>Ga0268262_10003518_pt1 | contig 16881 bp, 3 predicted proteins | sample TergutNc150P3_FD_190354 | JGI IMG/M metagenome (GOLD analysis project Ga0268262, IMG submission 190354) | Nasutitermes corniger P3 segment gut microbial community from laboratory colony in Florida, USA - Nc150 P3 (SPAdes) (version 2) | ecosystem: Host-associated > Arthropoda: Insects > Digestive... | reverse complement strand
CGTTTCGGGATAGCCGCTTATATTAACGAACGGTTCCGCGGCGCTCACCAGCGCGCCCCCGGGGGCAAGCCAGGCCGCGTAGCGGAGACTCTCCAAAGGTTCCATTGAAATAATCATATCCGCCCCGCCGCGGGGAACAAGGTCCGAGGCAATCACCCCGTCGGAAATACGCAAATGGGCCAAAACCGCCCCGCCCCGCTGCGCCATCCCATGCACTTCGGACTGGCGCACCGCAAACCCTTCACTCACCGCCGCCTGGGCAATAATGGCGGCAACAGATAGCACCCCCTGCCCGCCCACCCCGGCAAGAATCACATCACATTTCATATCCGCTTATTTTCGCTTTTTATGGCGGAAACATCAAGTCTCATTTTATACTTAACAAATGTTGCCTATTTCGTTTTCATTTGAAACACAAATATTTTCATGCGTAATTTATAAAATATTATTTGCTATTTTGCTGTTGAGTATATATTCATATATTTCATAAAATTATTATAAATCAGTTCCAGAAAACCATGCCCGTAGGGGAAGGTTAACCAGCCGTGAGTAATTTCACGGCAAAAAAGGAAGGTTTACTGTGAAAAAGATTACCAGATTTCTTTCCGCTCTTTTCGGCGTTTTTGCCCTTTCGGCGATGATCGTAGGCACTTTTATTGCTTGCGGCGGTGATAACAGTCCCCCTCATAATAATCCGGTTGTTCCTCAAGAATATCAAAACACGTCATGGGAACATACGGACGGTTATACATTGACACTGGGTAAAGACAAAGTAACCATAACCTTAACCGACGGTACGACGGTTTCTTATCCTTATACGGAAACGAGACCGTATAATGAAGAGACGCACTTGTATTTTGAAACCAGTAGCAAAACCACCGGAACAATTACCATTATTGATGGGAGAATAATCAGAGTATTTTTTCCCAATGTAGATAATTCAGGCGGATGGTGGAAAATTAGTGACATTTACAATACTGTGTATACATTTACCAGCATTGACGATATGAAAACATGGCTTGATACTCAATTATACAATTATCCACAAATTCCTTACCACATTAAACTGAATGTTGATGATATTACTGGCTTACAAGAAGTCTTAGAAACAGATAGAGAAGGATTAAATCTCAATGGGAAAAAATATATAAATCTTGACCTTTCGGATAGTACCATAACAACTATCCCGGATAAATCTTTTTACTATTGCAGAAATCTGACGAGCGTGACTATACCCTTTGGTATTACCAGCATTGGAAATAATGCTTTTGGCGGTTGTACCAACCTTGTTAACATAATTTTACCTAACAGCGTTACCAGCATTGGTTCTTATGCCTTTGCTTATTGTGAAAATATTACCAGCATAAACATACCTACCGGTGTTACCAGTATTGAAGTACAGACTTTTTGCGGTTGTACCAGTTTGACTGATATAACCATACCCAATAGCGTTAAAATCATTAAAATGCATGCCTTTGCGTCTTGTACCAGTCTGATCAGTATAACCATACCCGACGGCGTTACCAAAATTGAAGGTAATGCTTTTGCCAATTGTACCAGTCTTACCAGCTTTAACATACCTATTGGCATAGGAAATAACTTAGGAGATATATATGAAGGAACTTTTCGAAACTGTACCAGCCTTGTCAGCATAACTATACCCGACCGCGTTTCATGTATTAGGGATTACGCTTTTGCCGGCTGTACCAGTCTTGTTAACGTAATTATACCCAATAATGCTCAAATAATTGGAGAGGGAGCTTTTACCAATTGCACCAGCCTTGTCAGCATAACTATACCCGACCGCGTTATTACAATTGATAGATATTTATTTGCCGGTTGTACTAATCTTACCAGTGTAACATTTCAATCCGATAATATTATCAATTTTTCTACTCCTTATTACTCTACTGCGTTTGATGGTGATTTGTACAACAAATATAATGCCGGAGGCGCAGGAACTTATACCCGAACCGCCGGTGGTACTACATGGATTAAAACACCGTAATGAATATATCACCCCCGCCTTGCGGCGGGGGATTTTTTATTTCGCTTTCTGCTCATATATGAATCTATTAGCATTAGTTTTCTGATTATCTGGCAATTTATCATTTATAGAAACTAACTTACTCCAATCTGTTTCACCCTGCGGTTCCAATTGCTCATTATTATTAACACTACCATTTACCAAAGTACCGTCATACAAATGATGGCAATTCCTTGTTTTATAAGTAATATGGAATGTTATAGACTTGTCTGTCGTATCTCCAAACAATCGGTAATGAACATAAACATATCCCGATTGAGAACTCACTACCGCAGTATTAATACTGGGCATTGGTGTGCTTCCCGGCCCTTTTTTGAAATCAACTACATGACCTTTGTCATCTCTTTTTGCTATATTAGGAAAATTTTCGGCATATCTATCTTTATAACCATAGGAAGCAGATGAAATATCTTCAATAAAAAATGGAAATTTAGTCATGCGGCTGATAGGCACTATAACCGGATCATTGGTGCTTGACCAATAGTACCTTTGCTGCGCTCCCGTCAAGCCGTTAAAAATATCTGTAGAATATTCTTTATCACTCCAACTGTATTTTTGACTCCATGAGTAAATTCTCAGCTGTTGCACATAAAAACTTCCGTATTGTCCCTCTGTTCCAAATATGTTTACATCACTCTTATTTCCTGCAACAAAAGGTTCAGAACCTCTCGAAGAACCATAAAAGTTCACTTCATTAACTTCCAAGCCATTTGAGTATGGCGCTCGGGATTTTCCAGAACCAAAAACATCTCTTACATACGCTCCTCCCTTTTTTAATCCATGATAATAAAACTGCAACGCTCTACAATCACCACGATAATCACTCTCCGCATATTCACCCCATTCATAGTAATAACTATTTGGTAAACTCCAACCTTTTGTCCATTTACTAGAACTACTGGCGTTAAATACGTCCCATGTTGAAACTTCTTCACTATCTGATTGTTTTACAACAATTTCTATTGTATAATATTTTTTAAAAGAATAAATCTGGCTGAAATACTGACATACTTCTTTTCCCTTATTATCAAGATATTTTATATCATATTTGACAAACAACTGATTATCTACATAATCCCTGTTTCCATAGGAATTAAGAGTATTATCGTCGTCTAAGGAAACAAATTTGCCTACATTAGCGCCTCCCTCGTTATAACAATTATTTGTATCTTTCATATAATAAACGTAAACCGTCTTATTCTCATAATGCGGCTGTTGCTCGGTTCTTTGTACCGGTGTAAGTGAAACCTTCTCCGTGTTAACAACATTATGCGCAGTTACAAATGTCACGTTAGAAAAAAGCTGTGGATATGTGGCGATTGTTCCCGCGGAATAATAATAACCTTTTCTATAATAAAATAATCTATAAAAAAGCCCTGCTTCCGCTCCTTCGTAATCGTTTTCATCAATAAAAGTATACTCAAATTGATCTGACGCATAGTCACAACCGGGAGGCATTTCATTAGGTCTAATATTCTGTATACTCGTCAGTTTGGTAAACACCGCGGAAGGAATATATGCTTTAATCCTATTTACCTGCGCTGTGCTAAAAAGATATACTTCTTTTATATCATAAATGTAGTCTTCATACTCATTCCACAATGGATAATTTCTGGTATCCCAACCGGTTTGATATTTTATTGTTGTATCATCATGCCACGCTGGTGAAATTTGAGAAATATTACCCGCTCCCGTACCTATCCCCCAATTTGTCTTAACATCTACAAACAACCTTCTTTTAAAAGCAACCCGGTTATATTGTATTGTATCAAGGCCTCCCGAAATTCGTATGGCTTTGGTCATATTGCCATTATGCGCAATATCAACAGCTTGCAGAGTTACACCTGTAACAGAACTATTATTAGAAACGCTTATTTCCAGAAATGAATTCTGATACATGCGGTCAAACGCAATATAATGATTTTCCCCATCGCCTATTTCTAAATCATAATGGTCTTCGGAACCGTTTAAAGTTTCACCCAAGACTTGCTTGTTATAACCGACATAAGCCGAGCGAGGCTTCGCTACAGAATTTATAAGTTGATGGTTTGTCCATACGCCGGTACCCCTGACAAAATAAGGTGTAATTTTTTCTCTGGGCTCAAAATTTACCGATATTCTGGTTTTGGCAAATTTTTCAGTTTCTTTTCCATCCGGTTTTTTCTGCCGCCATGTAATGTCCGTCTGGTTAACCTCTCTGTTCGCGGTTATATATATAAGGCCCTCGGCAATATCTTGATCAGACTTATATACCGGATTCATTATTTCAACGGTTACCGCATTAAGTATTTCTCCCGGAATATCCGCTTCTATTCTGGTATTGGGCGGATACACTGAATAGTGTATGACGGTTGGTTTGTCCGTATGTGAATTTACCGGAGAAAATTCCACATACGCGTCCGCCAATACCCGGTAATCATAATGTACCGATATGTTAATGGCCGCATATTGACCGTTCGCTATGCCCTGCAAAGTCGCGCTGCCTTCCCGTAATCCTGTTATACGCAGTATTTTTTGCCCTATTAATTCTTCATATTCAAATACCGGATTATTTGAATCATTATTGGGAGAATACCACAATATATACGAATCTATGGGCCGTACATCAAAACCAATATCGGCGACGCCTCCGGGATACAGTCGTACGCTGCGCGCCTGTACCGAAAAAGCGCGCGCCGATTCAACCTTCACCGTGCAAACAGCAAACAACCCTTTATAACGCGCGGTAACCTCCACTGTACCGTCAGCCATCGGATATAACATAACATTCTGTCCGTCGCCCATAACGCGCACAACTTCCTGCCTTGAACCGTCAAACATCAGCCTGGTTTCTACCAGCCATTGTATATCTTCATAATCTTTGACTTTCGCCCCCAGGATCGAGGCTTTCAGCATCTCCGTATGTCCCAATTTCAATTCAACCAAAGACTTATCCAGCGTCAAGGCATTACCGACTTCAGAAACCAAAATGCTGATGGTTTTATAATATTTTGGATCGATATACCGGTGTCCTATCACTATCTGCGCCTCGCCTTCCCTGCGCGGACTTATCTGTATTTCCCGCGAACCGCGCTCTTTGTTCATTGCCTGAGCCGGATATATGTCCACCACCGGTTCTTTTAAGCCGTCCAGATTCCTTAATTCCCACCATATATGGTCATTTTCAGAATCAATCATATTTGTTCCTATAACCCGCGCCGTTATCGGAACCGGGTTTGACCGCGGATGAAACGAATAACTGGTCTTTCCTGTCACAATGCGGCTGGTGTCGGGGCTTTCTTCCTCAACGACATTGACGTATAACGCGGCTTCCTGATCTTTTCCCTCAATTCTCGCTTTTATTATCGCATAACCTTTGCCGTGCGCCGTCAGTACGGCGGAAGGACCTTTCCCTATCATGGTGCATACCGCGCTGTTATCAGAAGTGTAATTTATCTTATCCCTGAAATTTTCGTAGTTGGGTATGTTAATCGCGATAAATTCACTTTCTCCCGCCAGCATTTGTTTCTGATTATAGGGAAATTCAATGCGCTGATATTTTGAAACCTGCACCGTGATATACAGGGGATTATCCGCTTTTTCATGCGATACCCTGATCCGGGCCACGCCTTCATTGACCGATGTAATATTGCATTGATCGCCCGCGGCAGCCAGCGTTATGACATTCCCGTTACCCATAGCAATTTTAATATCCGCGGGATTTTGATAATATACCGACCAGTTAAAACGGGCATTGTCAGCATCGCTGCCGCCCGCCAAACTAACCGACACCCTTTTCTGTGTCTCTCCCGGAACCATTTCCAACAGGGTCTCGCCGGCGGTAATATACATTGGGCTTCCCGAATTTTCTTTCGCGACCACCACAATCTGCAGGGGATACGCCGTTTCCACATTGGTAACGCTCACACGGGCAACGCCCGCTTTTTTTATCCTGAATATGCCCGTATAATCATTTCCCGAAACCGACACAATGGCCGGATTGTCAACCGTCCATGTGCAGTCCCTTAAATTCTCCCTGCCCCCCTTTTTTTGCACATAAATGTAATTTTCTTCCCCGACAAGCGCTTCTATAACATTGGTCTGCGTAGTCAGATATACCAGTTCATTGGCGACCGTATTCCTGGTGATACGCAGATTAATCATTAACGGATACTTTGCTTTATAATGGGTAATCGTAATAACCGCGTCACCTTCCGCTGCCGGATATATCTGCCCCCTGTTGCCGTTTCCGACTACCTGCGCAAGCTGTTTTTTATCTATACTCCATTTAAACTGATTGCTGTCTATTTCGTTATATCCAATCAGCCGTATGTCAACCGCTTTTATTTCATTAATACTGCCGATAACAAAATTACTGTCAGTTGTCAAATATATGGTTTCCAATAATTCGCTTTCTCTGACAATAAAATAAAAATTGATTGAAACAGAATCACCGGAATATATGGTCACGGAAGTCATGCCGGTTCGCTGCGGCGTAACGACCAATCTTCCGGGATTGCCATGATTAACAGAAACCGAATCGCCGCCTATACGGTATCCAAAGTTTTGATGGTTATTACTGTTATTTCTTAATTCATAGTATACAACAAACGGAGAATCATTGATGTTCATTTCATATACCGTTTTTTCCGTATAAATATAGGGTTCACCGGTATTTTCAACAGTATACCGGGTTCCCACGATAACCGTTATCGGCAGCGTGTTATCGCAATACAAATTGCGTACCGTTATAATCGTCTGCCCGTTTTTTACCGGATTAACAACAGCGGTACTCCCTCTTGTTTGCACGTCAATAACAGAACGGTCGTACCCTTCCCAGACAAAATATCCTTCCTGAATAAAATCACTGCCGATAACGTCAACTTTTATGGTAACATTTTTTTCATCCGGCTCAATAACATATAAGGTCTGGGCCGCCGTAATGTAATTTCCGTTATTTATGGCATTAACGTTTCCTCCGGCAATGTCCCATACTTCAATATAAACGACAATGTCAAAATTATAATGCGCGTTGGTAATCCGTATTCCCGCGACCCCTTCCCTATGGGCGTTTACCGTCACGCCGCCGGCTGTTTTGTTCGACAATTCAATAACGCCGCCAAAATTCCCCCCGCTGTTGTAATAATCGCCGTACTGCGTAAGGCCCTGCGCCGTCCCCTGATAACTGAATATGTTCAGTGGCATTGACTGCCCTTTATTCATGACAAAAGAACGCTGTTCTATGTTAACCGCCTGATAATTACGCAATTCCTGCTCAGTGGCGCATACAAAAACCAGTATCTTCCGCTCGATATTGCCCGTTCTTACCGTTATATATGTTTTACCAATACTATGCGCTTTCAAATCGGCGCTTACCCCGTTAAAAGATTCGACCGTTACAACATCAGAATCATCAGACACCCACCATAAGGTTCCCCATGAATATTCCGCCAAATTGGTATTAACTTTGGTTGTACGCGTGTTTCCCGCGATCATGCCGATAATATTTTCCGTAACCAAATACGTTGACAAGTCAGAATCAACGGTTAAAGTTACCGAAACGTATATCCGCTGTACGACGGCATTATCATAACGTACGATAATAACGTCATTGCCTTTTTCCAGAGCGGAAATGTTTATTTCTTTTCTTGAAATTGCGGAAAGCGAAATAACCCCGCGCCCTTCAAGCTCAAAATGAATCTTGCTTAACTGCGCTTCGTCATTATCTACAGTCTGCGCCTGTATTCTAATGGTATCGCCTTTCTTTAACAGATAATTGCTTCTCTCGAAAAATATCGGGTACATATTGTCCAATTCATATTGGCTTGACGCCGTATATACCAATATTCTTTCGCTTCCCGCCACTTGCGGATGCGATATGGTAATGTAACTTTGCCCGTTCTTTTTCGCCGTTATGCGCACATTGTTGTCTATGACCGTAAGTCCGATGACATCCGTATTTTCAGCCTCAAATTGAATTTTATTCAAACCGGAAAATACTTCGGAAGTCCCGTTAAATATTTTGACCAAAACATCGGCAAAACCGCCGGTAACAACGCCCTTTATCCGGTCTTGCGCCGCTATCTCAAAACGGTACCCGCCGTTTACGCCGTTGTTTTCAACAACTTCAATCTCAATGGTTAATTTATTATTACGGGCAACAGCGCTCTCGGCGTACACATACGCGATGCCGGTATTTAACGCCTTTACACTCGCTTTCTTTCCGTTACCGGTGACTGATACGGTATTGTTGCCGCTTGCGCTCCAGCGGATGTTGTTAATTTCGTGTTCAGGGAATCCCTTCGCCCCAAAAACCAGCGCAACGTCAATAACATCGCCTTTGTTTATCCGGTAAAAACTCCGCTCACAGCCGATAACATACGAAGACGCCATTTCCTCATAACTGGCATAAACGTATACTATAATATTCTTGACAAATCCTATGCCTTTGTGCTCAACCGTTATGACCGCGCTTCCGTTCGCGTGGGCCTGCACGATACAGCTTTCCCCGTTTCCCGCGACAGACACATAATGCTCGTTATCAACACTCCAGCATATATCCTGCGTTTCATCGTATCTCATGTTTTGAGCGGCCGCTTTTATTTCCACGTTATTTCCCGCGACCGTTTCTATAATTGAAGGCACGCTGATATATTTTAAATTTTTATTGCGCGGCACTACCGAAACATATATAACCTGCGGTATGATATTTTGACGGTGATTGATCGTAATCTGCGCAATGCCGGGAGTTTTCCCGGTAATAAAAACGGTCATTTTATCAGAACTGACGTCAAAACCAACAATTTCCGCGTTGTCTATACTCCACTGAATTCCCGCTTTTTGCGTATCACTTGCGTTAGTAACCAATGATATGCTTATCTGCCTGCCCGTTTCGATTAAATAATTGTTTTTCTCGACATATAACGCGACCTTGTTGTTTAAATCGCCCGCGGTGGCGGCAACAAATATCACAACGCGTAAACTATTGGCGCTTTTTATATGGCTGATGTTTATAACCGTCTGCCCTTCCGCAATTCCGGTTATTTTGGCCTTCTTTCCACTGCCTATCAACTGCGCTATCTGACCGTTTTCAATGCTCCATACCATATTTGATTCATACTTTGCCGCGCTTCCGCCCACTAACGTTACTTCAATGTCCGCGCTTTGACCGCGTACTATGCCGACAATATCCTCGTTTGTCGTCAAATAAAACGGCTGTTCGGGATTAACCTTTGGTTCCTCAACGGTAATAACAATCTTTATTTCATTTGTTTCATCGCCTTTCACCGTAATTTCAGCGGCGCCCGTTTTTAACGCGGTCAACGCCATCTGACTGCCGCTTGCGTGAAGCGCGACAATATCCATGTTTTTATTAATATAGTCAATTGACTTTAAATCATCCGCGCTCATGTTTTCATTTAATATGCCCACGGTCACACTTTGTCCGACCGTTAATGTCATAAACGGATTAAGCGCATAGATAAATTTTTGTTTGTCCAGTTCGCTTGCATAATTGACCATAATAACCGCGCTGAACGAATGTTTTAAATTTCCTCCCGATACCGTCAAAGTCGTTATACCGTTTGACAAACCGGTTATTACGCCGCTTAATCCCGTATGTTCAACACAGGCGACTTTTGCATTATTTATTGTCCATTGCACATCGCCTAAAGTGTTGACGCTGCCGGAAACAGCCGCCAACTCAAGTTCCAACCGCTTTCCCAGTTCTACTTTATAATACGGCTGCCCGCCCAATACGACCGGAACGCCGGAAAATGTTTTAGCGGGATAGACTTTTACCAGGACGGTCGCTTCATTTTTTGATTTCGGATGCGTTAATGTTATTTTTGCCGTTCCTGTTTTTTTCGCGCTTACCAACGCCTCCGCTTCAAATTGTTCATACGGCACATTGTCATACATGGCGCGGGCTATAGACCGGTACCGTACCTCTCCATGACCCGTATGTACTTCTATAATGCTTGAATCATCGACTGTCCATATAAAGCTGTTCTTATCCCCTTCATTCCCCCCTACCAGCATCATTTTCAAAATCGAATCGGAACCGCCGGCCTCCATCGTTATCACATTTTGATTTGTGTAAATATATTTCTGATTATCAATAATGCCCTCAACCGGATTATTAACGACAACCAATATTTCCCGGTTAAAATCGGCGTAATCATTTGACACGCTTAATATGACCTTTCCCTTTTTGACCGCGTTGATAAAAAACAGCCCCTGCGAGCGCGAAACGTCAATAACGCCGTACTCGCTTAATGAAAAATCATACCTGTTTATGACGTCATCCGGCGCGTCGCCTGAAAATTTTGCCTGAATAACCGCGTTTTCGCCTTCATTTAACAATACCAGCGTTTGATTAACATCTATATACCGGTACTCCAATTCTTCGCTGACGATAACCTGAATGTCAAACGGATATTGCGCTTTCGGATGGGTTATTCGCGCCAGGGCCAGGCCCGCCGCTTTCGGCGTAACGGTTCCGAATTGTCCGTTTCCATGAAGCGCGATATAACTATTTCCCTCAATAATCTGATAAACAAACCGTCCGTTATCTTCCGTCAAACCCCCGATAAGTTTTACCTGAAATTCGTAATTGCCCGCGTCTTTTTTCAGATCAATAATATTGCTGTCGCTGGTTATATATACCGGGGTTTCCCCGCTTCCCAAAACATAGACTAAAATATCAACCGCGTACTGCGCTTTCGGGTGCCGCACCGTGATGACCGCGCTGCCCGGCTCCACCGTGTCAAACACGGCGACGCTTCCCGTTGATTCAAAATGAATAACATTCTGATTGGTATACGACCAGGTAAACCCGCTGTTATCAAGCGGAGAGCCTCCCGCAAGCGACACCGTAATACTTCTGCGTTCCCGCAGCGGCACCTCCATTACGCTCACCGGGCTGATAATATGCGGAATAATCCGTTCATCGCTGCCGGTTACCGTAATACTGCAATAATCGACAAAACCTTTGATTTTTCCGGTGACAACAACCGTCCCCCTGCTTTTCGCCTCGATAATAACGCCGTCATTGCTGCTGCCTTTCTTTATTTCAACAATACCGGGCTGGGAAACTGAGTATTCAACCTTTCCCTGATTTTTGGCTTCGCCTGGCATTACCATCATGCCAATCGTAGTTATATCGCCAATCGATAAAGATTTGGCAGATTCTGAAAATTTAATACTTTCAACCTGCGGGCCTTTGGGCTCTTCTTCATTTCTGCACCCCGTATGCCACGCCATAACCGCAACGCCTACAATACACCAAAGTATTCTTTTCATATTTTCACCCTCTTTATCTTTTGTTTGATTTAATTACTTGTTCCAATAGGTTCCGCTCGGCATCACGATAAATCCGTTCATAACCGAGCTGACCTCAATCCGGTTTTGGGAAAATCCGTATAACGGCAGACACACCGCCAAATCCGGTATCTGGTCATTCTTAAACGTCGTATTGTCAATCAATAATATGCCGCCCGTTTTTTGATTGCGCCTGATATACAGACAATCAGAACTGGCCGCCATGATTTCAAACCCGAATTTGCCGTAAACCTGGCAATTTTCTTTGCCGTTGTAAAAACCGCAGTCACTGTTAATTTCAACTGTCCCGTCCAGGTGGTTGAACTTAATATGTGAATTCCCGTTTTTAAACGTCTTGCCGCTTAACGCAAACAAAACATCTTCCCTTTTGTACGTCAGCGCGTTGTACTTCGTTACCGTAAAATCAACGTACTCGCTGGAATCAATAGCCGTTTTCTTGCTGCGGTCTTTCTGTTTTTCGCCTCCGCCGCCCAGTGAACTTAACCCGTTGTTGCACGCGATAACCGCTATCGCTATGACAACCGCCGCCAATCCTGTTACCCATTTTGTCCTGTTCATACATTCCTCCTGTGTTTATTATGGTTTCCGGTTATATGCTTCCAAAAATACCATGTAGGTTTTTTGAAAAGATTTTGGGGTTTGACTGCCGTTAAAATACTCATAATTAATGGTCAATAATCCCGCGTAGATGCTTTCCCGCAAACTGTCATAACTGAAATTTGACACATAATCTTTAGTGTTAGTGTTTATTGTCGCGCAATATCTTCCTGTCGAACCATTTGGTTCTTTTGCTGGATTAACAGTTACAGAAAAACCAAGATCAGTTAACCGTTTATCGCCCGCTGATAATGATACGCTTGTTATCTCCAAACCATGATTGGGATAGATATTTTCCTTAACGTCAGGATACAACCACAACTTTTCATCGTCCCCGATATATACCGCGTTTTGGTTGACGTCTATGCGTGAATATTTACTGCCCTTCGATCTGTCAACACGTTCTTTAATAAAATCAAAACTAATGACGTCATAATAAAAATACACCGGTACGGGTAATGTTTTACCCTCCATTCCTTTATAAAAATCAGCCTCAAACTCAAGTTCGTAATATCCCGCTTTTTTCGGATATATCGTAATGGTTTGTTTGGCATAATCAATAATGACCATTTGTATATATAATGATCTTTCGGGTTTACTAAGTGAATCTTTAGTTTCCTCGATATGATTACCGGGAGGATTTATTTCGTAATGTACCACGTACGGCCCGCCGGCAACGCCCGCGACCGTTCCGGTGTACGGCCTTCCCCGCACGCTTGCGCTGTCACGCAGCCTGAATAAATAATGATTGTTTGTATTGACCGTTATCATCCTTTCTATGCCGTTGGCTTTTAACATAATCATTGTGTAGCCTTCGTTGTTTTTTCCTTTCAACGTCAGCGTATGCGCCGCCTTGTCATGCGTCATTTCGACATAATCGTAATAATCCATGCTGACAATAACGTCGCTTTCCGCCGGCACTACTTCATAATGAACAACCTCAACCTGACCCGGCAGCAGGTCAATGTTGCTGATAACCGAAAGGCTTTTGGGCGGTTCAACCACAACCGAACAGGTTCGCACTGACACGCCTTTATATACCGCCCTGACCACCGCCGTACCCGGAGACTTCCCGTATACCAGCACATATTTATTGTCGCCGCTGACGACCATGTTAATTAATTCAGGATTTAAATTTTCCCAAACGATATGTTGTTCCCAGTCCAACTCCGTGACATTGTTAATCGAACATGACACGGTATCGGTCTGACCGGTCTGTACTACGGCCAAACTCTTGTCCAATCTGAATACAATCGCGTCAACCTGTATCATGATATATACGCGCTTGACATATCCTTCCATGTCGGGATGCCGTATCTGTAATTCAACATTGCCCGCTTTCTTGGGACTTACCGATATGCTGGGGCCTGAAGCCGGAAATAATGAAACACAATCCAATCCTTCAACTACCGACCACGCAAGTTTATTATTATCAACCTCCTGAAACGCCGTTCCGTCTTTTTTGACGCCAACGGTTCTTGCCCTTACCGTAGCCGGCAAATCAGTGGTGTTCATCGTAAAAAAACCGCCGTCAGTTTCTATATACCGCACCTGTACATTGCTGACAAACTTAACCTGTACAATGATTTCATCGCTTAAGGTTCCCGCGGGATTACGCGCCGAAACAACCGCCACCCCGTCTTTTTTTCCCTCAATAATGCATATCTTGCTGGTGCCCGTTACCGTCAATACCGATTCATCGCTTGATTCATAAATAACCCGTCCGCCCGTCGGAGACCCAACCTCTACGCTGGCAGTGTCCCCCATGTTCATGATTAATTCCCGTCTGGCGAACTCTATGCGCGAATTAAATTTAACGTCTATTTTGATTTCCAGGCGGTAGCTTGTTTTTGGATGCGATACTCTGATGACCGCCTCCCCTTCATTCTTTGCCGCGACAAACGCGCTGTCAGCCCCCGGCGTTATGTCAATAACCGTTTTGGTCGTTCCGTCAGTCCACCGCTCTATTGAATTCTGATTGGCAATTTCCCACTTGAACCCGTATATGTCTTCCGCGCTGCCGCCGACCAGCCGCGCGTTAATTTTCCGCGACGAATCCGTGGGTTTCATTTCTATCAGCGTGCTGTCGGTGGTAATGTAAATGCCGGAACCTGAATTGTCTTTTTCGACAATCACAATAATGTCAATGCTGTTTAAACACGCGTCATGCCATACCCGCACGCGGCCCGCTCCCGGACTTTTCCCCTGCACCAAACCGGAAGCCCCCGCGTAATTCAAGGTCAAAATATCGGGCGTTTCGTTCAACCACCGGAACAGCGACATTTCATCCGGCTTGCCGTTGACCAGATTAACCTGCAAATTCATGCTGTTTCCCTGAACAACCGACACGATATTCTGCCCGGTGGTAATATACGGCGGTATGATGTCGGTCTCCGACACCCGCACATATAATGAGATGTTGCCGACCGCGAAATTCGGCTTGTGCCTGACATCTATCCGCGCCGTCCCTGCTTTTAATCCCTGAACCTGTCCCTGATTGCCGGTTCCCGACAGTTTTACAATATCCTCATAGCCCGGCGCGATACTCCATTCAAAATTGTTGTTATCTTTTTCGTCATACCCGACCAGTTCAACCTTGACCGTTTTAAATTCATTCCGTTTTACCACGCTGAAATTGTCGCTGGTCGTAAAATATATCAGGCCGTCAGGCGTACTGGTTACCACGATGATGACTTCCTTGTCAAAGCCGCTGTCGGGATGCGCGATGGTTACTTTTGTCTGGCCCGCGCGTTTGCCGGTCAAGGTAATCAGATTCCCCGTCCGGCTGACTTCCGCGTTTCCGTTGTCGCCGGCAACCACATACTTGCCAACGTCAACATTCGTCATTCCCGCTATTGACACCGGTAAATTTTTTACCTCGTTCAAGCCCAGCCTGACAATGTCGTCAAACATGATGTGCGGCACGCCGTCAATGACCGCGTTACGGCTAACGATTACTTTTATTTCCAGTATATTGCACGCCGGATGCGACACCTTGACCGTCGTTTCCCCTTCGCCGTTCGGCAGTATCCTGCACTTGTCGCCGTTCGGAAAAATGGAAATGTAATTGTTACTTTTTTCCCATTTAATGCCCTGCAATTCCTGCGGAGACAAACCAATGCCGGTTACCTGTATCTCTACCGGCGCGTCAGCTTGATCAGGATTCAGCACATATACGACTTTATTGGTTGTCAGATACTTCAATTCAGATTCGCGGGGAATATTGGCGTAGCGGTTGGAAACTTCAACGTATATTTCCATCTGCCGTTGATTATTGCTTAACCCCGTATTCTGCGCCTGTAATACCGCGACCCCTTCATTCAAACCGGTTATCTCTACCTTGCCGCCGTTTTCAAGCGGTTTAAAATTGACTACATTGTTGCCGTATTTGTCTTTCCATACCGTTTCCGCCGCCGGCTTATTCGGCGCGTAATAGACCGGCAGTATCAACGTTTCATTTTTCGCCATCCAGTGATACTGGTTCTCCATGTTCATTGCTTTATACGCTTTTAACTCTTCTTCCGTGTCGCATACATAGACCAAAATATGCCGTTTCAGCCATGAACCGTAACTGACCGTCACATATGTTTCATTATTGGACGGAACGCTGTTCGCAGCAGTAAGTACCGCCGACGCCCCGCCGCCCGATACCGCCACCAGTGAGGGATTTCCGCTTTCCCATACCAGAGACGCTATTTCCGTCCCCGACAAATTCGACGCTATGGTCGTCGTCTTGCTTGTCCCCTTAACCAAGCCGATGATATTCTCGGTATTTATCCGTTTGTTAAAATCTATATTCGCGTTATCAACCACCGAGACATAAACGCGGTCAACAATAGTCCCCTTAAACGAAATATTAAAAATACAGTCACCCACATACCGGCCTTTAATATTCGCTATTTTTTTGCTCACGAACTGCGGGTTTTCAATAACGCTCGAATTGACTATCCCCCATTGTATTTCGTTCATGTTATTATTCACGCTGTCTTTGGTAGTGTCGGTAATCAGCCGCAGCTGCGCCGTTTCCCCAATCTGAATAAGGTAATTGGTTTTTTCAGCGGCTATCGGATAATAATTATCCAGTTCCGCCTGCGTCGCCGCCGTATATATTAATATCCGCGCGTTATCCGCCACGTCGGGGTGGCTGACGGTAATAAAACTCTGTCCGCCGGATTTCGCGGTAATATGCAATACGTTGCCCGCCAATTCCACCCCGATAACCGAATCTTTTTGATTCTCAAACGACAACTGCGAATACCCCGCCGTTATTTCCTCCGCGCCGGAATACATCCGCATGGTTATTGTGCCGCTCTGTCCTATGAGGATGCCCTTGGTCTGCTCATGTCCCTTAAACTCGTACCGCGCTTTCGCCTTGCCCGAAACTTCAAAGGTAATGACTAATTCGTTTAAACTGACCGGGCTTTGTACGATGACCGACGCTTTGCCCGGATTGGCCGCGATAATACTCGCCTGCTCGCCGTTTCCCGCCTCTCGTGTTACTTCCTGCCCGTTAATAACGCATAACTGTTCCCTGCTGCCCGCGACGCGCACGGCGTTATTGACATCGGGTATCCATTTTATATTTTTCCTGTCCGCTTCGGGAAATCCCGCGCTGCCAAAATCAAGCCGGATTTTTTGCTCGTCGCCGACCGTCATTTGATAGTAGGTTTTGTCCGTTCCCATGACGTACATACTGGCCAGTTCTTCCCGCGTATTGGCGCATAACAGCGTAACGCGCTGCTGGAATCCCAACTGCTGCTGTTTGATGTTGACGTAACTGATCCCTTTCTTTAACCCCAAAAGATACGCGGATTCCCCGTTTTCCTGTATGCTCGCGACTGTATTATCCTCAATACTCCACCGTATGTTGCTTTGTTCCACCGATGATAAATTGGCCGTATTAACCGACACTATCC
>Ga0268262_10003517_pt1 | contig 16881 bp, 13 predicted proteins | sample TergutNc150P3_FD_190354 | JGI IMG/M metagenome (GOLD analysis project Ga0268262, IMG submission 190354) | Nasutitermes corniger P3 segment gut microbial community from laboratory colony in Florida, USA - Nc150 P3 (SPAdes) (version 2) | ecosystem: Host-associated > Arthropoda: Insects >... | reverse complement strand
CTTTTTTCTTGGCGTAAGCGGCGACATCTTTAAACCCTGTTTCCAAAACAAGCGAAAAAGAATAATTACAGTACTCGCCGTCATTAATGGGAATAAAACGTTTATGTCTTGTTCTTAAACTTGCCTGAGTATAAATTTGCGCTATCTCGCGCCGTCTTGCCGTATTCCTGTGCAGTTCCTTAAACTGAACAATGGCAAGAGCGGAATTAATGTCGGGAAGAAAATACTCGTCGGCTAATCCGGCAAAGTTACGCAGTAACATTCCTTCTTTTCTGTTCATCGCAAAAAGCAAAGCGCCTCCGCCTGAGGTGAGCATATCCCTTTCCTCAAGACCGATGATGCAGAACATTCCGTCAAACTTTACCGCGGGTTCTTCTTTTTCCTGTTTCTCCGCCGGAGCCGAAGGCGCGTCCTTTTCTTGTTCTTCATTTTTATCCGGCTTAAGCCAGCTACCGTAACTTTGCGAAATATCCTCGATTACCGGAATTCCCAACTCGACAATGGAAGCGGTATCCGGCGCAAAGCCCAACGTGTGATGAAGAACGATGGCGCAGACTTCAAGCCCCTGCGGTTTTTTTGCGATTGTATTTTCGATTAATTCCCTGCTCATGCATGGGAAGTCATAAGTTACGTCGCAGAACAAAGGCGTTATGTTTAAATCCTGTAAAACCTGAAGATAATACAGCGGAGAAAGCGCGGAAATTACCGCCGCTTTTTTTACCTCCGCCTGTCCTTCGCCTGTTAAGCCTTGCGGGTTCCCCGCGAGGCTTAACGCCTTGACCGCAGTATGCAGGGCGACAGCGGGACTTCTTAACGCGAGGGCATAATCAAAATGAAGCTGTTCTTTCGCTGTTTGAACCAACAGCCTGCCCCGTTCTCCGGGACCGATTTTTTCTTCCACCATTGCGGTTAAAACAGAGTCCATTTCCTTGCGTCTTATTGTGGGAGAATAAATTTCTATTTTCATGCATTACCTGAAATCGAACCCGAATTAAAATTATTTTCGCAGCTCGGCAATTTTTTGAAGTTCTTTCGGATTAAAGAGGTCTCTGATATTGAGAATAATAAGGTATCCATCGTCCTGATGAACGACCCCTTGAATATACTCAGCGCCAATGCCTGAAAACATTTGAGGCGGCGGCTGAATTTCTTCATCTTCTACCGTTACTACTCTGGAAATCCTGTCTATAATGATTCCAAGTTTCATTCCGTCTATATCAACAATAACAAAACCGGACAACAATTCATCTTCTTCCGAAGTTACCAGTTTTCTTAAATGGAATCTTTTATGAAGACTGATAATGGGAATAATTTCGCTTCTTAAATTAAATATTCCCTCTACATAAGTAGGGGCATTGGGAATAGCGCGAATTGCCTGGACACGGACAATCTCCTTGACATCCATTATATTAACGCCATAAAGTTCCTCTCCAAGATGGAAAGTAACTAACTGTTTTTTGGAGTCCGTATTTACTTCTGCTTTTAATGCCACTTGGAATATCCTCCGTATTTTTTAAATGTATCATTATTTGCTTTAATAATCAAGTAGGTATTTACTCCCTAACCCATATTTGTCCGTATCCAAGCGCTCCAAGCCTGACTGAGGCTTGATATACGTCTGCGGAGGAGATTTTGGCGGCATAAACGCGATAAACTGAACCTAAAGACTCAATTTCCGCATGAAAACCGGCGTTTTTCAGCGTTGCAGCCGTATTATTTGCAGTTTCCATGGACGAAAACGCGCCAATTTGCAGTTTATACACCTTGCCGGAATAGCGATCCGGCAGTCCCGGAACTATCTTTAAAGCTTCCGGTTTTACAGGTTCAAGCCCCTGAGAGGGCTGCGGCTGAACCGCGGGGCGGCTAACCTGCGACTGGTTTGCCGATACCCTTAAATCCGAAGCGTTTCTTTGGGAAACCGCGGATACGGAGTCAAGTTCATTTAAATTTAAAGACCGGTTATCAATAATCTCCTTTTCCGTAGGCGGTAACAGCGGTCTATTTGTTTTAATTTGATTATTTATGGGAATCGGGTTTGACTGTGGTCTTGGCTGCGCCGCCGGCTGGGGAGGCTGTGTATTGGACGGGGGAGGGGGCGGAGGAGGCGTTTTTTTTGCCGCGGACGACGCTATTGCCGCTCTTTCTCTTGCCTCGCGCGCCTCTTTTGCTTCCTTTGTCTCTCTTATTTCTCTTGCTTCGCGAGCTTCACGCGCGGCTCTTGTTTCTCGCGCTTCCCTGACTTCTCTAGCTTCGCGATCTTCCCTTGCCTCTCTTATTTCTCTTGCCTCGCGGGCTTCTCTTGCTTCTCTCGCCTCGCGCGCGTCTCTTGCTTCCATTGTCATAACCATAAGCCACGCAAGGAATTCAGGATCATTGCTGTTATTACCGGCTCCGGATAAAAACACGCTTTTTAAACTTTGATCAGCCAAATTAGAATTTGGATCATCCAAGGTATAATCGGGATAGTAAGGGGCGCCGCCTTGCGCAAGCGGCGTTGTCGGCATTGGCGCAGATTGACTCTTTGCCGGCGGCACTTGTTCTATTTTTTCGCCGATCTGCGGTTCCTTTAGAATAGGCTCCTGCCCGCTAATTTTCTTTTCTCCGGTTATTTCTCTTATCGAAGGCTGAGTTGCCACAGGCTGAGTAATTAAAACAGGTTCAAATAAATCAATTATGGGTTCCGTTTTGCGCGGCGGCTGTGTTACAGGACGGGGCGGAGCTCCTACAGTAATAATCACTTCGTCGCCCGCTTTTAGCCCTAAAACATTTACGGCTGCCGCCGAAAGATCAATTATTCTTTTTAATGAGGGATCGATACGTTCAATTATCGTTACTTCAGCTTCTTTGCCGTTTTTAGGATTTGTAATTTTTACTTTTGAATCAAGGGGAAGGCTTGCGTGCGCTCCCACAAGTCCGTCGCGAGTCATTTCCTGACTAATCACTCCGCGCGTAGAATAATCCCCAAGTCCTGCTTGAGCGTAGAGACCCGGTATAATCGCCGCGAATAAAAAAGCAATAAAAAGCCGTTTCATCGTGATTGTTCTCCTGTTACAATCTCTCTGTTTATATTTTAATGAAAATTTCACTTTTTTGCAAGAAAACATAAATCATTCATCTCCGTTAATACCAAAAAAATTCTCTGGTTTCCAGATATCCGTATTCCTGATCTTCAACGGCAGCCGGCGAAGCAAAAGTATCGCGCGAAACTTTCACATTGCGCGAATCTTCTATTTCACGGGCTTCGTAGGCAAACTGCGCGGCTCTCGCCTCTTGCGCTTCTCTTGCTTCGCGCATTTCCCTTGCTTCCAACGCTTCGCGGTATTCTCTTTCTTCCCGATCTTCACGCGCAAGACGCGCGGCTCTTGATTCTCGCGCTTCTCTTGATTCGCGAATCTCGCGTTCTTCCCGTTCTTCCCGTTCTTCACGCGCAAAACGCGCGGCTCTTGCCTCTCGCGCTTCGCGCGCTTCCCTAGCCTCGCGAATCTCGCGTTCTTCCCGCGAGGCTCTGGCTTCTCGCGCTTCCGTCGTCATTGCCATCATCCACGCCAAATAGGCGGCGTTATTTTGCGGCTGAGAAACATATACGGGCGCGGGCTGAGGATTTTGAGGAGCTGGATTAATAATGATTATTTTGTCATTTTCAGACGATTCTTTTCCGGGTACTGTTGAATAAACAGGGGTAGAATTTGTAACTACGACATTTATCCCCGGCAGTTGACTTGAAGTTACGACAGGGGCGCTTGCGGGCGCCGGAGCTGCAGTTTGAACCGGAGTCGGCGCCGGAGTCGGCTCAGGCGCCGGTTCTTTTGCCGCGGCTACCTTGGGCGCCGGAGCAGCTGCCGGAGGCGCATTTACAGAGAGAGAGACAACATCGCCTTTTTTCAGATCCAGGGCTTTATACGCCGCGGGAGAAAGATCGATAATACGGTTTGATGATACGCCAATCCTATTGGTAATTGTTACGTTTACTTCCTTGTTATTTGAGGTATTTTTGACTTTTACGCTTGTTTTCAGGGGCAGCGACGGGTGCGCGGCGACAAGACCGTCGTCCTTCATTTCCTGACTGGCAGGTCCCTGCTGGGTAAAATTACCCATCCTTACTTGAGCCGAAAGCGGCAAATACAGGGTAAAAATAAGTAAAAATGTAAAAAACAGCCTTTTCTTCATAATATATCCATTAATTTAAGTTTAAGGAATTAAAATTCGGATTTCAAGGAATTCTGAAAAAATTTGAAGAAAATTTTCAATTTTAGTCAAGCAAAACGAGGGGTACGCACCCATAATGATGATTACCCTGATTACACGGAATTAAAGCTTTCAGACGCTTTTATGGACATTGAAGGGTTAAAATTAACAGGCATTGATAAAATACCCTTGGAGAAATTAGAGAGCGGCTTTAACTGGAAGAAAGGGGGTTTTAAATAAAACACTTTAATAAATTATCACACATAAAAAAAGGCTTGCGGGGGTTCCGCAAGCCTTTTGCTTTTAATTACGCTACAGGTAGCGCCGCCAATTTCTTGACGACGCCGTTAACTCCTCCATTATTGTAATGAAAATATAATTCTTCCAGCACTTGCTCCATTATCAAGTTCTACATAAATAGCAAATTCCCCATCCTCCACAGACCACTCAAAATCATCTTCAGCATCAAAAACAAGGTCAATAGTATAAGGTTCACCTAGTTTAGTAGATAATGGAGTATGATCAAAATCATTAAACCACTCAAAAGTACCCCAACTACTGTTATTATTTATAGTTATATTTAAAGTAATCTTTCCAGTAATTTTGTTATAAGTAGCTTCAATAATATCAAATTCCGGTTCTGTTCCTTTAGTCCAGTCAAAGTGAAACTTGAACATGCTTGGTATGACAACGAATAATTTTCCGGCGTCAAAGCCTGTTACCGCTTTCCATTTGTTATCGTAAGGATATGGCCCATAAGCGTCCACGTCAAAGGTTACATCGTATTCTCCTTCAGGGAGTGAGGAAGGATCGTCGGTAACAGAAATTAATCCTGATACATCTTCGTACCATACAGTTACAGTACCCTGAGAATAAACAGCTGGGTTAACACTTTTCACAACTACTGATATACCATCAACACTGCCAACTGTCTGTTCTCTGTCACCGGTGATAGTGTAGTGCGATTCGTCGGGAGTCTTATATTGAAGCCAGTTCGCATACAAGGTAATTGGGCTTATTATTTTTTCATCGCCAGTTATTGGCGTGCCTGAGATATTATTCTTGCGCCATTGACAATAATAAACATTATTATTATCACCCGTATGGGTAGGAGCTAAAATATCCACAGTGGAACCTCCAGTATCAGGGTCGACAGTATTTGAAAGAGCAGTAGAAATGGTATTACCATGTATTGCATTTTTTGTTAAAGGAAGACTAGAAGCAGTATCAGTACCATAATTAATAGTTACTAATTGGAGCAAACTTCTTAATAAAGGCAGCTTCTCTGCTGTTGGTGGTGGTGTGTTTGGTGGTGTGGGTTGTAGGGGTACACGGGCTTCTGGAATATATTTAGTTTCAAGCCCAGACCAAATATGAATTACTTCTCGTACAAAAGTAGTCTGGAAAGCAGGAGGCTTTCCTAGTTCAATGGTTAATCTGTAATAACCAACAGGAATATTAGAAATAATTCCACTATTATCAGTTTTTAAATCTCTTGTAGAGCCAACAGGTGTATCATCCATTTCTGCAAGAGTTAAAGTAGCAGAGGTATAAATTGATAAATCCGCAGGATTAATGATTCTCCATGAAAATTTACCAGTACTAACCAAAGAAGCAAAGTCACCGGAGGGGGAAATAACTTCTTTTAGGGTAATATTTACCACGTCATCACCATCATTATTTATAAAAATACCTGTATTACCAGAACCATCATCAGATATTCCCCATGCTTGATATTCATTAGAGCTGTTGCACGCGAAAACGGTAAAAGTATATGTCGTTCCAGTATCTAATAATAAATCTTCTGAAAAGCCATCATAGGTAATATAATTTAAACCAATAGGCGGCACAGAAGTAATATTAGGTAAATTCTCATAGGCACCACCATCATCATCATGAACAAATAAAAGGAATTTAGCAAAAGCAGACGCTTTGACATAAGCGCTTGTATCAGGTAAAATCAGCCTCTTATTTGAGTTTGAGTTCCCTAAATTAATCCTAACCCTTTTTTTCCCGCTAGGTGTGAACTTTTTCTGTTCACCGTTAAGATTAAAATCGTCCGGCAGAACATTACAACCAATAAAAAAGGCTGTAATCAGCGCAGCCGTTAATACGGCAATTACTGTTTTTTTTGTTTTCATTTTTTTCTCCTCATTTTTCTAAAATCATTAAAAACTTGTAACACAAGTAATTATACTACATTTTTTCTAATTATTCAACCCATAAAAACCTCCAAAACGACATATTTTACCCAACATTAAACTCCTCCATATATTGGTAATGAAAATGTTATTTTTCCAATATTTGCTCCATTATCAAGGTTTATATAAATAGCAAATTCCCCATTCACACCCCAAGAAGGAGCATCTTCTTCATCAAAATCAAGGTCAATAGTATAAGGTTCACCTATTTTAGTAGATAATGGAGTATTACTAAAATCAGAAGTCCACTTATAGGTATTCCAATTAGTGTTATTAGTTATAGTTATCTTTATATAAATCTTTCCAGTAGTTTTGTTATAAACAGTTCCAGTAGTATTAAAAATCGGGAGTGTAGGCGGTTCTTTATCCCAATTAACGCTAAACTTGAATAAATCGAGTTTCTCTATAATGGTCAGATTTTCGGCTACTGATAGCCCAGATATCGCTTTCCAGTTTGGATCCACCGCAACATCAAAAGTTACGGTATAGCTTCCGGCATTGATAGGCGCGGTTGTGCTACCGTTGTATTTAACGGTGACTGTTCCTATTGACTTGCCTTGCTTCGGTGTAATGGTTACAGTTTTAGGACTACCATCATAGACAACTGTTCCGGTTCCACTGATGTCATAATCACCGACAGTTGGAGTTGCTTTTTCAATCGTCAGCGTTCCAGCTGATAGTCCAGGTGCCGCTTCCCAGTTTGGATCCACCGCAACATCAAAAGTTACGGTATAGCTTCCGGCATTGATAGGCGCGGTTGTGCTACCGTTGTATTTAACGGTGACTGTTCCTGTTGACTTATTACCTTGCTTCACTGTAATGGTTACAGTTTTAGAATTACCATCATAAGTAGCTGTGTTTCCGCTGATGTCATAATCACCGACAACTGGAGTTGCTTTTTCAATCGTCAGCGTTCCAGCTGATAGTCCAGATACCGCTTCCCAGCCTGTCGCCGCAGCCACATCAAAAGTTACGGTATAGATTCCGGCATCGGTAGGCGCGGTTGTGTTACCGTTGTATTTAACGGTGACTGTTCCTGATGACTTGCCTTGATTCGGTGTAATGGTTACAGTTTTAGGACTACCATCATAGGGAAATGTTCCGGTTCCGTTTATGGTAAAATCGCCGGCAACTGGAACTTGTTTTAACTCAACGCTTAAAAAAGTAAAACCTGTTATTTCGGCTTTATCAGTAGTCACAGGAGGTTCACCGGGGGGCGTGTCCTTGTATTCGACGAAAACATAATTACTTAGCGGAGTAGTATTATCTAACTCAATTATGCTCTTGCCTGTAAGTGGGGTACCTCCCTTAGTCGTAAAAGTAGTATTATTAGCGATCCTGTATTGATAAATACCAATATTCCCAGGAAAATCCTGTATATAATTAGTTGTAGTATCAATATTTAAACTTGAAATTGAGGCTGTTCCTGTTAACTTTGAATGGGCGGATGAACGTGAACTACTATTCCATGATTCAATATTAGCCTTTACTTTGTAAATTTTTTCAGCCTTAATTTCATCGGAAATATCAAGGTAATATTTGTCATCTCCTATAATTCTTACCGTTACTTTTGCTACCTCTCCTTCATAAAAAATTTTTACAGCATCACCCGAATTCACAGAAGAATCAAGATTAAAATATTTATAAGTACCGTCTTTATCAAACGGTCGGGCTAATTTTACTTTGTACCAATAATAATTTTGAAGCCCACTAATCTTGTTCCCTTCCAGAGGACCAATTTTTCCTAAGTCAGCATTTGGTTTGCCAGTACTTTGTACAAAGAAGTTTTTTTTAGATGTAGGTGTTTCATCTTGATCATATTCTTCTATTCTGTAATATCTGCCAGGTATAAGACCGGAAATTTCACCGTTTCCGGCTTCTAAACCATCCTCTGAATCGTCTTCATATATATTAACTTTTCCTTGACTAATAGCCTCAATAGCATCAATAGCTGCCTTAACTTCAGGGGCTGCAAAAAACACTTCAATATCGATCGGGGATCTACAAGCAGACAAAATCCCACAGAGTAAGAGAATAATTATAAATATTTTTAAAGAGACTTTCTCCGCCATTAATATAAATATACTTTAAAATAAACATTAATTCAAATAAATAAACTTATTTTTTTAACAAAAAACATGACAAATTCAGCGTTTTTGTCATGCAAAAGATGGAAATTTGCCGCAAAAGCCGGCTATACATGGCGTATAGGGACTTTTACGGCTTTCTTAAAAGACTAGTTCGTTGTGCGGACGTTCTGCACCGGCAGCGCCCACAGCCACGAAGGCGAAACGGCAAGTCCGGTGTATTTTTTGTTCAACGCGCTGTGGCGGTTGGCGTAATCAAATGTGATGTACGGAACATCGTTCACTATAATGTCCATCATCTTGGACTGAATCTCAAAGCGTTTGGCGGGATCCAGCGTCGTCCTCTGCGCCTCAATCATGGCGTCAATTACCGGGTTGATGTAAGCGGCGGCATTGTAGCCGTCTTCGCCGGCTTGGCTTTCCGCGAACATAATCTCTATGTTTCCGTTAAGATCGGGATAATCCGATTCCCAGCCGCCGATTAGCATGTCGTAGTCGCGCTTGCCGTCCGCGTCAAGAACGCCGCCTATCTGGTAAACGTCCTGCTCGTCGCCGGACATCTTCTTGATATTTACATTGATATTAAGCGCCTTAAGCGATTCCTGAATGTACAACGCCCTTTGATTGGCAAGAGAATTTTCACTGACAATAAGATCGCAGTTAAAACCGTTGGGATACGCCGACCTTGCAAGATATTGTTTTGCGGCGGTTAAATCGTAAGTATAACCTTGAGTATTCTTTAAATACGCCTCCCACTTGGCGGCGTTCTCGCCGTAAAGCGCCTTGCCGAAGGGCAGAATTGTTCCCGCCGTTCCAGCGGTCTTTATGATGTTTTTATGAAATTCGGGAATGTTCATCGCGCGTGAAATCGCCTTGCGTACATTTATATCGTTCATAGGGGCGCGCTGTGTGTTAAGCGCAAGATATGTAAGTTTAAAAGAGTCCATTATGGTAAATGTCAGATTCTTGTCCGCCGCCAGCTGATCCAGCATGTCCTCAGGCAGATTGACGCAGAAATCAACGTTTCCGGTCTGGAGAGCGATTACACGGGTTGTGTCCTCCGGGATTATTTTAAAAACCAACGTGTCAATAATATTTCTTGCCCGTCTCTCCTTGTCCCAGTAGTTGTGGTTTTTCTTTAACACTATTTCCCTGCCGCTTGTCCATTTATGGAAAATAAAGGGACCGGTAGCTACAATGCCTCCCGCGGCGGTTCCAAAGTTTTTGGCGTGCTTCTGATAATAAGCCTTGCTGATTATCCGTCCCGATCCAATCGCGGGAACATATTTAAACACCGCCGACGGACTTTGAAGTTTGATAATAAACTGCCAGCCTTTGACGGAAAAACTTTCAACGTCGCTGAAAAAGTCGGAAAAATAAGTTCCGCCGTCGGGGTCTTTCGCTCTTTCAAAAGAAAACAGCACGTCGTCCATTGTCATCTTGGTTCCGTCCGAAAAAATAATATCGTCTCTTACGTCGTAGATATATGTTAAGTCGTCAACCTGACTCCAGCTTTTCGCCAGTTCGGGAACAATGTTGTTATTGGCGTCTAGGGTTACAAGTCCTTCGGTAATCTGGTTGGTAACCTGATTTGTAACATAGTTCCAGGCTACTCCGGCGTCTACCGCTCTTATGTCCTCGCTTAAGGCTACGGTAAAAGTTAATCCTTTGGATTTTTGGGAACACCCTGTAAAACTCAAAATTGCAATAAACGCGAGCGTTAATGCGATAAAAAACATCTTTTTCATGATTTACCTCCTGAAATTTGGTAATTTTTTATGTAGTTACTTTAAATTATTTTAGAATAAAGGTCAACGGGCTTGCTTTGATTGAGGCTAAAAACAATGACAGCGAACCAAATGTCCGGGCGACGCTTCAAGCAGTTCCGGCAAAACTTCAGCGCATTGGGGCATTGCCTGAGGACAGCGCGGAGCAAAGGGACAGCCTTTTATCAACTCACGGCGATTCGTCATTTCTCCGTGAATCGGCGCTTTTTTCTCTTCGATAAAGTTTTTAAAAACATCAAGCCTTGGCGCGCTCGCCTTAAGCGAAAGAGTATAAGGATGAATTGCGTTATGTGACAATTCCGATGAGGAAACAAGCTCCATTACTCTGCCCATGTACATAATCGCAACTTTGTCGCAAAAGTATTCAACTACAGTCATATCATGAGAGATAAAAACCATCGCCATAGAACGTCCGGCGCGAAGCTCATCAAGCAGATTAAGAAGCTGCGCTTGAACGGACACGTCAAGAGCGGATAAAGGTTCGTCGGCAATAAGCAGGGAAGGCTCCCCGATGATAGCTCTTGCGATTGCAAGCCGTTGAAGCTGTCCTCCCGAAAGTTCCCTAGGACTGTTGTTAAGTATATCGCCTGACAGTCCGATGTCGTTTAACAGGCGGTTTATTTTTTCTTTGCTTTCGGGAATAGTCATGCCGTAGTAGCGGCATACTTCCATAAGCGCCCCGCCTATGCTGATCTTCGGATTAAAAGAAGAAAAAGGATTCTGAAAAACCATTTGCATCGCCTTGCGTTTTAACCGTAAAGCGTCCCGTTTGATTCCGGTTATTTCCTCGCCCCGGAAATACACCTGCCCCGCGTCCGGTTCAATCAGGCGCAGAATGAGTCTGCCCAGCGTAGACTTGCCGCAGCCGGATTCTCCCGCAATGCCCAGAATTTCATTCTGCTGTACCTGCAAAGACACCCCGTCTACCGCGCGAATACGCCGTCCGTCGCTTAACGCAAAATATTTTTTTAAGTCCTTTACTTCCAACATCACGCGTCTCCCGAATGATGGCAGCGCACCATTCTTCCGCCGCCGATATTTGTAACATCAGGTTCCCGCGCGCAAACCCCGTCCGCTTTCGGACAGCGGGGGGCAAATGGACACCCCTTAATGGGCGCGTAAAGTCTCGGCGGAGAACCGGGAATCACCGGAAGTTTTGTCCGGCGCCCCCCCTCGGCGTTTGAACGCGGTATACAGTTAATTAACGCGCGGGTGTAAGGATGTCTTGCGCACTCAATAATGCTTCTTGCAGGCGCGGTTTCTACAATGCGCCCGGCGTACATTACCGCTACTTTGTCGCAGTTTTCCGTAACCAGAGCGAAGTTATGCGTTATAAGCAGTACCGTAAGCGAAAGCTCTTTTTGCAGTTTTTTAAGCAAATTCAACACTTGCGCCTGAATGGTAAGATCAAGAGAGGTGGTCGGCTCATCGGCGATAAGCAGTTCGGGTTCACAGCTGATTGCCTGGGCGATCATAACGCGCTGCTGCATTCCGCCGGAAAGTTCAAAAGGATACTGTTTTGCGGTATCCGGATGAAGCCCAACTTTTTCCAAAAGCGCGGCGGTTCGGCGGCGCAGTTCTTCCTTTTCCAGCTCCAAATGATTGGTCATAGCCTCCTCAATCTGACTGCCGACAGTCTCCAGCGGCGAAAGGGAATTAAGCGGGTCCTGAAAAATCATGGAGATACGTTTTCCGCGGATAGAGCGCATTTCTTTCTCCGGCAGAGACAAAAGATTCTCGCCGTCAAAGCGGATAGCTCCTTTCATGCGGGTATGCTTATTGTCAACAAGTCCCAGAATCGCGCGCGAGGTTACGCTTTTACCGCAGCCGGATTCACCTACAAGACCGTAAATTTCTCCGCGCTGTAATTGCAGATTAACGCCGCTTAAGGCATACACGATCCCTTCAACGGTTAGGAAATCGCAGGTAAGATTTTCTATGGAGAGACATTCAGTTCTCATTACTTGCGCTCCCAATCAGTCCCATGCGTTTTTCCATTTTTTCAAAAGAGGGAAGAACCCTGCCCTGCGGGTCGAGGTACTGCGTTACGCAGTCGCTGAAAAGATTTAAACTTATAACCGTTACAACAATGGCGGCTCCGGGAGCCAGCGCAAGGAGCGGACTCTGCAGCAAAAAATTTCTGCCTTCCTGCAGCATCGCCCCCCAGTCAGCCGTGGGCGGACTCACTCCCAAACCAATAAAACTTAACGCGGCAAGATCAAGAATGGCGTAAGCCATATCCAGCGTAAGCTGTACAAGTATGGTATAAACGCAGTTAGGCAAAATGTGACGGAACAAAATGTAAGGGCGGGAAAAGCCGATAGATTCGGCGGCTTCCACATAGGTTTTATTTTTTTCGACTAACGTAAGAGAGCGGATCAAGCGCGTAATCATAGGCACATAAACAATTCCCAGCGCCGTAATAGCGCTTGTAATGCCGCGTCCAAGAGCGGTTACAAAGAGAAACGCCAACAGCAGCGAGGGAAAAGAAAGCAGTACGTCGCAGCAGCGGCACACAGCGGCGTCAAATTTTCCGCCGTAAAAACCGGAGAAAAGTCCCAGCGGCGCGCCGATGATTACGGAAAGAATTACCACCCCCAAAGCGGAGATAAGCGTTACCCTGCCGCCGTAGAGCAGCCGTGAAAATAAGTCCCGTCCCATTTTATCCGCGCCCAGCAAATGCGCCTTTGACGGCGGCGCAAGAGAAGCGGACAAATCCTGCTCGGACTCGCCGTAAGGCGCGAGCGCCGGCGCAAGTATGCAGCAAAAAATAATAAGGAAAAGAAAAATTCCCGAAACCAGCAATGGAAATGTAAAAAAAGCGCCTTCGGTTTTTTTTGCGCCGGATCCGCTGTTGGAAAAAAATCCTTTGGGAAGCAAAGATCGATGTTTGCTCATAACCGCTCTTTAACCCCTTCCCGTATTTCCGGAAGCCCGAATCCGCGGATCAATGATAAAGTAGACTATATCCACTATCAAATTAAGAACAAGAAACAGCGTGACAAGAAAAAGCATTATGCTCTGCACCACCGGATAATCCGACGCCTGAATTCCCTCAATGAGCAAAGCCCCTATCCCTCCAAGCGCAAAAACATTTTCAACTAACACCGCCCCGATAACCATCGCGCCAAGCTGCACTCCTCCGACGGTGATAACGGGAATAAGCGTATTTTTAAAACAATGCGTCATAACGATACGGCTGAAAGGAGTTCCCTTTGCGCTTAACGCAAGGGCGTAGTTGGATTTAAATTCCGCAATCATACGGTCGCGGATTATCCGTCCTATCAGCGCTACCATGTTAAGGCTCAAAGCAAAAGCGGGCAGGCACAAATAATACAAATTTTCTATAAAGCCGCTTCCGGCTCCGAACGCCGGAAATAATTTAAGTTTTAAGACAAAAATCAACATTAATAAAATAGCGTTTAAAAAAACAGGCGAGGATACGCAGAAAATCATAAAAGTCGAAATAGCGCGATCAATCAGCGTATGCCGTTTAACAGCGCTGATAATTCCCGCGGGAACCGCCAAAAGGACAGCGAAGACAGCGCTCATCAAAACAAGTTGAATGGTAACCGGAAGTCTTGCCGCGAGGAGAGCCCCCACAGGCTGGCGGTGTCTGAAACTGTCCCCCAAATTCCCCTTTAGCGCGTTACTGATCCAGATAAAGTACTGCCGCGGAAGGCTCTTATCCAAATAGTACTGTGTTGTAAGGGACGCCCGCGTTTCATCGCTGATTCTCCGTCCGCTTGTGATAGAGCCTATTGGGTCGGATGGAGTAAAGCGGATAAGAAAGAAAATCAATGCCGACACAACAAGGAGAACCGGCGCAAGAAAGAGGAGCCGTTTAAGGATATACCGAATTATAAAATTCACTTTTAGCCTATCAAGACTATACCTCAAGAATGGAAAAATTGTAAGCCTGACTACTTATGGTATTTTCAGCGTTTAGAACTTTTCCTGTTAAAAAGTCCGATTTTATAGCCTATACCAAAACCAAGAACATAATGGTCATAATGTATCGTTTCCGGTTTTGGATAAAGCTTATCAAACTGGTTGTACAGGGATGTATCGCCGTAAGACAGATAGTTAACGTCAACAAACAACGCGCCGTTTTTACCCGCTTTTGCGGCTATTTGTATTCCTCCGCCGTAAACATAAGTTGGATAGGTGGCAAAGGTTTCCATTTCTTTAGGGAAGCGCAGCGGATATGCGGCAACTCCGTACGGTTCTAATATAACATTTCTAAAAATTTTTAATGGGAATTTAACTTTCGCAGAAGCGAGCATATTCCACATTATACGATCCAATAATACTTCTTCTCTTGATATTAGAATGCCCGGTTCAATACTCATAAAGGGCAGGAATTGAAATTCCAGCCCAATACCCACTCCCGGCATATCAAGAACTTTATTATCAAGCGGAGATACCAGGGGCGGATCAGGTAGATCATTGTAAATTCCGGCTCCTCCAATCAAACCATCGCTTTTTAAGTTTAAAAACGCCATTGAGTAACTAAAATACGGGTTAATATACACCCATTTATCCCGCCAATTGTTATCTACAGCCTCAGAAGTTTCATTATCGGGAAGGTTAGACATGAGCATAAAAAAGACCAGTTGGCTATAAAGCAGCATTTCTTCTTCATCGGCGAACAAATATTCCATAGAGACAATAACAGATGAATCCGCAACCTTAACAAGGCTTACAATAAACTTGGATTTTTCCTGAGTTTGGTCTAAATCAACGCTAAATTTGATATTATATTTCGCCGCGCTCAAATTCTCGGTAACATCGTATCCCGCCGCTTTTGCTTCTATAACAAGGGCATCTTTAAACCCCTGGACAAAAATCGGCTGTCCTCCCGATCCTTGGATACAGAGTGTAATATTCTTAGAATTTGCCGCGTAAACAGCTGAAAATGAACAAAAAAACAGCATAAAAACGCATATTTTTTTCTTGAGTATTTGCCACATTACCTTTATTTTAGTACATTAGTTTTTGTTTTTCCAATGTTTAGACAAAATTCCGTTTTTTTCACCTAAAAAAAAAGCATAAAATCAGCTTTTTACACTTTAAAATATTGTTAAAAACACCTTCTAACTATGATTTGCCCCATTTGTTGACAATGTACTGAAAATTGGGAATAATTGGTAAAACACAGGGGGTATAGCTCAGCTGGTTAGAGCGCTAGCTTTGCAAGCTAGAAGTCAGGGATTCGAATTCCCTTACCTCCAAAAACCGCTATGGCGTCATAATCTTCGTTTTTCTCCGCGCCGGGTTTTTCCAGCAATTTACACCTTAAAACCTCTCCTGGCGACGGGGCTTTCCCTTCATGGATAATTACCGTTTTCAGGTAGTTCTCGGAAACTCCGCGGCAGGATTTTCCGCCGCTTTTTTCCACCAGCGCGTCAACTTCCTTGCCTAGCCAGCGCCGGACATAGTCCGCCCTGCCCTGTTGCGCAAGGTCTGTGAAAAGCCCTACCCGCCTTGTAACTTCGGTTTCATGTAACATCTCAGGGTATGAAAAGGCGGCGGTTCCCGGTCTTTTTGAATACGGAAAAACATGTATCCAGGCGAAATCCAGTTTTTTGCACATTTCAAAAGTTTCTTGAAACTCCGTTTCTGTTTCTCCGGGGAAGCCTGTGATAATGTCGCAGGCAAGGAACGGATCGGCTTTTGCGCGGCGCAAAAGAGAAACAGCGTCCTCAATAGTTTTACCGCCGTAGGAGCGTCCCATTTTTTCAAGTATTTTTTTACTGCACGATTGAATCGATAAATGAAAATGAGGGCGTATCCGTTTATTCGACAAAACGCCTGAAAGCTCCTCATCAATTTTATCCGGCGCAAGACTGGACAAGCGCAGGGCGATTTTTTCCGTTCCTTTTAAAAGATGTTCCAACAGCCGCGCAAGGTTAGCCGCTTTTTTTTCGTCGCGGTACTGGCTGATATTCACGCCCGTAAGCACGGCTTCCGCGTGGCTTTTTTCCAGTATCTGCAAACGCGACAATACCTCGTCCGCCTCAAGACTGATACTCGCGCCGCGCGCTAAGCGAATTCTGCAGTAGGTACAATGGTTGTCGCACCCGTCCTGAATCTTTAAAAAACTTCTTGTATGATCGGAAAAAACCTGCGGATTAAATTGGAAAAACCGCTCCCCCGCTTTCGGCTGCGGTCTCTCTGAAAATTTTTCCAACACGCTTTCAATTTGTTCGTTCCCATTGCAGTAATCAGGCAGATCAATAATATTGTCTTTTTTTATTACAAACAGACGCCTTTTTTTACCGTCGTCTAATTTTAACAAATCCTCGCTGTTCAACTGCGCGTAACATCCCGTAACAATAACTTTGCTTTTCGGATAATCGCGCAGCGCCTTTCTTATAACGCGCCTTGCCTTTTGATCCGCCTTTGAGGTTACAGTGCAGGTATTAACAATAACTACCGAGGGTGCTTTTGCCGCGTGTTCAAAACCCGCGCGAAGAAAAGCGTCGGTTATCGCTTCGCTTTCCAGTTGATTGAGTTTACAGCCTAAGGTTAAAGTTAAAAAGGACGGCATTGCCTTTCGCGCTATTGAGCGCCCATAGTCCGCCTGATTCGTTCAATTCCGCGCTGAGCGTCAGTCAA
>Ga0268262_10003516_pt1 | contig 16887 bp, 13 predicted proteins | sample TergutNc150P3_FD_190354 | JGI IMG/M metagenome (GOLD analysis project Ga0268262, IMG submission 190354) | Nasutitermes corniger P3 segment gut microbial community from laboratory colony in Florida, USA - Nc150 P3 (SPAdes) (version 2) | ecosystem: Host-associated > Arthropoda: Insects >... | reverse complement strand
TAAAATCGTAAGCTTGATTATTTATTCATATAACGAAGATTTCTCTTTGTTTATAATTTCGATAACTTCTCCAACGCCCTCTGCACCCGTTGCTGTGACACTTCTGCGCCGAGTATGCGAAGCGAACCGAAAAGAGGCGGGCTTACTCGGCTTCCTGTTATCGCAACACGGAGCGGCATCATCAAATCGCCGAGTTTAACCATGCGCTTTTCGGCTTCGGCTTTTATAAAATTTTCCGCCTGCTCGTCATTGGGCATTTCCGCCATCGGCTTTACAAGTTCCAGTCCGTGCCGAAGAAGCTCTATCGTGTTCGCAAGGTCGGACTTTTTGGGAATAAATTCTTCCGCCGCAGGCACTTCAGGCTCTTTGAACAGGTATGCCAGTTTTTCGTTTCCTTCGCCCAGAAAGACAAGGCGCTCTTTTATAAGAGGCATTGCGGCGGTAAAGACGGAGCGTTGCTGCGTTGTCGGCTCTTTGCCCGCTTCTCCGAAAAGTCCCGCTTCCTGAGCGTAGGGCAGACAGAGGCGGGCAAGTTCCTCATCGCTTTTCATTCTTATATATTGGCCGTTGTACCATTCAAGTTTTTTGTAATCAAAGACGGCCGGCGCTTTGTTCAGTTTTTCAAGGCTGAACCTTTGCGCAAGCTCGTCCGGCGTGTAAATCTCTTTGCCCTCTTCGTAAGAAGCGCCGAGGAGAGCGACATAGTTTAACAGCGCTTCGGGCAGGTATCCCTGTTTGCGGAATTCATCAATACTGGTAGCGCCGTGGCGTTTGGAAAGTTTTTTTCCGTCCTGTCCCATCACCATCGGGAGGTGGCAGTATTCGGGGGGCGTCCAGCCGAAACTTTTGTACATAATTACATGGAGCGGGGTAGAGGACAGCCATTCCTGGGCACGGAGGACGTGGCTTATTTCCATTAAATGATCGTCAACCACATTCGCTAGGTGGTAGGTGGGAAAACCGTCGGTTTTTAACAGCACAGGATCGGGGTTTATGTCATCGTTCTTCCATTCAATGTCGCCGAGCAGATGATCGTGAAAGCGGGTTGTCTCGCCGAGCGGGATTTTAAGCCTTACGGTGCAGGCTTCGCCTGAGGCTGCTCGATTTGCCGCTTCCTTTGGATCGATGTTACGGCAGAGGCGGTCGTAGCCCGTCTCCGAAGAATGGGCGGCTTCCCTCTCCTGACGGACTTTTTCGATCCTTTCGGCGGAGCAGAAGCAGTAGTAGGCTTGCCCCTTATCAAGGAGTTCTTGGGCGTATTTTTGATACAACGTCGAGCGCTCGGACTGGACGTACGGGGCGAACGGGCCGCCTGTGTCAGGGCCTTCGTCCCACTTTATGCCGAGCCACTCAAAGGTGTCGTATAGGTTTTGCACATAACAATCCTCCGAGCGGGTTCTGTCGGTGTCTTCCAGCCTTAGTATAAATTTACCGTTTTGGCTTCGGGCAAAAAGGTAGTTAAAAAGGGCTGTCCTTATCCCGCCGATATGCTGAAGGCCTGTCGGAGAAGGAGCGTAGCGGTCTCGTATATTCATGATGAATATGGTATCATATTACATACAAATATATAAAGCGGTGTCGATTCGCCGCCTGGGGGGTATATGTCGAAAGAATCAAAATCGAAAGATAAAGGCAAAAAACAAAAACTGGCGGACAAGCTTTTTTTCAACCTGAAGAATTGTTGGGAAGGCGTTGACTCAAAAACCGAGAAAGAGATAGAGGAATTTGCCTCATCATATAAACAGTTTCTGGATAGGGGAAAGACCGAGCGTGAGTGCGTCGATTTGGCGTGCGAAATGCTTGAGAAAAACGGCTTTGTGAATATTCAAAATTTTAAAGACCATCAATTCAAGGCCGGAATGAAGGTTTATCAGAATGTCCGTGGCAAATCCATTTTGGCGGCGATTGTCGGCAAGAAACCCGCAGTCGAGGGCTGTAACATACTCGGCGCTCATATTGACTCTCCCCGCCTTGACCTTAAACAGAACCCGCTTTACGAAGACAGCGAGTTCGCCCTTCTGGATACCCACTACTACGGCGGGATTAAAAAGTACCAGTGGACGGCTATCCCGCTCGCTATGCACGGCGTGTTTGTAAACACTGACGGAAAAAAGACTTCTATTAGAATCGGCGAGGAGCCGGGTGACCCGTTGTTTACGATTACAGACCTTCTGCCGCACCTAGCCAGGGAGCAGATGGAAAAGAAAGCGTCGGAATTTATGGAAGCCGAAAACCTTGACGTTCTTTTCGGCTCCCGCCCGTACAGCGACAAGGACGCTAAAGAAAAAGTAAAGCTTGGTATTTTGGCGCTTCTTAACGCTCAATACGGCATAACGGAAAAAGATTTCGCCAGCGCTGAAATTGAATTTGTCCCCGCCTTCAAAGCATCCGACATCGGTTTTGACAGGAGCATGATCGGCGCTTACGGCCACGACGACCGTTGTTGTTCCTTTCCCGCATTGAGAGCCTTAACCGCCCTTGCGCACGAAAAGTCAGCGCCCGAGAAAACCGTAATCTGTTACCTGTCCGACAAGGAAGAAATAGGTTCCGCCGGAAACACGGGCGCGCGATCTTACAATTTTGAAAACTTTATCTCCCTGTTCTGCGGGAACGAGGCGGATTTGCGGCTTTGTTTCCAGCGTTGCAGCATGCTGTCCGCCGATGTTAACGCCGCCTTTGACCCCACCTACGCCGGAGTCTTCGACAAAAAGAATTCGTCGTTTATGGGTAAGGGGCTTGTGCTTACAAAGTACACGGGTTCCGGCGGCAAGTACGGCGCAAGCGACGCCAACGCTGAATTCTGCGCCAAGGTTCAATCAATAATGAACAAGAACAAAGTCCAGTGGCAGTTCGGAGCGTTGGGCAAAGTAGACAAAGGCGGCGGCGGAACAATAGCCCTTTACGCCGCCAATTTGGGAATGGACGTTCTTGACTGCGGCGTTCCCGTTCTGTCTATGCACTCGCCGTTTGAGGTTATAAGCAAAATCGATCTTTATACGACTTACAGGGGATATATCGCTTTCTTGAATAATGCATAAACGGTTTTAATCAATCAATCCGCCGAAAGGAGCAAGCTCTTCCCAGTGCGAGGGTTCGGACACGTCCCTGTCTATACGGATAAATATTTCCGGTGTAAAGTTGGGCGCCGGGTGCAGGGCGTTGTTGGCGTTCAGGTAGCCAAGGTTGATTCCGGGAGCGCCGGGGGTGTCGCCTATTGTCATCCTTGTCATGGATTGCGGGTTGCGGGTAATTGCGTCCCATGAGCGGGCGGAATCGGCGTAAAGCGACAACGCCTTCGAGCGGTATTCACGCTTTCCTGTCTGTTTTGCGAGCGCTTCGTATGTGACGCCTGCGTTGTTTCGTGCCATCATCAGGCGTTCGCCGAGTTCCAGGAATTGGGCGCTGTCGTTGGGCAGAAGCACAGGCAGTCTTACACGCTGATTTTCGAGTATGTCGAGAAGGCGGTTGTAGTAGCCCTGCGCAGCGAAGTAGTCGCCCCTCTTGTATGTGGCGTTTCCAAGCGCAAAAAGTATCCTTCTGTTCTGGGGCAGTTCCGACGCCGCTTTGTAAAGATAATCAAGAGCGTTACCCCACCTTTCCTGCTGATAATAAGCGGCTCCCATGCGGTACTGAATTTCAGGCGGCGAGAAGCCGTATTTTTCGGCGGTGTGGTAGTTGTTAAGGGCGGCTTGTATGTTGCCCGATTTTACAAAATATTCCAAATCGCCAAGCCCGGCGTAAAGCTGTCCTAACTGCGGAGTGGGGGCGATTAAGTTTCTTGAAATAAAGTCTTCGTAAAGCTCGATGCCTCTCACAAATTGTTCCTCGGCAGGGAAGAATTCCTTATTGTTGATAAGAAGATTAGCGTACCGATAATGGGTATCCACACGGTTAAGGCGGCGTCGCACGGATTCTGTTTTTGCGAGATCATAGGCACGTATGGCGTTTTCAAGCGTCAGCCGTTCTTCACGGACATTTCCCAAATTTTTATAATAACGGGCAAGGTGATAATGAGGCTCCGGCAGACGATTATCTTCTTTGACGGCCTGCAACAGCATATCACGCACGCTTTCTATGCTTTCGACATAAGCGTTAGGTACGCCCTTGGGCTTTTCAAGCTGTTTATCCAGAAGATAGCCGCCAAGCTCGGCAAGAGTCGGGGTAGTAAGCTTGTATTTCTTCCTGTTATTTTCAAACCATGCCCTAAGATTCAGCGTTTCTTTCAGGTTGTCCGTATGCATAAAGTATAACAGCATCCTTTCCAATACCGGACCTGTCCATCCTTTTTCCTGCAATATTCTTGCGTAGCAAAAACGAGCCTCTTCGTACTTGTCGTAAAATTTTGCGGGATCGGAATCCGCCCACGCAAGGAAATTGTCTCCCGCCGCCAGAAGCCCGTCATAATCATTGGGAGCGTAATCAAGAAGCTCATGCTGCAGCAGCTTGTTGGCTTTCTCGTAATTTAGCAGATAATATGTTTCCAGATTAGCGTAATCCAGAACGCCTTTTTTATCCCGTGGATAGAATCTTAAAAGCTCGTCGTATTTATTCTCTGCAAGCAGATAACGCCTTTGATCCCTAAAACCTTCGGCGTAAGTGTAATACCATTTTTTCTTTCGGTGATAATTTGACGCTTCCTGGAACAGCTCGTTCGCCCGCTGATATTCGCCTGCGCCGATGCGCTCGTAACCTCGCTTGTAAAGCGATTCGGCCTTTACAGGCAGATAAATAAATTTATAACAAAGATAACCTGTAGATACCAGCAATGCGCCGGCTAATGCGACTATTCTTAATACAGGAAGGAAGTTGTGTACAAAAATATAAGCGAAACTGGCTTTTTCCGCTTCCCATTCCGCTCCTGTGCTTTTTTCGTAGCCTCTTGGAATGACAATTTCTTTGCCAAGAATCTGTCCGGCGAACTCCGCCATTTCTTTTACATGGGCGCCCCTGATCAGCATCCGCAGAAGTTTTGACAACTGCTGAGGTAAAATTACATGTTCAGCGATTAATTCTTCGCAGGCAACACGCAGATTAAGCGGATAAGTTGATAAAGTTGCCAGTAATTTTTCAAGGTCGTCCTCAGAAAGCCGAATTTCGTCTGAATCTCCGGATAAAGATTCTTCTTCCTCTTCAGCCTCTTCTTTCTTTCTTTTGAAAAAACTCTTTTTTGGTTCTGGCTTCGGCGTAATATCAACTTTTGATTTTTCAAAAAGGTCTTCAATGCCGGGAAGGGCAAAATCATCGTCTGAAAAAGTTGCGGGAGGAGCGGCAGAGCCTGTATCAAATTCGGCTTCAGTTTTAGGTTCATTTTCCAGTTCAATTGATTCGGAGGCAAAATCTGCGCCAAAGTCTCCCATGTTCAATAAATCGCTTGAATCGCCGCCGCCTGAATCCTTCTGAGAAGGAGTTTCTGGCGTGCCAAAATCCATGTCGGGCAGTCCGCTGTCCGGTTCCGTTTGCGTAATTTCGGTTTCATCTGGAAGGCCCGTATCGGGCAGAGAATCTGAACTATCAAGTCCAAAATCTTCGGAGGGAGATGCTTCCGGCGGCGAAGCGTCCATTCCCGGTAAATCAAAATCGCCCAAGCCGCTGTCTTGCTCTGGAGACTCGCCGCCTAAATCAACTGCTTCTTCGTCAAAGCGTTGTTCGCCGCCAAGATCGACGCTGTCTTCATCAGCGCCTTTTCCTGAGTCAGGTTCCGGAGTATCTGATACCGGCAGGTCAAAATCCGCAAGAGATGTTTCAGTATCCGGCAAGTCAAAGTCCGCAAGCGGAGTTTCTGTTTCCGGAGCGGCATCAGCGGAAACGTCCGGAAAATCGCTTGTTTCAGGTTCTGAAGCATCTGATACCGGCAGGTCAAAATCCGCAAGAGGCGTTTCAGTATCCGGCAGGTCTTCATCGCCGGATGAATCTTTTGAGGGTAAAAAGCCTTCCGAATCACTGTCCGTGCCAAGGGAGCCATCCTGCCTTTCACCGCCAAGGTCAAACCCTGCTTCGGATACTTCTTCTTCGGGTGTCTCATCTGCGGCCGCTTCCTCTGCGGATGTATCATCCGATTCTTCGGTCGGAATATCCACAGACGGAGGTTCTTCGGATGCGAAGTCCTCTGACGGGAAGTCATCAGCCGGTAAATCTTCGGCAGGGAAGTCCGCAGGGGCCGATTCAATTTCATCGGACAGCCCGGACAGTAAATTTTCAGGTACGGAAAAGTCATCGGCAGTGGGGGGCGGCGCTTCGTCTACGGGTGTTTCTTCAGGTGTTGTTTCACCCCCCAGAGAGTCTAAAAAATCATCGGCGGGGAAAGATTCTTCCGCCGGGGTTTCGCCGCCAAGAGAGCTTAAAAAATCATCGGTTGAGGAAGGGGTTTCATCAGGTGGGGAATCGCCGCCAAGAGAGGCTAAAAAATCATCGGTTGAGAGCGGTTCATCCGTCGTTGAGCCGCCTTCGGAAGATTCATCCGCCTGAGGAGAGACGGTATTTTTGAGTATGTCGTCAAAGGACATTTCGGGAGTACTATCCGGCAGGGGAGGAATATCCTCCGGAACAGAGCCTAGTAAAGCGCTAAAATCTAAATTGCCAATGCCCGCCCCGGTATCTGCCGGGGAATCGGTTGATTCGTCAACCGGAGAACCGCCGGGAGAAAGGGATTCTCTCGAAGGCTGTTCAAGAGGGGGCGGTTCTGTAGTGGGGAGATCAAGAGATATATAAGGCAAATTCCTTGATAATATATCTTCTCTCTCGTTAGCGATATTGCTAAATGAGTTTCTAAACTCGTTGAGCGCACTTAATGAAGGCATATTAAGATAATCAATTATCGGCCGATAATTGTAAAGAATGTATGAAAACGATTAACGTATTTGTTTTTTTCGCATTGATTGCCGTCTTCTCGTTGGCAGCGGAAGGGGAAACTTATGAGCTTGTTGACCGCTTATTGACCCTTTCGGGTCCTTGTGCGCCTGTGGTTCATGAGGATTTTGTGATTTTTTCGGCTCCTTCAAGCCTAAGAAGGGTCGGGATAGCGTTTGCCCATGAAAATTTCGCCAATGTGTACTGGTTTAGGCAGCTTATGGTCTCTCAGGACAGGCTTTCCCCCATTTTACTGCCCGGACAGCTCGTTCCCGACCCTTATAAGGATTCGGGGATACTCTTTTATTTGCTTAAAGTGCCCGAAGACCTTCTTGAGGTGGAATACAGGCTCGTTGTAAACGGTCTTTGGACAACTGATCCGCTTAATTCCATGTCTAAAAGAGACCCGGTTACCGGCCTGATTTTTTCCACAGTGTCCGTTCCGCCCAGGCCTTTTAAGCCTAATCCTCTAAAGGGGCTGCCGGACGGCTTAACTTTTACGTTTTTTGCGCCCGCCGGTGAATCTGTTACGGTTGCGGGTGATTTTAATGGATGGGATCCGTTTATGTATGAGCTAAAAGAATACCCCGCCGGAGTTTACAGCCTTACTATTGCCATGCCTCCCGGTACTCATCAATATGTGTTTTTCCACAGGGGGAGGCGTTATACAGACCCCAACAATCCAAGACGAATTTACGCAAAAGACGGCAGCGCCGCCTCGGTAATCGTTGTTCCGTAATTGCTTAAACCCGCTTTTTATAGTAATATTCGGCAGAGGGGTAAAATGTCTATTCTTAAAGAAGGGTATCCTTTTATTATCCCGGCATTTCTCGCAGGGGTATTGCTTGTTGTAGTTTCCGGCTTTTTTTCTTTTCCGCCGGGAAACATTGCCTGTATTTCAGCAGGCTCTTTATTGATAGTTTTCTCTTTCTTTTGCGTGTTCTTTTTCAGAGATCCGAAAATTCAGATTACACAGGGCGAAGGGATAATTCTTTCTCCGTGCAACGGAACTGTAATGGAAGTGATAGAAGAAGGCGATGAAAAAGTCATTCGGGTATTTCTTTCGATTTTCAGCGTCCATTTGCAAAGGTCTCCGGTTGCCGGAACTGTTGTTGATATAAAACATCAAAAAGGGAAATTCCTTGCGGCGTGGGATCCAAAAGCGCATATCGAGAACGAGCAGAATATTTTTACAATACAGGGCGAAGACGGTGTATATGTCGTGCGTCAGATTGCCGGGTTGGTCGCGCGCAGGTGCGTTTCCTGGGTAAAAGCCGGCGATGTCCTTAAAGCCGGAGACAAGATCGGGATGATCAAATTCAGTTCGCAGGTTGATCTTCATTTGCCCAAAAAAGCGGTGGTAACGGTCAAGCCCGGCGAAAAAACCAGAGCGGGTATTACGGTGGTGGCTGCAAAATGAAAATAAGAAGAGTCCGTATAAGAAAGGTTCCGCAAAAGAGGACAACTGTAAAAAGAGTGCCCATAAAAGTTTTTACAAGGGAAGAATTAAAAAAGGGCATTTATATCATACCTTCCCTGTTTACGTGCGGAAATATGAGCTGCGGGGTACTTTCGGTAATTATGTCTATCGGAGGCCATTTTATTCCGGCGGCGTGGTTTTTAATCGGCGCTCTTGTCTGCGATATTTTAGACGGCAGAATTGCGAGAATGACCAAGACAACCAGTATGTTCGGTATGGAACTGGATTCGTTAAGTGATCTTGTTTCATTTGGAATAGCGCCTGCGATGATGATGTATATGCTTGTGTTAATCAGAATGGGAAGAATAGGGATCGCCATTGCCGTGCTTTATGTTTTGTGCTGCGCCCTTCGTCTTGCGAGGTTTAACGTTCTTGCGCATTCAGGCGAGGTTCACAAGCACTTTGTAGGGCTTCCCACTCCGGCTTCGGCGGGCGTAATAATTTCGTTTGTATTAAGTTATTCGCTTTTGGCTCCGGAAGGCATCCATCTTAATTTCAAGACAATCCCGGTGTTGATGGAACTTATGCCGACATTTTTCAGGATAATGCCTATTGTTATCGTCGTGCTTTCGTTCCTGATGGTTTCCAATATTCCTTATCTGTCGTTTAAGAAATTGAAGCTGTCAAAGATTCACACGATAGAACTTTTTGCCGTATTAATCGTGCTTATCATTTTAATCGTTATCTTTCCGCAGAATACGATATTTATCATTTTCTCAATTTACGCCTTGTCGGGAATTTTAATTTATGTGCCCAGCCTTATTTTCAGGAAGAAAAAACCACCGGAGAAACAGGCGGAAGAAAATGAAGTGTGATCCGGCAAATCCCAAGGGCTCCGGAATTGTAAATATTTGGCAGGAAACTTTCCCCGTGCGTTTTGGCTCGATAGATAAATCAGACAGGCTGACATTGGACGCAGTTTTTCAGTTTTTTCAGGAAGCGGCGATTTGCCACGCCGAGAACCTGAATGTCGGGCGGGAAGACATGCTGCGTACGGGGCAAATCTGGATTCTTTCACGAATGTCGGTAATCGTAAAAAGACGCCCAAAATATTTTGAGAATATCACCGTCCGAAGCTGGCCGAGGGGAGGCGAAAAACTTTTCGCCATTCGTGATTACGACATACGAGACAAGGACGATATTCCCGTTATATGCGCAAGAAGCGGCTGGATTATCTTGGACGTGGAAAAACGCCGCCCCATAAGGCCTCAATCGTTAATGGACAGTATTCCGCATAACGACGGAGAGAACGCTCTTTCCCCCGAAGACGGAGCCATTGCCGCCCTTGAAGAGCGAAAAAGCTTGCAAAAAGCCGCCGGGAGAACTGCTCGTTATACAGACCTTGATTTCAACGGTCATGTAAACAATGTCCGTTACATTCAATGGATAGAGGATTCTCTTGAGCCTCAGCTTTTGGAAAACGCCGATAAGATGCGTTTTGATATAAATTATCTGAACGAAATTCTCGGCGGCGAGGATATTGATATTATGTCCGCAAAGATAGAAAATGCGGATTGTAACGGCGCATTTGCCTTTGAAGGCAGAAAGCCGGAAAATGGGCAAACTGCGTCGCAACAAGCTGCGTCGCAGCAGACTGCGTTCAGAGCGGAATTAAGGTTGTATGGAAATAATTAAACTTTTATTAATTGGGCTTGCCTTGGGCATTTTAGTCGTTATCCCCGGCCTTTCGACAGGGACAATGGCGGTTGTTTTTAACGTATACGACCGTCTTATCGGGATAATTACACCCAACATAAAAAAAATAATAGCAGCATGGAAGTTCTGGCTTCCGCTTGTTATAGGCGGTGTTTTAGGGCTTGCTTTCATCAGCAAAGTAGTAACCGTTCTTTACGACAAGTATCCGTTTCCGATAACATGGTTTTTTATAGGCGTTATAGCCGGAAGCTTGCCGCTTCTTTACGGCAGAATGAAGCCGCCCGCAAAAAAGCTCCCTAATCTTGCGCCCGCAATTTGCGCTCTCATTGCTCTTGCGGTAATGATAGTAATGGCGATATTTAGCCCGAACGAAGGTGCAATTTTATACGCGCAAATTACTCCCCGCCTGTTCGCCCTTCTTGTGCTTGCCGGAATTTTTTCCGCAATAGCGATGATAATCCCCGGAATCTCAGGCGCATTTTTGCTTCTTATCATCGGGTTATACAGGACGGTTATCCACTCTGTCTCGGAACTTAACATCCCGCTTCTGATCCCTTTCGGAATTGGCATAATTGCGGGCCTTTTAGCCGGCGCTGCGCTGGTTCGCTTCCTGCTCTCAAAAGCGCCGATGGAAACCTACGGCGCAGTCTTGGGGTTGGTAGCAGGCTCAATAATAGTTTTGTTTCCCGGCGGACTGGGAGAAGGCAGTATAGTTATTTACTCCGTGGTATGTTTTTTTGTAGGTGCGGTACTTTCGTTCTTGTTAAGCAGACAGAAGAATTAATTTTCCGCAAGCTGAGAGAGCGGAATTGGTTTGGGGCTGTCGTTCTGGCCTTCGGATTTTGCGAATTCTTCCAGCAGTTCTTTTCCACGGCGGGAAAGTTTTTCGGGTATCTGTACGATAAGTTTGATGTACATATCGCCGCGTACTCCGCCCGATGGGACTCCCTCGCCTCGGATACGGAGCAGTTTTCCGCTTTGAGTGCCGCCCGGTACTTTTACTTTTATCGTTTTGTTATCAAGCGTTGTTACTTGAATTTCCGAGCCTAGAGCCGCCTGACTTACGGATACCGGAACGGCGCAATAAAGATCGTGTCCCTGCCTTTCAAAGTATTCATGGTGCTTTACCCTTATGAACACATAAAGGTCGCCCGGCTGTCCTCCGTTGGGGCCTGCGTCTCCCTGTTTGGGAATTACCACCCGCTTGCCGTTTTCAATGCCGGACGGAATAGTAACCATTATCTTTTGCCGTTTCTTCTGTGTTCCCGTGCCGCCGCATTCTTTGCACGGCGTTTCAATTATGTACCCTTCGCCGTGGCAAGTATGACAGGTAGTAGCTACCGAGAAAAATCCCTGACTGTGCCGTATCTGCCCCGATCCCCGGCAGGTTGGGCAGGTTTTTTTGCTTGACCCGTCCGCCGAGCCGGAGCCCTTACAGGTCTCGCACGTCTCGTTATGTGAATACTGAATTTCAACCTTTGTGCCGTAAACTGCGTCCTTAAACGGGATTTCAATATCGTAGCGGAGATTCGCTCCTTGTCTTACGCCGGACGAGCCGCCCCTGCGAAAACCGCCGCCGAAAAAACTTTCAAAGATACTGCCAAAGCCGCCGTCGCCGAAAATGTCTTCAAAGCCCCGGAAATTACTCCAGTCATGGCTTTGACCCATACCCTCAACGCCCGCAAAGCCATACTGATCATAAGCCGCTTTTTTCTGATCATCGCAAAGAATCTCATAAGCCTCGGTCGCCTCTTTAAATTTTTCCTCAGCCTGCTTGTCGCCCGGGTTTTTATCAGGATGATATTGAATAGCGAGTTTCCTATAAGCCTTTTTTATCTCATCTTTTGTTGCGTTCTTCTGTACCCCAAGAACCTCGTAGTAATCCCGCTTTGCCATTACTTATCGTCTACCACTTCGTAGTCCGCATCTTCGGCGCTCTTTGTGTTGCCGCCGCCCATTGAACCGTCGCTGGAATTGCCGCCCATGTTTTGATCAAAGCCGCCGCCGGGGCCCGCTCCCTGAGCGCCGCCCTGTCCTGACGCAGCCTGCTGTTTGTAAATCTCTTCGGCTATTTTGTAAGACGCCTGTTTTAGCGCTTCGGTCTTGTTCTTAATGGACTGAATGTCGCCGCTCTCAAGGGCTTTGCGCAAGTCGGCGATGGCTTCCTCTGTTTTTGATTTGTCCGCAGCGCTTACCTTGTCGCCCAAGTCCTTGATGTTCTTCTCCGTGGCGTAAATCATCGAGTCGGCCTCGTTTCGCACTTCGGCTTTTTCTCGCTCTTTTTTGTCTTCTTCGGCGTGAAGCTCCGCCTCTTTAACCATGCGGTCAATATCCGAGTCGCTCAAGCCGCTGGAGCTTTCGATACGGATCTTCTGCTCTTTGCCCGTGCCGAGGTCTTTTGCGCTGACATGAACAATGCCGTTTGCGTCTATGTCGAATGTTACTTCTATCTGAGGCACTCCGCGCGGGGCGGGAGGGATACCCACAAGGTCGAAGCGGCCAAGCACACGGTTCTGGCTTGCCATCTCACGCTCGCCCTGCAATACCTGAATGGAGACGGCGGTTTGACCGTCTGCAGCGGTGGAGAAAATCTGGCTCTTGCGGGTGGGGATTGTCGTGTTGCGAGTAATGAGTTTTGTCATAACTCCGCCCAATGTCTCAATACCTAGCGAAAGGGGAGTAACGTCTAGCAGAAGCACGTCTTTAACATCGCCGCCGAGGATTCCGCCCTGAATCGCCGCGCCTACGGCGACAGCTTCGTCGGGGTTAACGCCCTTGTTGGGCTCTTTTTTGAAAAGCTCTTTTACGATTTGCTGAACAGCGGGAATACGTGTTGAACCGCCGACAAGGATAACCTCGTCAATCTGATCCGCATTAAGGCCCGCATCGGCGAGCGCTTTTTTACAAGGTTCTTTTGAGCGCTCAAGAAGGTCTTCGACCATCTGTTCAAACTTCGCGCGGGTAAGTGATTTTTGCAGGTGCTTAGGCCCGCTCTGGTCGGCGGTGATAAACGGCAGGTTGACTTCCGTGGTTTGCATTGCGGATAACTCAATCTTTGCTTTTTCTGCGGCTTCACGCAGGCGCTGTAACGCCATCCTGTCCTGCCCAAGATCGATGCCCGTGTCTTTCTTGAATTCGGCGATAAGCCATTCCATGACTCTGCGGTCGAAATCGTCGCCGCCTAAATGGGTGTCGCCGTTTGTGGATTTTACCTCGAAAACGCCGTCGCCCAGTTCCAGAATTGAAACGTCGAAAGTGCCGCCGCCAAGATCGTAGACGGCGATAACTTTGTCTTTTTTGGAATCTTTGTTAAACCCGAATGCCAAAGAGGCGGCGGTTGGCTCGTTAATGATGCGCTTTACCTCAAGACCTGCGATCTTGCCGGCATCCTTTGTCGCCTGACGCTGAGCGTCGTTAAAATAAGCGGGAACTGTAATTACCGCTTCGGTGACGGTTTCGCCAAGGTAGTCCTCGGCGGTCTGTTTCATTTTTTGTAAAATGAAAGCTGAAATTTCCTGAGGCGAGTACTTTTTCCCGTCGATGTCGACACGGACATCATCGCCCTGTTCCGCTACGCGGTACGGCACAAGCTTCATTTCGCTGCCGACTTCCGAAAAACGGCGTCCCATAAAACGCTTGATTGAAAATACGGTATTTTCCGGATTTGTGATCATCTGGTTTTTTGCCGGCGCGCCTACAACTCTTTCGCCTTTGCTGGTAAAACCAACGACAGACGGCGTAGTGCGTCCGCCTTCGGCGTTTTGAATAACGATAGGTTCGCCGCCTTCAAGCACGGACACGCATGAATTGGTTGTTCCAAGGTCAATACCTATAATCTTTCCCATTTTTCTACTCCTTCCTCTTCTAAAAATATATCGAATTTATGGAGAGTTTTGAAGCCTCCCCGGGCTTACTGCTTGTCTTCCGGCATTAACACTTTTACTTTTGAAGTGCGGATTACCCTGTCTTTAAGCAGATAACCCCTGGAAAGGTCTTCCTGCACAACCGCTTCGGTTATATCCGGGGATTTTTCCACCATAAGGGCCTCGTGCCTGTTCGGGTCAAACGGTTCTCCGGCTGAGTTGAAGCGCTTAAGCCCCCACTTGCCTTCAAGCTGGCTTGTAAGTCGTTTTTCGATCATTTTGACGCCTTCAAGCAAAGAATTAATGTCCGATGAGCCTTCGCCCGCCTGAATCGCCCTTTCAAAGTCGTCAATTACCGGAATTATATCCAAAAGAAGGCTTTGATTGGCGTATTCTATCGAACTTTGCTTCTCCTGATTCATCCTTTTGCGGAAATTCTCGAAATCGGCGGCTTTTCGCAGCAGTTGGTCACGTAAATCCGCAATTTGAGTTTCCAGTTCGGCTATTTTTTCCTCAGGAGTAAGCTCGCCGCCTGGTTTGCCGTTAGGCGAGGCCTGTTCTTCGCCTTTTGGCCCGTCTTTTAACGCCTCTGTTGGTTCGGCGGCCTGCGCTTCTGTAGCGTTGCCGCCTTGAGTCTCATCTATATTATTTTCCGTTTCCTGTTTTGACATCCTTTTTTACGCATACCTCCAATCAATACGTTTTGTAGTTGAGTTTGTCTATATGTAAAAATAATAAAAATTCCTCTAAGGGTCAAGGAAAAAATATTAATTTTTATATAGGCATAGGCTTAATTTTTGAGCGAATTTCCTGTAATTTCAATTTAGTCTTTTTCTTAATAATCTTGTTGTTTATTTCCCACCAACGTTTATTCATTACAAGTTCCCATACCGGAGAGCGGGATTTGCCGTAATCCTTTGTATAAGAAGAAATTGTTTCTTTGTAAATATCCACAAGCCTTTTGGTAATTTCCCCCAAAGACCAGGATTGGGCATGAATCATGGCTTCCTTTGATTTTTGCCTGTACAACTCCTCGTCGTTAAGCAGCTGCAAAACCCTGTCTGTGAATTCCTTGGGATCGTCTTTTACCATAAAACCGCCGTTGTCTCCGCCCATTACCATGAGCGTTCCCAAAGCGCCGATAGCCACTACGGGAATACCTGAGAACATTGCCTCAAGGGTAACAAGGCCCTGAGTATCGGTAAGGGAAGGAAAAACAAAAATACTGGATATTGCGTAGGTAAGGGAAAGCTGTGAGCGGTCAAGATAACCTGTAAAAACGCACGATGCCTCTACGCCGTATTGTTTCGCTTCTTCTTTAAAGAAGTCCATATCCGGCCCGCCTCCTATGATGACAAGCATGGTGTCAGGATTTTTTTTAAGGATGTCGGGAAGTATTTTAAGAAGGAAACTGATGTTTTTTTCCCTTACAACCCTGCCCGCCATAAGGAGCAGTTTTTTACCGTAGGTTTCAGGAAACAGGGCATTAAACGCTTCCCTGAACGCCTCAATTTCCGCTTTGTCATGGCTGAAAAGCGCCGGGTCTATGCCGGTAGGTAAAATGAAAGTTTCAGCGTCAGGCTTGTACTTGTGTACGACAGTTTCAATCTGCTGAGTAGGCACTATCACTTTGTATGATCGTCTTAATGCGTTTTTAAGAACACCCCGAATAAAGAACTTTACCAGAAACATCGGAAACATCGGGAAATAAGTAGGGGCATAATCTTCCCACATGGTATGAAAGGTATATATCGTGGGAAGGTTATGCGCTTTGGCATAGAAAAAACCAAATTCGGCGATAACCACTTCTGTATTAATATGGAGTATATCCGGATTAAAGCTCTCTACTTGCTTGAACACCCAGTTCCATTTACTGAATTTTGCGATACGATCTTCTTTTGTAACAAATGCGGGCGTAGAAGGAACCCGGACTACACGGGGCTCATCATCTTTTTTTTCATTTTGCATGGCGATGGCGGTATCGTAGCCTGAAGGGTAAAAAGAACAGACGACCAGTACCTCGTGCCCTGCCTTTATGAGAGATCTGGAAAAGGTATCAACTGACACTGTAACGCCGTTGATCCTCGGCCAATAGGCGTCCGTAAACATGACAATTCTCATTTAGGGGTATTATAGCATATTTTTTCTTAAATTCGGAAAATTTTAATTTTAAAAATAATTATAATAGTCTGGTTTAAAGGTACATTTTTTTTATACAAAATACTGTTATATGCTTAATAAAAAAGACGATAAGTAATAACATGTTATTTTTTTTGGAGGTATTATGAATTACGGTTATATCAGGGTAAGCACCGATAAGCAAAATGTTGATAATCAACGATTTGAAATTAACCGGTTCTGTTCAACAAATAATCTTAAAATTGAACAATGGATTGAGGAAACAATCAGCGGCACTAAATCGCCGGAAAAGCGGCTTTTAGGTTCGCTTCTTGCGGAGGTTAAATCAGGCGACTTGATTATTTGTTCCGAACTTTCCCGTCTTGGAAGAAGCCTCTTTATGATTATGTCGATTCTTAATCATTTAATGACAAATGATGTCAAAATATGGACAATAAAAGACAATTACAGATTGGGAGATAATATTCAATCCAAAGTATTGGCTTTTGCTTTTGGTTTATCCGCCGAGATTGAAAGGGACTTAATTTCTCAAAGGACAAAGGAAGCTCTTGCCAGAAAACGCTCGGAAGGAAAAATTCTGGGAAGACCGCACGGCAGTAAATCGTCGCATTTTAAGCTTTCCGGCTGCGAACATGAAATAAGCGCTCTGCTTGCCAGACAGTTCTCCAAAAGCGCTATAGGGCGTATGTACGGCGTGAATCGAATAACTGTCGATACTTTTATGAAACGTATTTATAACCAAAACTGACACAAACAGTCATATATCGTGCTATCCTATACGGGTTAAATGGTATATACTATAAATATGAGATTTCCGGCATTATTAATAATTTTTCTCCTGACGTTAATTCCCGTAAGCGCGGATTCGTTTTGGGATGATATTAATTGGTCTATCCGGGGCAC
>Ga0268262_10003515_pt1 | contig 16888 bp, 13 predicted proteins | sample TergutNc150P3_FD_190354 | JGI IMG/M metagenome (GOLD analysis project Ga0268262, IMG submission 190354) | Nasutitermes corniger P3 segment gut microbial community from laboratory colony in Florida, USA - Nc150 P3 (SPAdes) (version 2) | ecosystem: Host-associated > Arthropoda: Insects >... | reverse complement strand
AGCATTTGTGTTTTAACGGAACTAAACGTTTTCCAAATAACTCAATTATTGAATATTTTAGATCGTTGGGTATGCGCTTTGGGGGAGACTCCAACGCGTATACGTCCTATGACGAGACAGTTTACCACTTTGATATTCCCGTTGAGAATGCCGGCGGAGTAAAGCGTATACCCGACAAGGCGTTAGCTGTTCTTGACGACTGGACTTATGCGGTAACTTTTTTAAACGAAGATGTAAAAAGCGAAAGCCGTGTTGTTCTTGAAGAATTACGATCAAGGTCTGACGCAATGGACAGGGTGCGGAAAAAACTTCTGCCTATTCTTTTTGAGGGGAGCGCTTACGCCGATCGTCAGCCTATCGGACTTGCGGAAATTATCGAGAACGCTAAATCTGAAAATGTAAAGGAATTTTATGATCGTTGGTATACAAGCGACAATATGGCTATTGTTCTTGCGGGCGATTTTGACGGGAAAGCGCTCGAAGCGCAGTTGGCAAAATATTTTACCATGCCGGCGGCAAGCAAGCCGGTAAATCGCCCGCGCCATGAATTGCCTCCTCCTAAGAACGGCAATTTTAACGTCAATATTATTACAGATCCGGAGCTTACATCTACCAGTTTAATGATCTATTACAAAATGAACAAAGGAGCGCAAAGAGGAACGATTGCGTCTTACAGGGAATCCGTAATTGATTATTTAATTGACTATATGCTCTCGCTTCGTTTTGAAGAAGCGCAGTCCGATCCGCAGTCGGCGTCTAACGGTTCTTGGGGCGGCGTCTGGCGGTGGTCTGCGAATTCTAAGTTTTATTCAATGGGCGCTGATCCAAAAATCGGCAAAGTGGAAGATGCGCTTAGGGAACTTCTTTTGGAAAAAGAAGCCGTGCGTCGCTATGGATTTACAGAGAGCGAGCTTGCGTTGGCAAAATTGGATATTGTTTCGCACATGGAAAAATTGGTATCTGAAAAAGACAGAACGGAAACCCGCAAGTATGTCAGAGGATTTACCAGTCATTTCTTGTACGGCGAGGATATGGCGGACGTTGAATGGGAAGCGAAGGCGGTTAACGCTATGCTTCCCGGTATCGGTTTAAAAGATATTTTACAAACGGCGAGAAATTATTTTACAGCGAATGACATCAATGTTTTTTTAATTTCTCCGCAGGCGGAAGCGGAAAATCTTCCCACATCGGAAAAAATAAAAGCGATTTTTAGAGAAACGCAAGCCGCCAATGTTAACCGCAGAAAGGATAATTCGCTTTCAGGCGATTTAATGGACAAAGCGCCGCAGGCGGGAGAAATAACGTCGGAAAACGTTGATTCGCCGACAGGGGCGCATATCATTACTTTGTCGAACGGGGCAAAGATAATTTTTAAAGAGACCAAAAATAAAAATAACGAGATTGTAATGTACGCGATAGCAAAGGGCGGAACAACCAACGCGACGGAGAAAACGATTGTCTCTGTCAATCTTCTTTCCGAAATGATAGCCGCATCGGGTCTTGGTCCGTATTCAAGGAATGAGCTTTCAAGCAAACTTGCCGGAAAGCAGGCGTCAATGTCTTTCTGGAACGGCGGCTATTACCGGGGATTTCAGGGAGCGTCTACAACGTCGGACTTAAAAACGCTTTTTCAGATGGTGTATCTTTTCTTTACACAGCCAAGACTTGACGAAAAAGCGATTGCGGCAATGCTTGATCAATACAGGACAGCGCTTAAACATAAAAATGACGATCCTGAAACTGTGTTTTCGCGCGAATTAACAAAAACAATTTACAGTAATCACCCGCTTTTTAAACCCCTTGAGTATGAAGACATTGCCAAAGTTTCCATAAAAGACGCCGATGACTTTTTAAAGCAGTGCATTAATCCCGGCGATTATACTTTTGTGTTTACAGGCAATGTCAATCTTAATGTTATACGCGAATTGTCAGCCGCCTATATCGGTTCTATTCCTGTTTCTAAATCAATGAACAAGTGGAATAATCCGGGAATAAAACGACCAACCGAAGTCAGAAAAACAATTAATAAGGGAAAAGACGATCGCAGTATAGTCTTCCTTGGCTGGTTTGCGGACGGTCTTGCCGAATTCAATGAGCAGAGAAATCAAACCTCCGCTGTTTTAACGGAATACCTTGACATTCTTTTAACCGATGAAATCCGTGAAAAGTTAGGCGGAGTATATTCAATTTCCGCAGGCGCGTCGGTTAATACAATTCCAACGGGCGAATACAGGGTAAGCGTGTATTTTGTGTGCAATCCCTCCCGCGCGGAAGAATTAATAACAGCGGTACGCGATCTTTTAACAGGACTGACAAAGCAACCTCTTAATCAGGATACATTTAACAAGTCTAAAGAAGCATTGTTAAAAGAGCATGAAAGATCGCTTCAAAGGAATTTGCATATAGCGCAGAGTTACGCGAACTCATCGGCGCTTTACAACACGCCTCTTTCAAGACTCAATTCAAGACCGGACGCGATAAAAGCCGTAACCATTCAAAATGTTCAGGCTCTCTGTAAGGAAATGCTGGCAAACGCGCCCGTGCAGGTTGTTTTGTTTCCTGAGAAAAAGTAGGGATTAAGAAGTTCAATATGGTGTATTAGAAGAAGACTGTTAGGGGGCTTTGCGCGTTTTTTTCTGATTTTTTTCTCTTTGTCAAAGGCTTCTTTTACAGCTTCCTTAACAATATCTTTTATGTCGTCAATAATTGTTTGGTGCATTTTATTCATTTCTGATGTATGAGAATTAGGTACAAGAAAAAGCTCGTATATTTCCATATTTAAAACTTTGGCAAAACGTTCAATTACTTCTACTTTTGGGATATTTCTGGCCATTTCAATTAGTGCGATATAATGGGTAGAAACATCAGACTTCTCTGCCAAATTTGCCTGTGTTAAGCCGCATTTGCGGCGGTTTTCCCGTAAATTTCTGGCAAAAACCTCTCGAATATTAACCATTTTTATACTAATTACCTGCTAGGTAATAATAATGCATGTTTTAGGCTTGACAAATTAACTGCCATTTACTTATTATTACATAGGGATTACTTTATTCTATAAGAACTATTAAATTCTAAGTAGATTAATAAGTTTTTCCATAGACAATGGATACAAGGCTGAATTTCGGCTTTTTGTATACACATTCGTTGAATGTGAAAATTTTTTATAGTTACCTATTTGGGTATGGTAACTAAAATTAAGGAGTTTGGTATGGCAAAGAAAAGACTTTTGATTGTAGGCTTGATTGGCTTACTGTTAGCGGGCGGATTGGTTTTGATCGGTTGTGAAGAAGAAACACTTCCTTGTCCCGGAGACCATAGTTGTACTATTACTGTAAAACAAGGTGCAAATGGTCTTTATGTAGATTATGACGCTCCTAGGAGTGACTGTGGTAGAGATGTTACAGAGAAGAAAAATGGCGATAAAATTTCCGCCTGTGCAGTTCATGCTCAAAATGGTTATTGGTCATCACCTACTAAAGCCGGTATTATTGGCTGTAGTTGCGACTAGTAAAAATATCTCATAAAATTGGTAGTTTTTTTAAATGCCGGATGTATCTTTGATTGTCAGGGATTTATCCGGCGGTTTTTTATTGTTTAAGGAAAGCTCACAAAAAGAAGGTTTATTATGAAGAACAAAATTAAGACATTAGGGATTATTGCTTTAATGGCAGTTATTATGTTTACAATGATTGCCTGCAAAGAGGAAGAAGAAGATGAACCGGTTGATAATTCAAAATTCTATTTACAACCCCCAGCGCCTATTGTTACTAAGAATGAAGGTTCCACAGTTTATTTCACATGGGCGGCGATTCCGGATGCCAGAAATTACGATATTAGTATCAGGTCAAATTTGGATGGTCCGGATACGCGTCGCAACATAGGCTGGACCGATCAAACTTCATGGGAATATAATTATGATGGGTGGGGTGGTGGTGAAGGTTATAAAACCGGCGTTACTACGCTTTATTTTTATTTTAAGGCAAATCCAAAACTATCAGGATATGTTGCAAGCGGCTGGTCTCTCCCTGTTATTGTTACTCCTAATCCTAAGAGTTGAACATACGCAGCAACTAAAGTAAGGAATGTGCCGGGTATATCTGATTAACAGTCAGATATTTATCCGGCATTTTTTTTGTTGGTCGCGCTTTGGTATCTGACGCTCAAATTCCGTATTAATTTAAAAAACCGCCCATATAGTAACCCTTGCCACCATTAGCAAAAATCCCTATAATGCAATCAGGAATAAAGAATGGGAAAAACACTGACTCAAAAAATTTTTGATACTCATACGGCGGATCAGCCTTTTGAAGGCATCTTTGTACTGCGGCTTGACAGGGTGTTCTGCCATGAAATTACAACACCGATGGCAATAGACGATCTTGTTTCAAAAAAATTGGACAAGGTTTTTGATCCGTCAAAAATCAAGGCGGTGATAGATCATGTAACTCCGGCGAAGGATTCGCAGACAGCGTTGCAGGGAAAAACCTTGCGGGACTGGACGAGGCGGCACAATATAAAAGACTTTTTTGACATTGGCAGAAACGGCGTTTGCCACGCCATTTTCCCCGAAAAAGGATTTGTCCGCCCGGGTTTTACGATTATCATGGGCGACAGCCACACCTGTACCCACGGAGCGTTCGGCGCTTTTGCCGCCGGAGTGGGAACTACCGATCTTGAGGTGGGTATATTGAAAGGCGTCTGCGCCTTCCGCAAACCTGAGACTTTGCGGGTCAACCTGCTTGGAGAATTGCCTAAGGGCGTTTCTCCGAAGGACGTAATCCTTGCTGTCATCGCCAAAATAAGCGTTTCCGGCGCTTCGGGAAAAGTTATGGAATTGCGAGGTTCTGTAATTTCCTCTATGAGCATGGAAGGCAGAATGACAATCTGCAACATGGCAATCGAGGCAGGGGCGACTAGCGGCGTATGTATGCCCGACATGACAACTGTAAATTATTTGTGGCAGTTTATCGGTCCCGATGGCGATAAAACATATTCAAGCAAAGAAGAAGCGTTAAAGGATTTTTCAAAATGGATTAGCGATGACGACGCGGAATATTCCGGTGTTGTCGATATTGACTGCTCAAAACTGGAGCCGCTTGCGACTGTCGGATACAAGCCTGATGAGGTAAAACATGTGAGGGAACTTGCGGGAACAAAAATCGATCAGGTGTATATCGGCTCTTGCACCAACGGCAGAATCGAAGACTTGCGCGCCGCCGCCGACGTACTGCGCGGCAAAAAAATAGCCGACTCTGTACGTGCGATCATCGCGCCCGCTACCACAGACATTTACGCTCAGGCTATCAAAGAAGGGCTTATTCAAATTTTCCTGAACGCAGGATGCTGCGTAACAAACGCCACTTGCGGAGCGTGTCTTGGAATGTCCAACGGCGTGCTTGCCGAAGGTGAAGTTTGCGCTTCCACCACAAACCGCAATTTTTACGGACGCATGGGCAAGGGCGGCATGGTTCACCTTGTCAGTCCGGCAGTTGCGGCGGCTTCCGCCATTGCAGGCGCGATTGCGATGCCAAGTAATATTGGAGGGCAGTCATGAAAATGTTTGGCGGAGAAGTTTTATTTCTTGATCGCGGCGATATTAACACCGATGAAATTATCCCGGCGAAATATTTAACCGAGGACACAAGGATAGCGTTAAAGCCTCATCTTTTGGAAGATTTAAAAATAAAAGGTTTTGATCCCGCGAAAGACATTGCCGGAAAAGGAGCGGTGCTGACAAGGGCGAACTTCGGCTGCGGCTCTTCGCGCGAACACGCTCCGTGGGCGCTTGAGGTAAACGGAATTAATATCGTTATCGCGGAAAGTTTTGCCCGTATCTTCCGGCAAAATATGTACAACTGCGGCATGATCGCCTGCGAAGTTCCAGCCGCAATTTTGGAAGAGTTGTTTAAGGAATTCGCAAACGAGAAAACAACATTAACGGTTGATACGGAAAAAGGCAATTTGACTTTTAAAGCGGGTGGAAAAGAAAAAACAATTTCTTTTACTCTTAAAAATTTTGAAAAAGCTTTGGTGGAAGCAGGCGGCTGGGTAGAGTACGCCGCAAAACATTATTAATAGGGGACAACGATGGCAAACAATGAAAAACGGCAAATAAAAATTTTTGACACCACATTGCGGGACGGCGAGCAGGCTCCTGGCTGCAGTATGAATTTAACCGAAAAGATTGAAGTCGCTAGGCGTCTTGAAAAACTTGGCGTCGATATAATGGAAGCGGGATTTCCAATCTCAAGCCCGGGCGATCTTGAGTCTGTAAAGGCAATCGCCAATATAATTACCAACTGCTCCGTTGCCGGACTTTGCCGAAGCAGAGAAGGCGACATTGACGCCGCAAAAGAAGCGCTGGCGAAAGCGGCAAATCCCCGTGTTCACATATTCCTCGCAACCTCGCCCGTGCACATGGAGTTCAAACTTAAGATGACGCCTGAACAAGTGCTGGAACAGGCGGTTTCCGCTGTGAAGTACGCGAAAAAATTCTGCAACGACATTGAGTTTTCCGCCGAAGACGCTTTCCGCAGCGATCCCGATTTTGTCTGCAAAGTTTTCGGCGCTGTAATCGAAGCCGGCGCTCTTACTGTAAATTTCCCCGACACTGTCGGCTACGCAATGCCTGCCGAATTCGGCGAGCGTGTACGCTACATAAAAGAACATACTCCGCACATGGAAAAAGCGGCTTTGTCGGTACATTGCCACAACGATTTGGGTCTGGCGGTTGCGAACAGTATAGCCGCCATCGCAAACGGAGCGGATCAGGTTGAGTGTACGGTTAACGGAATAGGCGAAAGGGCGGGAAACGCGTCTTTGGAAGAAGTGGTAATGGGCTTGCGCGTCCGCAGCGACTTTTTTTCCGCCGACACAAGAATAGACAGTACGCAAATATACTCGGCAAGCCGCCTTGTGTCTCAGGTGACCGGCGTTAAGGTACAGCCGAACAAAGCGATAGTCGGCGATAACGCTTTCGCGCATGAAGCCGGAATACATCAGCACGGAGTATTGGCGAAAAGGGAAACTTACGAAATTATGACTCCGCAATCAATCGGCATTCCGCAGAACCGCATGGTTCTCGGCAAACATTCCGGTCGCCACGCATTTGAAGACCGTCTTAAAGATTTGGGCTTGAGCGTTGACCCTTCGGCATTAGAAAAAATATTTGCCGATTTCAAAGACCTTGCCGACAAAAAGAAAGTTGTCAGCGACCGAGACATTGAAGCTCTTGTAATGGACAGGGCAGTCTCTGTTCCCGAAACATGGAAATTGGATCATTGGGCGGTGAACACAGGCTCGGCTTTAGGCGCGGCAGGCGTTATCCGCTTACAGCACAAAGACGGCAGATTTGAAAAATTGGTATGTCTGGGCGACGGTCCCATCGACTCAATCTTTAAAGCGATTAATCAAATTATTGGCAAAGAGCCGGAGCTTGAACTTTATGAAATCGGCGCTATTACGGGCGGCTCTTCTTCGCAAGGCGAGACAATGGTAAAAATAGCGATGGACGGACGGCGCTGGAACGGACGCGGCGTCTCCACCGATGTAATTGAGTCTTCGATAATGGCTTATCTTTCTGCGGTTAACGCAATGGAATGGGATTTTTCGCAGAGCAGGGAAGAGTAGCGCACTGTAAACGTCTTTGTAGTATTCTAAAATAAACCATTGACAAACCGCGGAAAAATGGTTATATTTAATTGCCACTAGGGGAGGCGGCCACGGATAATGACCGAAGTAGCCTCCTCTGCCACTTGTATAAAATTGTTTTCCGATTATATTATAGTTAAGAGGTATTTATGGCAGTTAAAACGCATAATGGTAAAGTTAATAAAATAAAACCTGTCCGCGCTACTGTCGTGGAAGATCCGTCTGACTGGAAAAAAATGTGGCAAGTTGCTCTTACTCCTCCTACCGAAATTAAAATGACCCGAATGAAACGACTCCGCCAATGTTTCGGTTCTTAAATGATTTTTATTACCCCTGAAAATTACAGCAATTACTTTGTTATTGAGAAACTAAACGCTGCCATCGTATTGGGGATTTTAACGGCGATAATGTCAATGAGTATACTCTTTTCCTAAAACAAGATGCGCTGAAACATCAGGAAAGCCATATCTCAAATACCTTTGTACTTGTAGAAACAGAAAGCCTGACTGTAGCGGCATATATCTCCCTTATCGCCGATGCTGTTACGCTTCAAGATGAAGAACGGGCTCGGCTTTTGCTTTCCGATATATCTTTTGAAACTCTGCCTGCCCTTAAAATAGCCAAGCTTGCGGTTGCACAGGAGATGAGCCGAACTTACAGTCATCTCGGCAGTCTAATGATTGATTTTTCCCGCAGTATCGCTGATCAGTGCAATGAAAGGTTTATCGCCTGCCGTGTTCTTACGGCGGATGCCGATATTGAGTATGATAAAAACCTTCCGCTTTTTTACGAAAAAAACGGTTTTACCGCTTTGCATAGTAAGAAATATAGTAAAAAGACTCGCACTATTCCCATGTGGTCTGATATATATCCAAGTTGATGATAAGCAAATAATTTACTTTTTACTCTATTGCCAAGTAAAAACAAGATGTATATCTAAAGATTTTGCCCCCGAACCGTAAATATAAACTCTGCCGTTGAATAAATACGGTTCTCCGTCCGGAATCTATTCCCATGAAGGCAGATATGGATTGAAACCTTGCTTTTTCATGTTCACTAATACTCCTTACATCAACAATTCAGAATATGATAATCCTCAAATTATTTTAACGATTCAATTACGCTGTAGTAGGCGTCTTTGGCGTTTCCGTCCGGGTCAAATAAAAGAGGTAATGCGGCGGATCGCCAGCTTTGATTGTCAGTAACGCCCCAAAATGATACGCGTTCAATGATGTCGCTGAATTCCAGATATACCTTGAAGTATTGACCGTATAATCTCGCTTGTTCTTTTAATCCGTTGGTTCTTGTATATCCTGTAATTGAATTTTGTTTGTTGGGTCCGTGACCGTAAGGCGAAAATTCCTGATAAGTTACTATCAAAACATCAAGTTCGCTGACGGATATTTTTACTCCTAACGGCTTAAACATATTCAATGTATTTCTTACCGAGCTTGCCGATACGCCTGTATTGTGATGTTCCTGCATTCCTATACCTTCAATTAATAACCGTGTTTCATTTGGATATGCTTTTTTATATCGTTCATTTACATCCTTTACCATATCGCGGATTATTGCGGCTTTACTTTGGTTGTCTGTGTTGTAGTCGTTGTAATACAAAATTGCGGCTGGATCAGCCAAACGGGCGGCGAGAAAACCTTCATATACAAAATCCGACCCTATTGCCTTAAACCACGGATTATTTGTGCGCATGGATGTTTTCCAGCTTGAAGAGTAACCGCCGTCGGGAAAACCTTCATTAAGCACGTCCCATGAATATATTTTTCCTCGAAAGTGCCCCGCTACGTCAGTAATATATTTTTTCATATCTTCCAACGCTGTTGACGGGTAGATATTTTGCTGCCATTGCGGAATTTGACTGTGCCAAAGAAGAGTATGTCCTACAACCTTAAAGCCCGACGCTATGGCGGCGTTTACCATGCGATCCGCAGTTGAAAAATTATAAGAACCTTTTGCGTTTGAAAGTTGATTGGGTTTCATGTTGTTTTCAGCGGTAAGCACATTATAATGGCGCGTGAGCATTGTATTGGTTACCTCTGATGAAGATACGTCGGAGGGATTAAAAATATTACCAAACATGAACTTGCCCGCAAAACCGTCCTTCATAGGAGGAAGAGCGGAAATATGCGCATTAATACTTTCATTTTCATTATCTTTCTTTTCACTTAAATTTTTACATCCGAAAAACGTAACAATAATTAACAGTAATACTGTTATGTGTTTTAACCTCTCTCTCATTTTCTCTCCTTTAATATAGATATATATAAATATTTTAAAAAATCCTCTTAGCAAAGTTGTACAATCCGTTTTTCCAAACATCAAAATCATGACCGCCGCGAAGCGTATAATATGTGGTTTTTACTCCATTGTCCGTAAGGGATTGATTGTAATTTTGGGAAAAAGAGAGCAGACTATCCTCTAAACCGCAGCATATCATTATAAATGTGTTATTTTTGTATTCGTCAGGAAGTTTCATTTGCGCAGACGTAAGCGGTAAACCGGGAGCGGAGGAAAAAGCGCCGATAAATCCGAATGTTTCAGGCATACGAAGCCCTATGTGAAGAGATTCCATGCCACCCATTGACAATCCTGCAATGGCGCATTGGGTGCGTTCACTTGATATTTTATATTCTTTTTTAATAAAGGGCATAAGGTCGTTCTTTAAATCATTTATAAAATTATTAAAAGCATTAACATTTATTGTTCCGTAAACATCAGATGGAACAGTATCAGGGTTCATCGCTCGTACATTCGGCATAACCACTATCATGGGTTTTGCTTTACCGGCGTTAATAAGGTTGCTTAGTATTTCATTTGTATTGCCATAAAGCCACTCGGTATGAGTTCCGCCGATTCCATGCAGTAAATACATCACCGGGTACGTTACATTTGGATCATAACTCGGAGGCGTATAAACATAACACTTTCGCATTGCGCCCGTTGTTGTAGATGAGTACGACTTCTCTGTCAATGTACCGTAGACATCTCTGTTTTTTTTACTGTCAAATCCGAAAGGCGCAGTATAAGGAGTATTCTTTATTTCATTTGTCTTACATGCGATAAAAATACACACGCATACAACTGTAACCAGAATTGAAAAAACAGGCAGGAAAAAAGATAAGTTTGTTTTCATAATCAAGTCCTCTTTAAAATTAATTAGTTTGTTCTACAGAATCTGCTCGTCAATGGGCTTACCCGACGGAACCATTGGCAGTACATTCTCGTCACGGTCAATGTCAGCCTCAATTAGCGCCGATCTTCCGGCGGACAGTTCTTCTGCGGCAGAGTGGAGCGCTTTTTTAAAGGACTCCCTGTCTCCGGCACGGAAACCGTTAACGCCGTACGCGTCGCAGAGTTTTAAAAAGTCGGGGGCTGCACCGAGAGTTGTTTGCGAGTATCTTTTTTCGTAGAAGAAACTCTGCCACTGCCTTACCATTCCCAGAACTCCGTTGTTAAAAACAATTATCAAGAGCGGGATTTTATTGTTGGTGAGCGTTGCCATCTCCGCGCAGTTCATTCTGAAACTGCCGTCTCCAGTAAAAAGCACGACAGGCTTTTTGGGGTTCGCGACTTTCACGCCGCAAGCCGCTCCAAGACCGAAGCCCATCGTTCCAAGTCCTCCTGAGCTGATGAATGATCTCGGCTTTTCGGCGGGGAAAAATTGCGCCGCCCACATTTGATGTTGACCTACATCGGTAACGGCGATTGTTTCCTGTCCCAGCGCCTTCGCTGTTTCTTCTATGATAAAGCGAGGGTGGAGGGCGTTCTTGGCGAACGTAACTTCGTGGGTGTAAGTTTGAGGCAAATGAGTTTTCCATTTGTCAATCTCGCCGTCCCATTCGGTTTTAAGACTGGCGGGAAGTTTTGACAATAAACATTTAAGAGTGTCTTTTAAATTTCCTATCACCCACGCGTGGGTTTCAATGTTCTTGCTAATCTCGGCGGGGTCAATGTCAAAGTGAATTACCTTTGCCGTCTTGGCGAACATATCCGCTTTGCTTGTAACTCTGTCGGAAAAACGAGCGCCAATCGCTATGAGCAAGTCTGTCTTCTGCGTCGCCTTGTTACTCGCCACTGTTCCGTGCATTCCGACAAGACCCGTGCAGAGACGGTGATCTTTCGGTATCGAGCCTATTCCCATGAGACTCAACGCCACAGGAGCGTTTAATTTTTCTGCGAGGGCGATAAGTTCTTCTTCCGCCGCGGCGCTGATGACTCCGCCTCCAGCGTAGAGCAGAGGACGCTTAGCTTCCTTAATCATTTTTGCGGCGGTTTCCACTTCTTCATCGGTAAACCTGATTCTTGTTGTGCGCTCATCAAGACGCTTTGCCCGCGCGGAAAGAGCCTCGTCTTTTAATTCGCCTTTCTTTTTCTTGGACGGACTCCATTCGGCGGTCAGCGCGGTAATATCTTTCGGTACGTCGATGAGTACGGGTCCGGGACGACCTGATGAGGCAAGCTCAAACGCTTCACGGATCACTTCCGCAAGGTCGTCAACATTTTTTACGATCCAGTTGTGTTTTACTATCGGCATGGAAATACCTGTAATGTCAACTTCCTGAAAACTGTCTTTGCCCAAGATTCCCGTGGGGACGTTGCCTGTAATGGCTACCAGCGGAATTGAGTCCATGTACGCCGTGGCAATTCCCGTTATAAGATTTGTCGCGCCGGGTCCCGAAGTCGCGAGGCACACTCCCGTTTTTCCGGTGGAACGCGCGTAACCGTCCGCGGCGTGGGCGGCGTGTTGTTCGTGGCTTACAAGAATATGGCGAATCTTGTCGCTGTGTTTAAAAAGCTCGTCGTAAATATTCAAAACCGCGCCGCCGGGATAACCGAAAATTGTATCCACGCCCTGCTCAATTAAAGACTCAACTAATATTTGCGCGCCTGTGCACTTCATTTTAATCTCCTTTATGCGGCTCAGTAAAAACCGCTCCTGACGCGGCTGAGCCGACTTGCGCGGCGTAACGCGCAAGGTAACCTACAGGGTTCTTGGAAAGAGGTTTCCAACTTTTGCGCCGCCGCTCAATTTCTTCATCGCTAATTTTCACATTTATCGAAAGCCCGTCAATGTCTATTGCGATGATATCGCCTTCGTTAATGATACCGATGTTTCCGCCCAACGCCGCTTCGGGTGAGACGTGTCCGATAGACGCTCCTTTGGAAGCGCCTGAAAAACGCCCGTCAGTAATCAAGGCGACTTTGTCGTCCAGCCCCATGCCTGCGAGAGCCGCTGTTGGCGCAAGCATTTCTTTCATGCCGGGACCGCCCTTAGGTCCTTCATAACGGATAACGATAACGTCTCCGGCATTTATCTTTTTTCCCATGATAGCGTCGAATGCCGTTTCTTCGGAATCGAAAACTCTTGCGGGTCCTTCGTGTTTCAGCATGGAAGCGGCTACCGCGCTTCGCTTTACGACACAGCCGTCCTGAGCAATGTTTCCCTTCAACGCCGCTAGCCCTCCTGTCGCGGAGTAGGGATTTTCAATCGGTCTTACGACATCGGGGTTGCGGTTTTCCGCCTTGCCCAACGCGTCGCCAAGACAGCCGTACACTGTGGCGGCTTTAAGATCGACAAGGTTCTTTTTGGAAAGCTCTTTTAATACAGCCGGAATTCCCCCAGCTGTGTGCAAGTCTTCAATTGCGTCTTTTCCCGCGGGAGCAAGGCGGCAGAGGTTCGGTGTAACCGCGCTTACCTTGTTTAGAAGTTCCAGATCGAGTTTAAAACCCGCTTCCCCCGCAATAGCCGGAAGATGAAGAGCGGTATTTGTAGAACAGCCGAGCGCCATGTCGAGGGCGAGGGCGTTCATAAACGCTTTTTCTGTGAGTATGCTTTTTGGGCGCAAGTCTTTTTTAAGTACGTCCAAAATCAACATTCCTGTTTTTTTCGCCAGACGGATACGTTCCGCCATTACGGCGGGAATAGTGCCGTTGCCCGGCAAAGCCATTCCCAGCGCTTCGGTTACGCAGTTCATCGAGTTTGCCGTAAACATTCCCGCGCATGATCCGCAGCCCGGGCAGGAAAGGTTTTCAAGCTCCTCAAGTTCCGCTTCGCTGATCTTTCCCGCCGCTACAGCGCCTACCGCCTCAAACATTGTGGTAAGCGTTAATGGCTTTCCGTCTTTGCGCCCCGCTAGCATCGGTCCGCCTGAAACAAAAACAGACGGAAGGTTAAGCCGAGCGGAAGACATCAGCATACCCGGCACTATCTTGTCGCAGTTAGGTATAAAGACAAGAGCGTCAAAGGCGTGAGCCGTCGCCATACATTCAATTGAGTCGGCGATAAGCTCCCTTGTCGGCAGTGAGTATCTCATTCCCTCATGACCCATAGCTATTCCGTCGCATACACCGATTACCGGAAAGACGACGGGTACGCCGCCTGCCATGCGAACACCTTCCGACACGGCGCGAGCGATATTGTCGAGGTGCATATGACCCGGCACTATTTCGCTTTTAGCGCAGGCAATACCGATTAACGGTCTTTTAAATTCTTCTTCAATAAAACCCAATGCCTTAAAGAGAGAACGGTGGGGCGCTTTGGCTATTCCTTTGTTTACAGAATCGCTTTTCATATTTTCTCCAACGCTTTGAGCACTGCTTCGCCCATTGCTTTTGTTCCTACAATTTTCTCGTTACTGTTCGCATTGCTTCTGCTTGCGATGTCTCCTGTCCGCAGTCCCTGATCCAGCACATTGTTGACGGCTGTTTCAATTGCCACCGCTTCTTTTTCAAGACCGAAAGAGTAGCGGAGCATCATCGCCGCCGAAAGAATTGTGGCGAGCGGATTTGCTATGTCTTTCCCCGCTATGTCGGGAGCGGAGCCGTGGATAGGCTCATACATTCCCGGTCTTGTTCCGCCTTGCACAGGAGCGCCGAGACTTGCGGAAGCGAGCATACCGATTGAACCTGTAAGCACGGACGCTTCATCGGAAAGTATGTCGCCGAAAAGATTTGATGTTACGATAACGTCGAATTGTCCGGGCGCGCGTATTAACTGCATGGCGGCGTTGTCAACGTAGAGGTAACTTGTTTCTATATTAGGGTAGTCCTTTGAAACTACGGCGGCAACTTCGCGCCAAAAGCGTGACGATTCAAGCACGTTAGCCTTGTCCACTACGCAGAGTTTTTTGCGTCTTACCGCCGCCGCCTCATAGCCCGCGCGGAGGACTCTTTCAATCTCCGCCCATGAATATGTTTCGGTATCAAAAGCCGCGCCGGGAGTGTGTCCGTTTGAAGGCTCATCAATCCGTCCTCGCTTACCAAAGTACAGACCGCCTGTCAGTTCTCTTACGATTAATAAATCGAAAGCGGCTTTTCCCTCGCTGTTGCTCGCGATTAGCACTTCGTCCTTAACAGGACAAGCCGATTTTAATTGAGGGAGCAGGGCGGCAGGGCGGAGATTGGCGAAAACGCCTAGCCCGGAGCGAAGTCCGAGCAACGCTCTTTCAGGACGCAGATGCCCGGGAAGCGTGTCCCACTTAGGACCGCCTACCGCTCCCAAGAGAAGAGCGTCGCACTGCTTCGCCGCTTCAAGAGTTTCTTTAGGTAATGGCTCTCCCGTATGATCAATGGCAAGACCGCCTGCTTCAAGTTCGACATAGTTGAATATGTGACCATACTTGTCTCCCACTGCGTCAAGAACTTCGAGGGTCGGCGCAATCACTTCGGGACCAATTCCGTCTCCGGGTACTACCGCAACTGAAAATTTCATTTTCTATCTCCTATAAATACGCCTTGAATCGGCGTTCAATGTCATCAATTAGTTTATACTCGATCGAATCCACAAGCGCAGATCGGCTTGCGTCGATTATGTCTTCTGAAACTCCGACCGTTGTCCAGCTTTGTTTGCCGTCGGAAGAAGAGATAAGGACTCTAACCTTCGCCGCTGTCGCGGCGTTGCCGTCTATTACCCTGACTTTGTAATCGGTAAGACGAACTTCTTGCAGTTCAGGGTAAAAATGTTTCAACGCCCTGCGCAGTGCGCCGTCCAATGCGTTAACAGGTCCGTCTCCTTCGGCGGCGGCGATTTCTTCCTGTCCGTCAACATGGACTTTAACCCATGCGTGGGAGCAGGCGATTGTTTCGCCTGTTGGGTGTTCGCTTACCACACGGTAAGTTTCTATATTAAACAGCGGTTTGTACCGCCCAAGCTCACGGCGAACCAAAAGATCAAAACTGCCGTCAGCTCCTTCAAACTGCCAGCCGTCCGCCTCGAGAGTTTTTAATTTTTGGGCGAGGGCGGCAGTTACAGGATGATCCCTTGTAATTGAAGGATCGATCTTTTTCGCTCTCTCCGCTATCGCTGAGCGTCCGCCGACTTCGCTCATTACTATGTGCCGATCATTTCCCACAAGGGAAGGATCGATATGCTCAAAAGATTTGCTCACTTTTAAAATTCCGTCGGCGTGCATTCCCGCTTTGTGGGTGAAAGCGTGGCTTCCAACATAGGGCATATTGCCCGGCACGGCGACATTCGCTGTCTCCGCTACAATCTGAGTAATCTCGGAAAGCATTTCCAGTTTTCCTTGCGGCAGACAGCGGAAACCGAGTTTGAGCTCTAGGCTTGGTATAACCGCCGCAAGACTTGTATTGCCGCACCTTTCGCCGAAGCCGACAAGAGTTCCCTGAATATGGCGGCATCCTGCAAGGACTGCGGTAATTGTATTCGCGCTTGCCATGTCGGCGTCGTTGTGAGCGTGAATGCCAAGAAGGCATTTGTCATTATTACCGATTATCTTCGCCGCTTCTTTAACCGCTTTATCTATTGTGTCGGGGAATGTTCCGCCGTTTGTATCGCACAGTATTATGCGATCCGCTCCTGATGTCATAGCGGTCTTTAGAGTAGTAAGGGCATAATCGGGGTTTGCCTTCCAGCCGTCAAAAAAATGCTCTGCGTCGTAAAAAACCTGCTTTCCTTTTTCTTTAAGGAATGTAATCGTTTCAGAAATCATCGCGAGGTTTTCCTCATGGCTTACCCGCAATACTTCCGTAACATGAAGTTCCCAACTCTTGCCGAAGATAACCACCGCTTGAGTCTGTGCGTCAAGCAAGCTCAACACGCCGGGGTCTTCGCTTGCCTTGACTCCTTTTTTGCGGGTAGCGCCGAAAGCGCAGAGTTTAGCGTGTTTAAGTTTTATATTTTCGGCAAGACGGAAAAATTCCATATCTTTGGGATTGCTTCCCGGGTTTCCGGCTTCGATCCACGCTATTCCGAGATCGT
>Ga0268262_10003514_pt1 | contig 16890 bp, 18 predicted proteins | sample TergutNc150P3_FD_190354 | JGI IMG/M metagenome (GOLD analysis project Ga0268262, IMG submission 190354) | Nasutitermes corniger P3 segment gut microbial community from laboratory colony in Florida, USA - Nc150 P3 (SPAdes) (version 2) | ecosystem: Host-associated > Arthropoda: Insects >... | reverse complement strand
AAGAGACGGTTAGCAGGTATGTAAAAAATCAAGGAAGGGCAGCCGAATACAAGCGGGTATTGGTACAACAGCTTACGCTTTTTGGCTGATTTGATACCCCGCAGTCTCTGCTGCGGGGTTGTTCATTTGGAATGGATATTATAGGTTATGGTGATTTTGTTTTTACATTGAAAAAAGAACGTAGTATCTCCAAAGCTAAAATTTATTTTATGAGCCCCTCTAAAGAGATAACAAACCCTTTGGCGTAAACCTAAAAAGCTATCCCACCTTCACAAAGGAACAACTCACGGCTACGCCACAAGGAAAACCAAATGTCCAAAAACCCGTCTAAACACTGTTTAAACACTTTTTGGACATATTAAAACCGCAAATACAAGTTAGATTTGCAGTTTTCGTAGTGGCATAGTTATTGCGTTTAATATATTACATATATGACTACATCCACTATTGAGATTAAGAATAGCATTGCTCTTGATTTATTGCAATCCAAGCCTGCTATTGCAGGTCAAAAACTATCGGAAAAATTTGCAGGCTCTCTCTCAAAAGAAAATTACCACCTGCTGAGGATTATTCTTTTCCTTCTATCCCGATGCCTCGGTAAATAACCTTTAATTTTGGAGATAACTATGGATAACAATAAAATCCAGTTGTTTGAAAATAAAAAAGTCCGTTCCATTTGGGATGCGGAGAAAAGCGAATGGTTTTTCAGTGTCGTGGACGTGTGTGGCGCGTTAAGTGGAAGCGTTCAACCACGTAAGTACTGGAATGATTTAAAAACGAAACTAAAAGCAGAAGGAAGTGAACTGTCCGAAAAAATCGGACAGTTGAAATTACCCGCCGAAGATGGCAAAATGCGCGAAACAGACGTCCTCGACACCAAAGGCATCCTGCGCCTAGTGCAATCCATTCCAAGCCCCAAAGCCGAACCATTCAAAATATGGCTTGCCCAAGTTGGTGCCGATAGATTGGACGAAATCGCCGATCCCGAAAAGGCAATCTTGCGCGGTGCGGATTTTTACCGACAAAAAGGCTACCCAGAAGCGTGGATTAATCAAAGATTGCAAACTATAGAAATGCGGAAAGAATTAACTGACGAATGGAAAAAATGCGGCGTAACCGAAAAAGACTATGCAATTTTAACCAACGATATGACAAAAGCGTGGAGTGGGCTATCCGTTCAAGAATACAAGCAATTAAAAGGTTTAAAGAAGCAAAATCTACGTGACAATATGACCAACATTGAACTTGTTTTGAATATGCTTGCCGAAGTTACAACCACTGCAATTTCAAAAACAGAACAACCGAAAACTTTGGGTCACAATACCCAAATCGCAATTCGCGGTGGCAAAGTTGCAAATGTCGCAAAAAACGAATATGAAAAGGCAACGGGGCAAAAAGCAATTTCGGCATTGAATGCAAAAAACAAAAAAATGCTGGAAGTTAAGACTGTGTTGCTTAAAAAGAAATAACCATTTTTTATTGCAAAATCCCCCTAACTGCTGCCGCTATCCTCAAATGAAGCCCCGCCAATTCCGCCTCTGGCAGCAAAGGCTTTAAAGCGTTCCCTTAGTGCTAGGAATCACATCCGCATTCTTGCCCTTGCCTATTGCCATTGCAACAGATCTGGCGAATGCTTTGAATATGGCTTCCATGCAGTGGTGGCCGTCTTGACCGTAGAGAAGTTCTATGTGCAGGTTCATTTTGGCGTTTTCGGCTAGGCTTTTGAAAAAATGTTCCCAAAGGCTGGAATCTAAGTCGCCTATTCTTGAAGGTAGATTTCCTTGGAAAACATAAGCATAGCGACCGCTGAAATCCAAGGCTACTCTTGCTAAACATTCGTCCATAGGGGCAAAATAAAAACCAAAACGCTCAATGCCTTTTTTATCGCCAAGGGCTTGGTTCAAGCCAGAACCCAAAACTATGCCTATATCTTCCATGCTGTGGTGAAAATCTATTTCAACATCACCCTTGCAGGCAAGGCTAAGTTCAATTCCTGCATGAGATTGAAACAGATTGAGCATGTGGTCTAAAAATGCACTGCCGCTTTTTATGTTGCCTTTTTTTTTAGAATCTAAGTCCAAATATAATTCAATATCGGTTTCTGCTGTTTTTCTGGAAATATTAGTTTTTCTTTTCATTTTCCGCTCTCTCCTTCTCAGGCTTTTCTGGCTTCTCGGTCTTTGATTCTTTTTTATCGTCAAGGCCAATTATGGGTTTTGAATAGCGTTCCCTTAAATTTTTGCTGAATTCCTCTGCTTTTTTATTCAATTCCGCCACTTGTATGCTGGCATAAGCCAACATACATACCGCCACTATAAAGCCCAAAAGAAACAGCAGTATATAGACGGTCATTGATTGAATTCCCTATCTCAATTCCCTATTTATTTTGTTGACTACTTTTCCATTATAGAAGAGAAGCGTGTTAAAAGTGCCGTAGTCCAATTTTGCGTTGTTTACGAACAATTTTGTTCTGTTCGGAACTGTGATGGTAACTTGCATGGTGTCTTCGCGGTTTATGTAGCGGCTTGTCACCTTTTTGAAATAGCTCATTTTTGTATCCATGCCTTTAACCGTTATTCCGCAAGTGCTGTCTGTGGAAGATGGAGTGCATTCAAAACGAAGAGTATCCAAACCCGGAACAACCGCTGGCACTACCTCTGCTACCTTTGGAAGAGGAACTGAGTCATTTACCTTCACGCTCAAAGAATCAGGCTCATATTCTTCTAAAGTTTCGGATTCTTCTGTTTTTTGAACTTCTTCCATCTCAAATTCATCATCTTCTTCTTTAGAATAGTTATTCAACATTTTGCTGACAAAAAACAGAACTGCTATGAGTACCAAAATAATTATTATGGCTGCTTTTGGCACATTGCTAGACGAAGCCTCTGGAGAGTCTTTTTCCTGGTCTGATTCACTCATAATATTTGTTTGAGTTATCCAGAATTGCGAATTTATTTCTTCGGAAAATTTTTTCAGTACCAAGTTTTTATCCAAAGATAATTTATCGCACAGAGACACTATGTAGCTTCGCAGATAAGCTTCTGTTGGAAAGTAGTTCCAGTTGTTAGATTCTATCGCTTCTAGAATATTTTTTCCCAAGCGAATGGATTTTGCTAGGTTTTCTAGCTCCAAGCCACGAATTTTGCGAATGCGGTGCAAATAATCACCAACGCGCTCATTTTCGCCCAAATTCAAGTTATTTTCCTGTTCTTCTGCCATAAGTTCTCCGTTTATTCCACTTTGTTAAGAGCCTCCAAGGTCAGGGCTATAGGGAGCCCCATAACATTGTAAAAGCAACCGTTTATAGATTTTATAAACCGAGCGCCTTTTCCCTGTGCTCCATAAGCACCTGCCTTGTCTGCATATTCCATCGTGGATATATAATCTAGAATTTCCAAATCCGAATAATCTCTAAAATGCACCTCTGTTTGGCTTTCTCCAGAGAATAAAATCTCGTTATTTTGGCAAAGTACAAGCCCGCTAATCACGCTATGAACCCTATTTCTCATTTTTTTTAGCATTTCATAAGCATCATTTTCGCTTTTTGGCTTGCCAAAAACCTCATTTTCGCAAAAAACAAGGGTATCGCCCCCAAGCACAAAGTCCTTTTGGAATTTTCCAGACACATTTAAAGCCTTTCTTTTGGCAAGTTCTAGGGGGATGTTTTTAGAGGGAATGTTTTCTGCATTTTCCTCACAGCATGGCACTTCCACCCGAAATTTAACTCCCAGCAGTTCCAGAATTTGAGCCCTTCTTGGGCTTTTGCTGGCTAAAACTAATGGCACCTTACAAGGAATCCAAGTATTGCGGATAAACTTCTATTGAATAATAATTTTTTACCTCTGCCAGCCATTTTTGTTCTTTTTTTAACTGTTTTTCTGCCAGTATCATGCTTTGTATTTTAGGCAGAGCCTTGGGAAAAGGCAAGAAAGATGCAGAGTCTATACGGAACATCTCTTTGTTATTTTCGTAAAATTCCTGCATTTCTTTGTCGGATTCAGCGTCAATGGCATCGTACATTGTCACTTTAAGCCTATCCACCAATATTTTTTTCTCCGCATCTTTTATTAGCTTTTGCGTAGCAGGGTCTTTTTGCAAACCTCGTTTCAATGCCTCTCTGTACATAACTTCAATATTCACCCAAGAGTCTATACGGCGAACCCATTCCTCTCTTGAAACGGTATCTCCAAACCTACGAGTGTCCTTAAGGTCATTCAAGTACAAACGGGAATTTCCAACCTCTGCCACAACTATATGCGAGGATTTTTTCCAAAATTCCCAAGATTGCAGGAATTCATCAGTATCGCACGAAAATAGAAACGCACAAAGCGCCGCTATTAGCGTTAAATTTGCCTTTTGTTTAATAGAAATCATTTTCTGAAAATATAGTAAAAAATTCTACCTTTTTTGATATGCCCCAAATACAACTTTTGCCGGACTTTGTTATAAATCAAATAGCTGCAGGCGAAGTTATTGAAAGACCCGCCTCTGCGGTAAAGGAATTAGTGGAAAACTGCTTGGATGCTGGGGCAACCAGAATAAAAATATCTGTGAAAAAAGGGGGCAAGGATTTAATTCAAATTTCCGATAATGGTTGCGGAATAGAAGCCCAAGACATAGAGAAAAGCGTTATGCGACATGCAACTTCAAAGCTCAGAGACGTGGACGATTTGCTAAGATTATGTACAAACGGGTTTAGGGGTGAGGCTCTAAGCTCAATAGCATCTATATCAAAATTGACTATAGAGAGCATGACTAAAAGCGAGGGTGCTAGTGGCATTCGCGCAGAGTTTGAAGGCAGCGTTTTAAAATCAAAAGAAGAAGCAGCCCTACCTTTGGGCACAACAATTACCGTTAAAGATTTATTTTTCAATGCTCCAGTGCGTGCGGAGTTTTTAAAAAACGATTCCGTTGAAAATTCAAGGATTTTAGACTGTATAGTGAGGCTTGCCATTGCAAACGAGAATGTGCGTTTTGAATATAGGGCAGATAACCGCTTGCTATTCAGCGCAGCCGAGGGGAGTTTGCGGTCTAGAATTTCGGATTGTTTGGGAGCCTCCGTGGCACGTTCTTTGCTCGAAATTGAGTGGGAGGAACAAGGTATTAAGGTTAGAGGCTTTGTAAATGCTCCAGAAGATTTGCAGAGCAACAAAAGAAATATTCCTTATATTTATCTGCAAAAACGCCCTATTTACAATGCTTTAATATCCAAAGCCATTAATCAGGCTTATGCTCCTTATGGCGACTTTTCACCCCTAGCCATTATTTTTTTGGAAATGCCACAAGAAACCTTTGATATAAATGTTCATCCTGCAAAAAGGGAGGTTCGCTTTTCAAAAGACAATGCGGTTTTTTTGGCTGTTAATCACGCTGTGCACAACGCTTTGCAAAACACCATTTCTTACCCCTCCATTTCAATAACAAATACCCTCAGAGAACATGCTCCGGCTTATGTTGCAGATACAGTTAAACCGTCAAGTGATGAGCAACTTATGGTTAATGAAAAACAAGTTACCGAAGAACTCTTTCCAGATTCTCGCATAATTCCAGTAGCCACGGGTTTAGACCTTGCAGACAAGGCTCATAGCAATTCTTCCGATTGCCTGCAAATAGGTAAATCTTATATTGTTTGTGAACAAGGCAACAGCATGTTAATAATAGACCAGCACAGAGCACATAAACTAATACTTTACGAACGAGCGCTTTCTGCATTTCAAAATAATGAGAATTTGAATAGCCAAGAACTTTTATTTCCAGAAAATGTTGAAATTCCAGCTTATCTGTTGCCTATATTGGAGGCTCAAAAAAACGAACTCAAAAAACTAGGTTTTAACATAGAACCCTTTGGTCCAAGCACTTGGCGCTTGCGTAGCATTCCTGCTCATTTGAAAATAAGTGCGGCAGCTACAGCTATAACTGGTTTTTTGCAAAATGCCTACGATAGCAAAGAGAGTGATATATTCAAAAAAAATGCTCTCTCTTATGCAAATAGTTCCGCCATTTCAAGCGGCACTGAACTCTCGATACAAGAGATGAAGACAATAGTCTCTGATTTGTTGTTTTTGCAAAATCCTTATGAAACGCCTCGGGGCGAGGCTATTTTTATGAAAATGCCTTTGGAAGATATAAGGAAAAAGTTTTAAGGTAAATTTTTACTAATTTGCAAAAGTGCATTCAAAGTTACTCGCCGTTTTTATATTTCTGTTATTACTTGCTTGTTCAAGTGACGACAGCAATCCCACATATCCTTTTGAGAGGACTATTTCAGAGGTAGCCGTTGCCAAAACTTGCAAGGATTGTTATATTTTGCGGTGGAAGCATCCCATTGAAAAAAAAGATTTGCAAAATTATTATATATGGTTAGATACCACAGTAGTGAACGATTCTGTTCAAAACATATCTCAAGCACAAATAAACGGAGCTTCTGCTAATGTTGCCTACAGTGGCAAAGGAGAAGGTGATTCTTTAGATTTAACCAAGTTGATAAGTAAATTTTTGGAGAGAGACAGTTTGCATATTGCAATTTGGGCAAACTATGCAAGTAGCGAAAGGGGAGCCGTTATGCATTTATATGCTCATTTTGGCGATGATGTTCCTCCATCCACTGTGTATTTTAGTGATTCATCTGCATCAAAATCTATTTGGATAAATTGGGTTCGCCCCACTGACCAGCGAGAGTTTTACTCTCCAGAAGAGTTGAGCGGCCCAATAGTAGGCTACGATATTAGCTTAGAAGCAATGGACAAAAGCGAAAGCATAAGAAATGTAACTGTGAAAGCAAGCCTTTCTGAACAACCCATAAATCCCTCGGACTTAAAACTTTTTTACAAATTCAGAAAAGAAGGGCACGGAGTTGTGTTGGAAAGAGACAACAACCAAAATCAGAGTTTTTTAAGGCTAGTAATTTTAGATGGAAAAGGTTTTGTGAGCGATGATATTCAGGCGAATAACTGGAAAATGGAAATTTCTGACTTAAAATCCGAAGCGCACTATAAAGTGACAATAGTAGCTTACGATAGTGCTGGAAATCAATCTAAACCAGAAAACAGAATTGTGTCAACAACCGACACAATACCGCCACTTATAGCAAGTAAATTCTGGTTTTATGTGGATTCTGGAGACGGATTGCCAAGACTAGACTCAAACCGACTTGTGTTATTTTGGCCCCGTAGCGTTGACCCTCTTGAAAATCCAACACAAATACAACTGGATTCTAGCCTCCGTATTCCACCAAATTATTATAAATACAAAGAAGTGAAAAAATATTTGATTGAACAAAAAAACGGTACTAACTGGGAACCCATTGCCAGAGATTTTGTTGTGCTAGAAGACTACTATAATACTCGTTATAAATTGGAAAAAAATTCCATGAAATTAGATACAAGTGGAAATGGAGAATTCATAAGCGACACACTGCGCTGGGTTTTGCCCGGAGATACAATTACTTTGCGAATAAGGGCCATTGATAATTCAGGATATTATTCAAAAGCTTGGATAGAAACCATTGTTGTTTCAAAAGGCGAACTTTGGAAATACAAATGTCCACAAAATTTTGTTCCGATTAAAATGGATTCATCTGTTTTTTGCATGGAAAAATTGCAACATAATTCAGAAGGTAAATTTGAAAAAAATGTTCTTTACGAAAAAGCAAAAAAAGAATGCGAAGATTTGAGTTTTAGATTATGTACCGAACTGGAATGGAATGCTGCTTGTACCTCAGGAGGTTCAAGATATGGGGTTATAGAAGAGAGAAATTTTAGCCCAGATAAATTTTTGTATGGATATTGCGGAGTTGGTACTGGAGATTCAATTTCTGCAAGCAACATTGCAAAACGCAACAGAATTTGTGCAAGTAGAAATGGAGTTAGAGATTTGCCAGGGCAGTTGCAAGAATGGGTTACGAGCAAAGGAGATTCTGGCGAAGTTCCATTGTTAAAAGGAAGCAGCTATGCAATTTTTGAAGGAGCTTCAAGGGTGGAACTTGCCCAATGCAAAAATAGGTTTACCCCAACCCGCATAAGACCAAAATACACCACCGACACAGTTTACCTGTACAGAAGCGGTTCCCGCATAGACACTTTATTGTATCCCGATACTTTGCGTACACTTTTCGATGTTTTGGCTCCAAGTAAATTTACAGGTACAATTTTGTTCTATTCGCTAACCGATTCCGAAGGAAATTCCCTTGGCACCGATTATGTTGATTTGGAAGACTATAACAAAAGGGGTGGCGATAAATATTTGGATGTGGTTTGGCAGGGTTTGAAATATGAGGGACCAATAGAAAGGCGGAAAGCTCTGATTTTAGGAAAAGAGAGCATAAATGCCTCAAAATTCTTTTTAGACCCAACTGTAGGCTTTAGATGTTGCACAAACATTAAGCCTTGAATTTCTCCACCACTCCTCTCAAACTATTTGCTGTTTCTGCCAAATCGTTTGCCGAACTGTTTACTTGTGAAGCTCCTTGGTTGGATTCTTCTGCTACCTTGCTTGCAACAGCCATGTTTTCTTTGATATTATCGGTACCCTTTACCGCTTCGCTGGCATTGACGGCAATATCGCGGCTGCCTTTGGCAATTTCGCTTATGGCAGAAGCCACTCGCTTTGCACCCGTGCTTGCCTGAGTAACATTGCTCGCTATTTCATTGGTGCCTCTGGCTACCTCACCTATGGCAGAAGCAACTCGCTTTGCGCCTATGTTTGCCTGGGCCACATTATTTGATATTTCATTGCTCGCTTTTGTTTGTTGCTCAACATGGCCTGCTATTGACTCAACACTTTGGTTTATTTTAACAATAGTGTTGCCCACCTCGTGTATAACTTGCACTGCCGCATTAGTTTCATTTTGAACGCCTTCTATGCGGTTAGCTATATCGTCTGCGCTTTGGGCACTCTGATTGGCAAGTTCTTTGATTTCACTTGCCACTACGGCAAAACCCTTGCCAGCTTCGCCGGCGCCGGCAGCTTGAATGGTGGCGTTCAAAGCCAAAAGATTGGTTTTGTTTGCAATTTTTTTGATGACATTTGTGACCTGCCCAATTTCCTTGGCTGCTATGCCAAGTTTATTCATCGCATTTGTTGCTCCTGTGGATTTTACGGTCGCTTCTTCTGCAATATTTCGTGCCTCACTTGCAGAACTCGCTATTTGATTGATACTTGCGCTCATTTCTTCAATTGCAGAGGCTATTGTATTCATATTTGTGGACATTTGCTCTGCTGCGCCAGCTACTTCGTTTGCATTAAGACTTGCTTGTTTAGCACCATTTGCCATTGCGTTGATATTGACGGCCATTTGCTCTGTGGTGCTGGCTACTTCACTTGCATTAACACTCGCTTGTTCCGCTCCGCTTGCCATTGCTCTTATATTTTCTGCCATTTTTTCAGCGGTAGTTGCGGCATTGCTCACATGATTAACCGTTTCTTTGGAAATATCGGAGAGACGGTCAGAAACCGAAGAAAGTTTATCTGCCGCCGCTGCCATACTGTTTACTGTTGTTTTGGTTTCTCTAATAGGATACTGAATTGTATCCATTAATTTGTTGAAATAACTCACCAAAGCACCTATTTCACCTCCAGCACGAATCTCTAATCTTTTAGTTAAATCGCCTTCACCTTCGGAAATATTCTTGAGAGTGTTGGTTACCTTAACAATAGGTTTGCTTATGGATAAGGACATAATCACCGCCACTATAATTACCGCTATAAGCATAGCAATACTCACGTAAATAGCAACACGTATCATATTGTACATCGGTGCCATTACGGTCTTGGTTGAAATTGCTACTGCAAAACTCCAAGGAGTTGTGGAGTTACTAATACGAATCGGGGTGAAAAAGAATGTCATGTCAGAGCCTACTGCCGGAACATATCTTACAAAAGAATACGGTTTCCCTTCTCGGAGAGAAATTAAATAATCATCAAGATATGGCCCAAACATATCTCTTTCAGATTCCATTATTTTTTTTCCTATGCGACTGGGGTCAAAATGCCCAGTTACAGTACCATTGTTGCTGAATACTGCTGTAAGGGCATCACCCAAGGGTTTACGAGCTTGGGAAATTTTCTGAATCTGCTCAGCATTAATATCAATGCCTATACTGCCTAAAATAACGCCATTCTTTGAGCGTATAGGTGTGGCAATCGAGGTAACCATAATGTCCTTTCCATCTACCTTATAGAAATATGGGTCAAAAAGCATAGTGTTCCCAGAATTCTTTACCAACTTATAGTAAACATCATCTTCGGCTTTGAGAGTTTCCAATTTTATGCCAGATGGTGTTCTAAGCCAATAAGGAGCAAAACGTCCATTACGTGCAGTTCCAGGAACGTTAAGATATTCTGAATCATCTCCTTCTAAAATATTTGGTTCCCAGTTGCAATAGGCAGCAAGAATATCCTGATTTCTCTGTACCAGAGCTTCAAGTGCGGAATTGAAAAAACTGCGTCTCTCGGAACGCGGCAAATCTTCATAGCGTTCCATTATTTGCCCTATGGCTTCCACAGTGAACCAATATGGTTCAAGGTATTTCATCACATTAGAAGCCGAGGCTTCAGAATCATTTTCAGCATATTCCATAGATAAATTGCTAATGCTTTCTTGTGATTTGAATAGTATTACCAAGCCTACCGTACCAGCAGAAAGTAAGCTCAATGTAACCATTATTAGCGTAAATTTAATTTTTAAACTTAATGTTTTCATGCTAACCTCCCGGAATAGAGACTCTATCTATATAAATATAATCTTTTTTAACACAAATATAACATAATAATGAAAAAAAATTCTTGTGCCAGAAAATTCTATATTTAAGTTATGAGATTTGTGTTTTTAACCCTTTTTTCGCTGTGTTTTTTTGCTTGTATAGATGAATATGCCGATTCTATTGAACTTCGCAAAGATGGAAGCGCCCAGTTTTCTGCAAGCATTTATCCCTGCGAACCAGATTCTAATTTTATAGGAAATATAAAAGCAAATTACGATTCTATTCCTGGGCTTAAATTTGATTCCGCTTGGTTTTCTCAAAGAGATTCCCTTTATTCCTTGAATTTCAAATTATCATTTGAAAACCTGATATCTTGGCAAGGAAATAAAAAATTTGAAAAAGACTTGATTGGCTATATTTCACTAAAAAAAATAGATACACTGAAAAACGGATATTCTTTTGAGCGCATAATAAATCCAACCGCAGAAAGTGAAGATGGCTCGGTTGTTCCCGAAGAAAGTATTTCTCCATTTGCAATAGAGCAAATAATAAAAAACGATTCCGCTTTCTGGGAATATACTTTAATTTTACCACAAGGCGGAGTGCTGATAAACAGTGAACCCATAGAAGCAACCTATATTAGCCAAGACAAAACCCCCGGTGTTATTCATTGGAGATTTCAGGCTAGTGAAGCAATTTCAAAAAGAATTTTATTAAAAGCAGATTTTTCCCTGCCTGCCCAAACTACAATTAGCAGGGAATCTTTAATTGGAATAGCCATTGGTTGCATTGTTATGTTGTTTGCAATAATCTTGTTATTCCGCAAGTTAAAAAAATTGAGCATAACCCTTAAAGAATTAAAAAATACCGAAAAAAATCTAACAGGAGAATAAAATGCGAAAAATTTTGGAAAGGCTTTTGGAAAAAGGCTTTAAAGTGACTTTTAGCGAAGAGGCGGGCGTTCCCGTAATTTGCATTCACAAAAACGAAGAACTGACCTACACCTGCAAGCTCGGAATAGGCCGTTTCAAAGAAGATGTTGAAGATGCTTTAAATGCAGCTTTAATGGAATTATGCAAATAGAGGAAATCATTCCTCAAACGGTTTGTCAAAACCCACCCTAGCCTGAAAATGCACCAGTTCGGGGTGTTCTTCGTCAACTCCAAAAATCACTACGTGGTGGCGGGTATTTGGGAAACGCATTAAGGCGACATTTGCATTATATTCAACCTGATGCATATAATTCAATTGAATGGAGCGAATTCTTCGCTCTTTCAATTCTTCCATGCTCACGGTATCTAAAACCCAGTCTGAATACCTACAATTATTCACATGGTAATTCAAATCTATATCGCTATATCTAACCGCTTTTACAAGTGCGGTTTTGGGCATTCCTTTTGGTTCCAGCAAATCTATTGTTTCTGGCAAGGCACTGAGTTCTGGCGAAGATTTAAAGCGATAAGGCCCTTCTGAAAAGGGTATGGCCTTTCCATCATTCAAATCTATCAAAAGCCAAGAAGAAGTTGCCTGCATAATGGAATTTCCCTGCGAATCACGAACATCGTAATCGCCCCAAGCCACCTTTTCTGGATTAAAGCCTTTTAGCCAAGTGCTAACTAAAATTTCTTCTCCCCAAAGCGGCAAATGCGAAATTCTCAGTTTTATTCTTGAGATTACCATAGTATATTTGTCTTTTTTAATCATAGACAAATAGTCAATACCCTGTTCCCTTAAATAAATCAGTGCCGTTTCTTGAAAAAATTCAAACAATCTGGAAATGCGCAAATAAGCGTTTGCATCGCAGTCAAAAAAACCTATTTTGAACTTTTGTGGAACAATAAGCATAAAACCATCCTTTTATTTTGAAAGTAAAACCTTGTTCATTGCAGAAACAAATGCCGCAGGGTCTGGCAAAGCCGAGCCTTCTGCAAGCAAAGCCTGCCCATATAGCACCGTGGGATAAGAACCCAAATCCTCGCCATCTTGTGCTTTTTTGAGCAAATTCTTGCAGATTTCGTGGTCGGGGTTGATTTCCAAAATACGCTTTGTTTTTGGCACTTCCATGCCTTGCAAAGACATAATTTTTTCCATGTGCGAACCCATGCCGCCTGCTGCCCTAACCAACATACAAGGGCTGTCTTTTAAGCGGTTTGAAACTCGCACTTCGCTAACCTCTTCGCTCAAAACTTTTTGCAGAGTTTCGCAGAGTTTTTCATAAGTTTTTTTGCTCTCTTTTTCTGCATTTTCCTCTTCTTTGCTCTTTTCAAATTCCAAATCCCCAAGAGCAGTATCGTGGAATTTTTTGTCTTTGAATTCCCTTAGGCTCTGCATCATAAATTCATCAACGGCATCCGTCAATAACAGAACTTCGTAGCCTTTTGCCTTGCAAGCCTCCAAATGCGGGCTGCCCTGTACAGCAGAAAGAGATTCGCCAATGATGTAATAGATTTCTTTTTGGCTCTCCGGCATTCTGGCAACATATTCTTCTAGCCCAACAAATTCCTTTTCGCTTGTTTTGGTGCTTTTGAACCTCAGCAAATTTTTCAATTCATCTAAAAATTCCCAGTTCATATAAAAGCCTTCTTTTAAAACGGCTCCCATTTCTGTCCAGAATTTTGCGTAATCTTCTTTGCGGTCATTTGCCACGCCTTGCAGAGTATCCAGTATTTTTTTAGTGGCATGTTTTTTCAAATTGGCAACTATCTTGTTGCTCTGCAAAATTTCACGGCTAACATTCAAAGGCAAATCTTCTGTATCTATAACACCGCGAGCAAAGCGAAGCCAATTTGGCAAAAGTTCTTTGCAATCGTCCATTATAAATACCCGCTTAACATAGAGCTTTAGTCCGTGGCTATGCTCAGAGGCATAACGCACCCCAAAAGGCGCTCTAGAAGGGATATAGAGCAGGCTCCAGTACTCGTATGTACCCTCCACGTGGTTGTGGCTCCAGGCAAGAGGTTCGCCCCCTTCGTGAGAAACAAGCTCGTAAAATTCCTTGTACTGCACTTCTTCTATGGTTTTTGCGCTTTGCCTCCACAGGGCAGGCTTTTCGTTCAATCGTTCAATATTTTCCTTTTTATCATTGTCCAAAGAGTGTATATATATGGGGTGAGTGACAAATTCGCTGTATTTGCGAACTACGCTCTTTATTTGCCATTCCTGCGCAAAATTCTTGCAGTCATCTTCGTCTTTTAGGTAAATGGTGATTTTTGTCCCATTTTTCTCTTTTGGGAGTTCGTTCACTGAAAAATCGCCCGTACCCTCAGATACCCACTGGTAACCTTGCTCTTCTCCAACTTTTTTGGAATGTACTTCCACTTTTGAAGCCACCATAAATGCACTGTAAAAACCAACGCCGAATTGCCCTATTAGATTTACATCTCTTTTTTCATCGCCTGTTATGCTCTGCATAAAACTTTTTGTGCCAGAACGAGCTATTGTGCCAAGGTTCTGAATTAACTCTTCCTTGTTCATGCCAATCCCGTTGTCTTCTATGGTGAGAATCTTGGTTTCGTCATTTGCGGATATATCTATGCGCAGTTCCGTGCTTGCGGGTAAAAGTTCTGGATTTGCAATGGATAAGAATCTCAATTTATCCAAAGCATCTGCTGCATTAGATACCAATTCGCGCAAAAAGATTTCTTTATTGCTGTATAGAGAGTGTATCATCAAATGCAGCAATTCACGCACTTCGGTCTGGAATTCCATTTTTTCCATATTTCTCCTCTAAAAAATTATTTTTGGGGTAATGTAGAAATTTCTATATTAATGATGAGGGTAAAATTGTGAAAATTTCTACAAAAGGGCGATATTCTCTTAATATGCTTCTGGATTTGGCCGAGCATAAAAATGAGGGATTTATTTCCCTAAAAGACATTTCGGAGAGGCAGGGCATTTCCAAAAAATACCTTGAGCAAATAGTTACCCAACTGAGCCATCCCGATATTCTGCGCACAAATCGCGGTAACAAAGGGGGGTATATGCTGGCAAAAGAGCCAGATAAATACACTATAGGTCAAATTTTAAGGATTACCGAGGGAGGGCTATTTCCGGTTTCGTGTTTGGCAGATGAAACAAATCAGTGCGAGCGAAGCGAATGCTGCAAAACCTTGTGGGTATGGCAGGGGCTTGAAAAAATTATAAACAAATACCTAGATGACATAACCCTCCAAGATATTTTATATAACGGCGCAGACGAATATTTTATATAGCCTTAATATTTTCTATATTATTATATGACAAATAGGAGGGGGTGTTATGTCTATTGCCATAACTACATCTGGAAATCGATTTTCAGTGAATGGCACGATTTTCAAGGAATTCATAAATCTAAACAGGGTTTTATCTGTATCTTTGTGCAAAGACAGATTTTACAACCGTTTTGATATGCTGTTCTATTTCAGGCTCGGCACAAGAAACGCGAGCTACACAGACGAAAATCTGATTCGTGTTGGACCTTTTTCCAGCAATGTTTTAGATAAAGCCGAAGCACTAATAGCACGGTTTTTCAAAGGAGAGGGAGAGATTTTCAACATAGAAGAAGAATTGTATGGCAAAACAGGAAGTATGCATGCCATAAATGAAGAAGAACATGAATTGATTAATCAGGCAAAACTCATAGCGATTGAAACCGCAAAAAGAATGAAAGCAAAAGGATTGCCGGTAGAAATCATAAGCAAAGCACTTGGGTTAAGCGAGGCTGAGTTTAGCGGTTGAGTGCGGTTATTTATTCAACGCCGCTATGGATACTTTTTTCACTCCGGCAAGAGTGCAGGCATCTATAACAGAAACAAGTTTTCCTGTCACTGCCTCTTTGTCGGCTATAAGCACAGCCTCTCTCTCAGGGTTCTTTGCAAGAATCCCTTTTAGAATATCGCTTAATCCAGCTAAATCCACCTGCCGCTCGTCTATGTGTATTGTGCCATCTCTGGTTATGGCTATTAAAATGTTCTCTTTTTCAAGTTGGCTTGCGGTTTGGGCTTGGGGCTTGGTAACCTCTACTCCTGTTTCCCTTGTGAATGTGCTTGTGACCACAAAAAATATCAGCAAAATGAATACCATATCCATCAAAGGTCCAATATCTATGGTGGCTTCTTTTTTTTGCCTCGGTTTAAATTCCAAAAAATCTGAATTATCGTTTGCCATATTTTTCGGACAACCTATGGTTTAGCAAAAGCAGGGGGAATGCTATCACAAGCCCACTTTGCGTTGTTATTAATGCCTCTGAAATGCCATCTGCCATAAGGACAGGGTTTTGATTTCCGTAAATTGTTATCACTTTGAATGTTTGAACCATGCCCGTTACCGTGCCTAAAAGCCCAAGCAGTGGAGCTACCTTAGCCATTATGCCAGACATGTGCAAAGCCTTATGTACAGGCATTACACCCAAAAAACCACAATATATGTAATAAAAGCCAAAAGCCCCAACCAATAAAATGGGCAACATAACAATGCCGCCGGCAATGGCTGTGTGGTAAAGTTGGTCTGTTAAGGCGTTGAACACAGGGAAAATGTAGAAAAATTTGACAAAATTACAGAAATTTACTATATTTAATAGCTCATTAAACCCAAAAGGATACCAAAAATGTATTCAATAGTTGAAACAGGCGGTTTTCAATACCGAGCCGAAGTTGGGAAAACCATAAAGGTTCCCAGCGTTGCAGATGCAACAGTTGGCTCTATTTTGGAACTCAAGTCCGTATTGCTGTTCGTCGATGGCGAATCTATAAGCGTAGGCACCCCTGTCTTGGAAACTGCATCCGTTAAGGTTGAAGTTCTTTCTCACGATAAAGCAGACAAAGTTTTAATCGTTAAAAAGAAACGCCGTACTCGCTACGAGCGCCGCCGCGGACATCGCCAGGGCTACACAGAAGTGCTTGTAACAGAAATTAAATATGGCAAAAGCCTTGCGAAAATAGACCCTCAGGTAGCAGTTCGCCAGCGTGCTCGCATAGTCTCGCTTGCAAAGCTAAAAGAGCAGGGCAAGCCCTTAACCCGCAAAGAAAAAATTGCCGCAGACATAGCCGCAGGCAAAGAACCGCATCCGGTTCGCAAGCAAAAGTTCTTGAAGAAAGCGGCAAAGGAGGGATAAACAATGGCACACAAAAAAGGTCAAGGTTCAGTCCGCAACGGTCGCGATTCAAAATCAAAACGCTTAGGCGTTAAAAAATTTGGTGGCGAAAGAGTTATT
>Ga0268262_10003513_pt1 | contig 16897 bp, 15 predicted proteins | sample TergutNc150P3_FD_190354 | JGI IMG/M metagenome (GOLD analysis project Ga0268262, IMG submission 190354) | Nasutitermes corniger P3 segment gut microbial community from laboratory colony in Florida, USA - Nc150 P3 (SPAdes) (version 2) | ecosystem: Host-associated > Arthropoda: Insects >... | reverse complement strand
TCCGCCTCGGCCATTGCGCTCTCCCGCAGCATCTGTTCGCGTCTTGCCCGCTCTTCTTCCGCAAGCCTTCTGCGTCTTTCCATCTCGCGAGAGATCATCCTAAACAGCATAAATCCAAATAGCATTATTGTCAAACCGGCAATAAAAACTATTATTGTGATTTGCATTTGTTTCTTTCTGAAATATGCCGCGTCTTCTTCCGCAAACTCCGCCCTGCGATCGAAGGCGATATTGGTTACGGTAACGGAATCGCCTCTAGCCGAATTATAAGCTACAGCGTCCTTAATTAAATTTGTTACTTTAATCAAATCTTCGGGAGAAACGGGAATATATTCTCGATCTATTGAACCGTCCGTAAGAACAACGGGTTGTTTCTTTTCGTCAAATTTTCTTTTCCATATTCCGTCAATGTTTACGGAAACAGTAACACGATCAATTTGAGGACTTTTTTCTTCCTGCGATTTATGATAGTTAATTTCATAGTTGGTATCCGTTGTAGTCTGATTCATTCTTCCGTATAAGTTACTCATATCCTTAAAAGCGGGCGGCGCTTGTCCTTCCACTCCTCCGGGACCTTCGGGATTAAACCCTGTGCCTTCCCATTTTGTATCAGATTTCGCCTCGCTGACTATAAGGGATTCTTTAATAATTGAATCGTCATAAGGAAGTCCGGGAGTTCTTGGTTTAATTGTAACAGGGAAGTTCTCTTTTGTTTCTATTGTCTTTTTGGACTGATCCATTTCAAATTTTATGTTTAGATCCCTTACACGATCCTGCTTATATGTTTGTTGAATGGCATTGAGTACGAGCCCTCTGTATCTTTTTTCCATCTCCAAAAGGAATTTTTGCTGACGCTCTGTAAGGGCTTGCCTGTCAAAATCTCTCATACCGTCAAAATCGTTAAGCTGATTGCCGTAATTATCGGTAATCGTGATATTTTCATCTTTCAGCCCTTCAATAGCGGATTTTAAAAGTTTTTGCATACCCTCAATTTTTTTTCTGTTTTGGGTAATGTCGCTTCCGGGCGATGGAATAATTGTTACAGCCGCGCTTACAGGATTTTGCTCGGATCGAAAAAGTGTTCTTTCGGGCCATACAATGTTTAATTCGACATTATCAACGCCTTCAATCGCCTTAATATGCTCGATGATCATTCTTTGCTGCGCCCGTTGTAAATTAACTTTTCGCTCAAGGTCGGTAATAGTCCACCTTTCCTTGTCGAAAATTTCCCAAGGATTAATTCTTGAGGGGAGTAAATCCTCGCTCACAAGAATTACCCTCATACGCCTGGCTGTTTGCTCATCCTGAACACGCACGACATTATCGGGCGTTACCGTAACTTGAACATTTTCTTGTTCAAGGCGGGCTACTATTCTGTCCAGTAAACCTTCATCTGTGATTGGTCTGTTATAAACAGGCGTCAATACAGGTGTCGCTGAAACTCTGAACATTACAATAACACCGCCGATGATGACAACAGCTACTACGGCAATCATGATCTTCTGTGTAACAGACCAATTCGCCCACATAGCTGAAATCTTAGCTATGATTTTTTTGAAAAACTCGTTCATATCCCCTCCCAGAATATATTTTTTATCTCGTATTAATCAGGTCTCTCCAACCTTGAACTAATCTGCTTAAAATATTACGAGTAACTCCTAGCGCCATACTGGCTTCCGCCTGCGCTATCGTAATATCATGAATATCAACTGAATCGGGATTGATAATAGCTTCTTTCTGCAAAGCGCTTGCGTTTAATTGCGCTCCCGATACTTTATCCAAAGCTTGAAGCATTGCGTCTTCAAAAACGCCCGCTCTTGTAATCCCCTGCGCTCCTATTGTATCTCTGAGCTTTAAGGATTTATTTCCGCTTCCAAAATACGGGCTGTCAGGCGGTAACATGTGTTTTTCATGTGTGCGCTTCATTGTTATTGAATAATCTTTCGCCGCGGAAGCGGTTATAAAATCATTGCTGTTAAATATTTTCATTCATCCCTCCCCTTAAAAATCTAGTATCTGCCATTAAAACGGCAGATACTAACGCTTATCTCCTATTTCCCGCCTATGTCCAAAGCTCTTTGGAACATAGATTTTGATCCTTCAATAATCGCGGCGTTAGCTTCATAAGAGCGTGAAGCCGAAATCATGTCCGTCATTTCCGTAACAACGTCTACATTGGGCATCTCTACATAACCTTCACGAGGTCCTGAAAGAATGGCGTCAGGATGCGTAGGATCATAAACATAACGCGGTTCTGTTTTAAGATCTTTTTGTACTTCCAAAACACGCACTCCCTTGCCAAGTCCGTCATCCATTGTTTCGGGAAGGAACGGAGAACGCCAAAACGGACCTTCCGTTACAGGGCGCATAACGACACGGCTGCGTCTGAAAGGACCGCCTTCTGTCGTTCTTGTTGTATTGACGTTCGCCATGTTGTTGGCTATTACGTCAAGCCTTACTCTGTTTGCGGTTAAACCTGTCGCCGCTATGTTTATCGAATTATAAATTCCCATTTAGTCCTTCCTTATCCTCTTAATACCTGATTTATCTGACTGAATTCAAACGCCGCGGCTTGCGCGAAGAGCGTGTAGCTCATCTGGTTCTGCGTAGCAAGCATGAATTCTTTTTCAGGATCAACATTGTTACCGTTGTTGTTGTATGTGGTTGTGTAATCTAAAACACGGCGAATCTGCACGTCTCGGTAATCCCTATCCTTGTAATTCGGAAAATGTTTTGGATGGGTCAAATTCAATTCGACCGCAGGTCTTCTATTTTCCGATTCAAGCGCCCTTTTTAACTCGCTTTCAAAATTGACGTCTGTCCGCTTGAAATTCGGAACATCGGCGTTAGCCAGATTATTGGCTATTACCTGCCTGCGAACCGTACTGGCGTCCATTGAGCGGTGTAATAAATCGATAGTTTTAGCAAATGTATTCATAACATTCCTCCCTTCTTAAATTTCGGCAAAATTACCTCCCTCTTTAACGTCCTTCTATAGAATATATCTGCCAAGATCCTGATCCTTGACTATTTCAGCCAGTTTTTGATTGACATAATCTACGGTTATGTCAACTTTTGTGGGGGCAATATCGGACGCTTCAAACGAAAGCTCTTCCAAAAGGGTCTCCATTATTGTATGAAGCCGCCTTGCCCCGATATTTTCCAGTTTCGAGTTTACCTCCGCCGCAAGAGCCGCCATGTGCTCAATCGCTTCGGGGGTAAAATTAAGCTCGACCTTTTCAGTTCCAAGCAACTCGACATACTGCTTGATAAGGGCGTTTTTGGGTTCTGTTAAAATACGCAGGAAATCGTCCTTGCCCAAAGAATCCAGTTCCACACGAAGAGGAAACCTTCCCTGCAATTCGGGGATTAAGTCCGACGGTTTGCTTACATTGAAAGCGCCCGCCGCGATAAAGAGGATATGATCCGTATTGACGGGTCCCCATTTTGTATTAACCGTCGCTCCTTCAACAATGGGAAGGATGTCTCGCTGTACGCCTTCCCGTGAAACGTCGGGACCGCCTCCCCTGTCGCCCTTTACGGCGATTTTATCAATTTCGTCTATGAAGATTATTCCCGTTTCTTCAACTCGCTGACGGGCTTCATCGCTTACCCTGTCACGATCTACCAGTTTCTCGGCTTCCTCTGCTCTTAATATTTCTATCGCTCTGGGAACCGTAACAACTTTTTTCTTTTGACCTCCGCCCAACATTCCCGCAATTCCTGAAATGCTCGCTTCAAGGTCTTCCATACTGCCGCCCATCATTTCAAAAGCGGGGAATGTCGGATTCTGTCCAATCATAAGTTCGACAGTTCTGTCGTTGAGTTTGCCCTCATGGAGCATTGTTCTTAATTTCTCTCTTGTATCTTTGAATTTTTCATCTTCGCCGTCTTTGATTTCTTCCTGCGGTTCGCTTGGAGCGTCTGCGGCATTTTCATCGTTCTGCGCGTCTTTGTTTTTCTTCATTGCGGGAAATCCCAACTGTAATGTTGTGGCGATAATACTGCCGTTTGAATTTTCAGGATTGATTGAGAAAGTTCCCATAGGTCGCATTATCGGAGCGGGGCGGGATTTTTTTTCTTTCTGCTTTTTTGAATTTACAGGCAGTAATAAATCCAAGAGCGCTTCTTCCGCCCGCTTTTCGGCTTCCTGTTTAACGTTTTCCTGCATTTCCTGTTTTACCATTTGAAATCCCGCAGCCATTAAATCGCGCACCATGGACTCAACGTCTCTGCCCACATAGCCTACTTCCGTGTATTTTGTCGCCTCTACTTTCAAGAACGGAGAACCCGCAAGTTTAGCGAGACGGCGGGCGATTTCGGTTTTACCTACTCCGGTAGGTCCAATCATAAGAATATTCTTTGGAGCGATATCTTCCCGAATTTCTGGAGCGAGTTTTAATCTTCTAATGCGGTTGCGCAAAGCTACAGCGACGGCTCTTTTCGCCTTCTTCTGCCCTACAATATACTTGTCCAGTTCCGCTACAATTTGCTTCGGCGTATATTCTTTTTTTTCTTCCATCAGCTTAATTCCTCTAATGTTATTTGCATATTTGTATAAATGCAGATGTTACCTGCAATCTTTAAACTTTTTTCCGCTATTTCCGCCGCCGTATATTTGCTTCCGTCCAGAAAAGCCAACGCAGCGGAATAAGCGTAATTTCCTCCCGAACCTATAGCAAGCGCGTCTTCGGCGGGTTCTATCACGTCTCCTGTGCCTGAAATTAACAATGTTTTTGACATATCAGCTACCAAAAGAAGCGCCTCAAGCCGCCTTAAATTCCTGTCCATGCGCCATTCTTTCGCCAATTCCACGGCGGCTCTTGCCAAGTCGCCCGAGTATTCTTTTAATTTTTCTTCAAAACGATCAAAGAGCGTAAAAGCGTCGGCTGTAGCGCCGGCAAAACCGCAAAGCACTTTTCCGTCCATAAGGCGGCGCACTTTACGAGCGTTGTTTTTCATAACAGTATCGCCCATTGTTACCTGACCGTCTCCAGCCATAGCTACCTTGCCGTCTTTTCTTACCGCTATTACGGTAGTGCTTCTTATTTTTCCTTCCATGTTAAACTCCCGCATGCGGGTGTGAAGCCGCGTATACTTTTTTCATCTTTTCAAGATTGACATGCGTATAACGCTGAGTTGTGGAAATACTTGAGTGTCCCAGCATTTCCTGAACAATGCGTACATCGCATCCCGAATTTACAAGATGAGTGGCGAAACTGTGGCGAAGAGCGTGCGGATGAATGTTTTTTCCCATACCCGAATGAAGCGCGTAACGGGAAATTATCCAACGCACGCCGGGGATTGAAAGCGGCTGTCCTTTCCTGCTTATAAACAACGCTGTTTTTTTTCCGTCAATGCCGGCGGTTTTTAATAACTCCGCTCTTTGCGGCAGATATTCCTGAATCGCCGCAATCGCCTCATCGCTGAAAAACACATAACGCTGTTTTCCGCCTTTTCCCGTTATTTTCGCCTCGTCAAGATCGTCGGATATATTCGCTATGGAAAGCGACACTACTTCCGAAATACGAAGTCCGCCTGAATACATTGCCATAATAAGCGCTTTGTCTCTTTCGGGCCAGAGAATTCCCGTTGACTCAGGAAGAGCGGCAAATTCCGCCATTTCTTCTTCCCATAAAACATCGGGCAATTTGACGGGCGTTTTAATATTACGCAGAGATGTACAAGGGTTATCTTCTCTTTTATCAAGACGCACCATCCAGCGGTAAAAACCCCGAATTGTTGAAAGAAAGCGGTTAACGCTTGTCGCCGCCATTTTTTCCGCTGACAATTCAGCGATAAAACTCTGCACTTGATAAGCGTCGGCGGTTTCGGGAAGAATATCATGGTTATTGCAGTATTTCACATAATGCAATAGATCGTTTTTATACGCTTCAACAGTTCTTTCGGAACATCCTTTTACAGATTCCATATATGTTAAATAATCTTTAACAATGTCGGGAGGAACAATATTTTGAACGCCTTTGTCTTCTTTCATTTTTACTCCTCGTTTTCCTCGGCAGTGTGCAAATAATCGCAATCAGGATTTATACACGCCTTGTGCGATCCGTTTTTCTTGTCGTATTTTTCTACCATGAAGAATCCGCACTTGGGACAATTTTGGTTTATCGGCTTAAAGTGGCTTATAAAGTCACATTCGGGATAATTTGTACAGCCGTAGAATTCTTTGCCCCTGCCCTTTGTCTTGCGAGCGACTATATCGCCGCTGCATTTGGGGCATTTGGCAAGGGGAATTGATTTTGTATTTCTGCACTCGGGGAAGCCCGAGCACGCCAGAAAATATCCGAACCTTCCAAGTTTCTTTAACAGCGGTTTTCCGCATTTTTCGCAGACTAAATCGGTTTTTTCGTCTAACGTGCCCTTAAATGACTCTACTTTTTTGCTCACATCGTCTACAGTTGATTTAAAAGGAAACCAGAATTCCTTGATCATTTCAGGCCAACTTACTTTGTTTTCTTCCACTTCGTCAAGTTTTGTTTCCATTGACGCTGTAAAATCGGTGTCAACATAAAGCGGAAAGTTTTCTACCAATACTTCGTTTATTAATTTTCCAAGCACAGTAGGAACCAACTGCTTGTTTGAGCGGGTAACATAATAACGATCTAACAATACCGAAATAATTGAAGCGTAAGTTGAAGGACGTCCTATTCCTTTTTCTTCGAGTATACGCACAATTGAAGCGTCCGAATAACGGGCAGGTCCTTGAGTAAAATGCTGTTCGGGTTTAAATTTGTCTATTTTTACATTCTCGCCGACTTTCAATGAAGGACAGTTATTCCCGTTTTCCTCTTTGGAAGAAAGAAGTTTAATTACTTTATAAAACCCTTTTTCAAGAAGTTTCGTGCCGCTTACACGGAACAATCCTTCGTCCTGCCCTTCCTTGACTTTTATGTCAACGCTGACGGTTCTGCTTTTAGCGTTATTCATCTGGCTTGAAACAAATCTTTCCCAGATAATCGTATAAAGGCGAAGCTGATCTTTTGTAAGCGCCTCTTTTACCGAGTCGGGAGTATATTCCGTGTATGTGGGTCTGATGGCTTCGTGCGCGTCCTGCGCTTTTTTGCCTACCGTGTATTCAACGGGTTTTTCCGGCACTTCGCCGGGAAAATTTTTTCCAAGCCATGTTCGCACATCTTCCAACGCCGTATTTGAAATACGCACGCTGTCGGTACGCATATAGGTGATAAGACCGACACGGCTGGCTCCTATGCTTACGCCTTCGTATAATTGCTGCGCCACCTGCATTGTTTTGCGTGAGGTGTAACCAAGCCTGTTAGCCGCTGTTTGCTGTAACTGCGATGTGGTAAACGGCGCTTTGGGACGGATTGTTTTATCGGTTTCACGGACATCGGAAACCACACATTCGCCGTTTTGAATTTTCTCTATAATCAATTTAACTTCGTTTTCATTTTTAAGCTCGGGTTTGTTGTTATTCCACAAAACAAGTTGTGTTTCGTATGTCGATTTGCCTATTTTAATATCCGCTTCAAGCGTCCAATATTCTTCGGGAATAAAATTTTCAACTTCTTTTTCCCTTTCGCAGATAAGGCGCAACGCTACAGATTGAACCCTTCCGGCAGAAAGACCGTTCTTTACTTTTTTCCACAAAAGCGGCGAAAGGTTATAACCTACCAACCTGTCCAATACACGGCGCGCTTTTTGAGCGGCTACTTTTTCCTCGTCAATGCTTCTAGGATGCAAAACAGCCTCATTAACAGCCTGCGGAGTTATTTCGTTAAAACTTATTCTTTCAATAGGAACTTTATCCGTCTTTGCTATAATAGCGTTGCGCAAATGCCAAGCTATCGCCTCTCCTTCGCGGTCATTATCACACGCAAGCAGAACTTTTTCCGCTTTCTTGGCGTCTGTCTGCAATTCTTTTAATATTTTCGCCCTTCCGCGAACCGTAATATATTCAGGCTCAAAATTATGATCAACGTCTATAGCCGTTCTTGACTTTGGAAGATCGATAAGATGACCCATCGATGCCTTTACGTTATAGGACGATCCTAAATACTTCTCGATGGTTTTTACCTTTCCCGGAGATTCTACAATAACCAGAATTTGTTTTTTCTGTTTCGCAGCGCTTTTTTTCGCCGTTGTTTTCTTTGCCGGAGTCTTTTTTTCAGAACCTTTTTCCACTGTTTCTTCCGTCGTCATAAACGCATCCTTAAATTTCAATTTTTAGAAAATCAGCTAATGAAATGATATAATCATTCATGTTTGTGCCAGTTCCTTCCGCTCTTGCGGCGTAAGGACTTCCTGTATCCATATTCCATTTTCTCAATATATCACAAGCCGAATTAATTATTTCGGCTCCATCATTTGCAAGTTTCATTGCGCCCCTTTTGTCATAATTGGCGTTTTCCAGCAATCCGCAGGAAGCGACCCACAAGTCTTTCCCCTGCTCCAAGGCGAACGACGCTGTTATTAACGCACCCGATTTTTTCGGCGCTTCCACAATCAGCACGCCGCGAGACATGGCGGCGATAATTCTGTTCCGAGCGGGAAATGTCCATTTAGTCGGATGTGTTCCCGGGGGATACTCGGAAATTAACGCGCCGCCTGAATCCAGTATACGCTTCGCAAGCGGTCTGTTCACGGACGGATACACTTCATCGATACCCGATCCTAAGACAGCGTAACCGGGAGCGTTGCCGATCAAATTGCCTCTGTGCGACATTGCGTCAATTCCCAAAGCAAGTCCCGATATTACGGATATTCCCGCCTTGCCCAAGTTACCGGCGATTTTATACGCCTGTTCAGCCGCTTGCGGACTTGGTTTTCTTGTTCCTACCATTCCCAACAGCGATTTCTCGGGGTTGGGAAGTTTTCCCTTGTAAAAAAGCACGATAGGCGGATCATAAGATTCCCTTAACAGCGGCGGATAATCCGCTTCAGCGAATGATACCCAATTAATAGAACGCATACGGCACATTGTGTCAATACGCCCCGCTTTCTCATGTATCTCAGTTATATCCCAAAATGTTTTTAACGCTCGTTTGAGGATTTCTTCTATGTTTCCTTTTGATTGTACAAATAATTTTTCTTCGTTATCAAAAGCTTGCAATAACAGCAGTTTATCCGTTATTTTCAAGTCCGGCAAGAGAGAAATCATTAAATCCAGCAAACCGCGTTCATTCATATATAATCCCCTGAATAAGGTCTTTATTCATTAAAGCGTTTTCTTTTATTTTTTTGTCTTTTGTCCGAGCTATTATTCTGTCGTAACAATCAAGAGCGTCCGAATAATTTCCCGTAGTAAAATACGCTCTGGCAAGAACAAACAAAGCGGAAACATCGGATACATTAATTTTCAAATAACGTTCCAGATACGGAATAGCGTCCAACGGTCTGTCAAGTTCAAATACATATAATATTCCAAGAGCGTACATCGGTTTTGCGTATGTGGCGTCAAGTTCCAGCGCCCGTAAATATGAATTTTCGGCAACCTTAAATAATCTCTCTTTTTCTTTAGCTATAGCTGTTGAGGACCCTACCAATGATTTCGCCACGGAAGCGGCTGAAACGCCGTTTAAGTAGAAAAGAGTCGGGTCTTCGGTGTTAAAATAAATCGCCCTTTCAAACGCTTCAAGAGCGTCATTATGCATATTTTTGTCAGCAAGCCTTATGGCGAGTATTTTCCAGTATGTTCCTGTCTGCGCTCCTTCCCTTACATTTTTATCAATCTGATCTTCGTATAACGCAATCGCTTTTCTTAAACCGTCGATTGTTTCGGGAGGTCCGCCTTTGGGACTCAATTCCATAATACGTTTTGCCAATTCCCTGTTGTTTTTTTGATTTACATGTTTATACATATAGTAAACAAATGTGCCTACAACAAACAGAATAAGAATTGCCAATAATGTTTCTTTTATTCTTTTCATATAATCTCACAAATCCTTCATGTTTAATTTCGGGAGATAACGGCGATGGTTCTCCCTTAAAACTGCCGTATCCACATGCGTATAAATCTGGGTTGTAGAAAGATCGGCATGTCCCAATAATTCCTGCACAGTCCTTAAATCGGCGCCTCCTGCCAACAACGAAGTGGCAAAACTGTGGCGTAACGTGTGAACATGGGATGATGTTCCCTCTATACAGGCGAATTTAGCGTAATTTTTCCAAATACCTTTTCTGGAAAGGCGTTTGCCGTTTCTGCTGATAAAAAGAGACTGAGTTTTGTTTGTTTTTCCGGCAAGTTTTACTCTTGCGGATTGAAGGTATTCCTTTAATAATTCTTTCGCTTTTTTGCCAAAAAGCACAATGCGTTCTTTATTTCCTTTACCTTTTACTTTCGCTGATCCTCCTTCGATATCAACATCCTTGATATTTAAATTTGCCGCCTCGGAAACGCGAAGCCCCGCCGAATAAATCAACTCAAAAAGACATCTGTCCCTGCACCCTTGGGGCTTTGACGTATCTATTTTGTCCAAAAGACTTTCTACCGTTTTTTTGTCCATTACTTCGGGAATTATGATTTTCCGCTTCGGACTTTCTAGAATATCCGCGGGATTTTCTTTTATCAGTTTTTCATCAATGGCAAATCTGTAAAAAGACCTTAAAGCTGAAATTGCTTTTGCCGTTGAACGGGCTTGAATATTATCCTCTTTTTTCCGTTTATCAAGATATTCCGTAAGAAAACCGACGTCCGTATTTTCAAGAAGAACTCCCTGTTTATCAAGATAATCAAGAAAATTCTTAATCTCCAGAAGATAAGTTTCCTTTGTAAGCAAAGAACGGCGTTCTATGGCTAAAAGGCGGGTACAATATCTGGCAAGAAGAACGCTGCTTTTCAAATTTTTCTCTCCACTGTTTCCAAAGAAACGTTTTCTTCTTTCTGAAAACTATGTTTTCTTATAACGGCGGGAACGTCAATTTCATCGTGATATTCACGCTCCGGCACATAAGAAATGTATTCGGGTTTTTTTGTTCTTTCAACCATCTTTACATATTCATTGTAATCGATGAAATCGGAATCTATAGCGTCAATGGCGGAGGATTGAATTGTTTCCGTCTCCTTTTCGCAGGGGAAACCTGTAGCGATTACCGTTATCTGAATACTGTTCTCAAAATTATTGTCGATACGAAGACCGTGAATAAGATGAACTTCCTGATCGCATTTTTCTTTAATGGTTCTAATGATACTTTCTATTTCAACTAATGTTATATCTTCAGGACCGACAATATTAACAAGAACTCCTGTTGCTCCGTCTATGCTGGTATCTTCAAGAAGAGGATTGTCAATGGCGTTTTTTAAAGCGTCTAACGCTCTGTTTTCCCCCGTTCCAAGACCAATGCCCATTAAAGCGTCGCCTTTTCCCCTCATTATTGTCTCAACATCGGCAAAATCCGTGTTCTGAAAACCTGTTTCAACGATTATATCGGTTATACCCTGTACGCCTTTGCACAACACTTCATCAGCAATCGTGTAGGCTTTGTTTAATGAAGTTTTATTATCAATAATTTTGAACAAATGCTGATTCGGAATAACAATTAACGTGTCAACTTCTTTACGCAATTTTTCGATGCCTTCTTCCGCAAGTCTCATCTTGTAACGCCCTTCAAATTCAAAAGGCATTGTAACTACCGCTACCGTAAGCGTGCCTAATTGTTTCGCTATTCTGGCGATTACGGGAACGGAGCCTGTTCCTGTTCCGCCTCCCATTCCCGCGGTTATAAAAACCATATCAGCGCCCTTTATCACGTCTGTAATCGCCGAGATATCCTCAATCGCCGCTCTTTCTCCTTTTTCGGGTTTTCCGCCTGCTCCCCGTCCGCCTGTAACTTCAGCGCCTATTTGCAATTTAACATCCGCTTTGCTCTTTTTGTACAAGTCTTGAACGTCCGTATTTATCGCTATAAATTCAACGCCCGGCATCATTGTATCGATCATGCGGTTTAACGCGTTTCCGCCCCCGCCGCCTGCGGAAATTACCTTAATAACAGCCGACCTGTCACCACGAGCTTTTATCATCTCCTTTTCTTCATTATTAGCTGAAACAACTTTTAAAGACGCCGATACCTCCTGCGGTTTAAATTGAAGCACCTGCGGCTTATTCTCATGTACTGCTAAAACATTCATTTTTAATTCCCCCTCATTAAAAAATTTTTTATTTTAAAGTAATAACAACGTTATTACGATTAAATTATGCAAACTCTTCCTTTAGCCATGAAATCAATTTATGTATTAAATCTCCGTTCTTTTTTTCGCCGAGACGTACATCGGAGCCTCGTTCGCCTGAATCCAAGCCCATTCTGCGAGAGCCTTCAAGCGCAAGCCCTATGACTGTAGCGTAAGCCGGCGTTCGGTATTCTTCCACCAACCCTTCCAATTCCTGCGTAGGTATCGGAGTTCCAAGACGAGCGGGCAGTCTTAAAATACTGTTCGCCAATTCTACAACGCCGGACAATTGCGCTCCGCCGCCGGTTAATACAACGCCGCCGCCAAGCGGACGAGGAAGATTTAAGGCGTCAATATGCTGTTTCGCAAGCTTAAATATTTCTTCCATTCTGGGTTTTATTATTACAAGCAGCTGCGAGCGGGGAATTGACATAGGCGGTCTTCCGCCGACGCCGGGAACGATTACTTTTTCATCGTTATCCAGCATTTTTTCCCAACAGCAGCCTGAATTAATTTTTATTTTTTCGGCGTTATCTATCGATATATTTTTTATAATTGAAATATCGCTTGTTACCTGCGTTCCTCCGGCGGGTATAGTGTATGTCGAATACGGAGTACCTTCCAAATATACAAGCATATCGGTTGTTCCGCCGCCGATGTCGATTAACACTACGCCGAGATCCATTTCTTCCTGAGTAAGAACGGCTCGTCCCGCGGCGAGAGTCTGTAAAATTAATTCATTCACGCGAAAGCCTGCTCGGTTAACGCATTTAATCAAATTTTGCCCGCCTGTTACAGAACAGGTGATAATATGCACTTCCGATTCAAGACGCACTCCAATCATATCCATCGGGTTTCTTATGCCTTTCTGATCATCAACCTTGAAATTCTGCGGAATTACTTCCAATATTTGCCTGTCTGTCGGAATTACAACCGCTTTTGCGGCTTCAATTACACGATCAATATCTTCCTGTCCTATTTCTCTTTCTCTTGTATCCCGTTTTTTTCCCGTTACTCCGACAACGCCGCGTGAATTGATCCCGTTTATATGATTTCCGCCTATGCCTGTCCAACAATCGGTTACTTCAAGTCCGCTCATCATTTCCGCTTCTTCTACGGCTTCTTCTATGGCATGAAGCGTAGCTTCGATATTTACCACTACCCCTTTTCTTAAACCCGTAGACGGACGAGTGCCGGTTCCGATTATTTTCAAAACTCCGCCTTCTTCCCTTTCACATACAATTACGCGTACATATGTTGATCCAATGTCCAAAGACACTACTACTTCATTACTCATCAGGATAACTCCTTAATTTTATATGAACCCATACCGGATCTAAAATCAATTTCCTGCGGACGGTTTTTGTCAGCCTCAAATACATTCAGCATAAGAAGCATATATCTTAACCCTTCTTCCGTTAAATTATTCTCTACTCTCACTTTTATTGAACTATGAACGGGGAAAAGCACAAGGTCGTATCCGTCCCATGCTTTTCTTTCTATCCGTATTTCTGAAATGGCGGATAACAATTCGGGCGCTGATACCGATATTTCTCCCAGATTATCCATAAGGGGAATAAGAGCGGTAGGCAGACGCATATTAAGCTGCGGATTTTCCAATCCCGAAATGACGGGAATATCCGATCTCTCCATAGAAACATTCTCTTCAACTTTATAAATAACTCCGCGCCTGTCGATATACATCATTGATTGACCGACATTTGTATTTACCAGAGTAACGGCGGCGGGTTTGCGGGGATTTAAATAGATTGACAATTTATCGGGAAAGCGTTTCATTACAACAGCCGATTCAACAAGAATGTTGGCTGAAAGTCTTTCTTTTACAAGGTTAACGTTAGTTGAAAAATATGAAGAACTGTCGTCAATACCGGCAATATAAAGAATTTGAGAGCGTGAAAAATCGGAAAAACCGTGAACTTCAACCGTGGAGAACGGAATAAAAGGACTTATTCCAAGAAGCCAAATCAATTCGGCGGCAAAAATAACGCCCGCTATGATTAAAAGTCTTTTTAGCCCCTTTTCTATTTTTTCAGCGGATTTCTTTCCAGAGGAAATATTATCTGATGTTTCATAATAATACTCAGATGTCATATTCACCCTCCGATACGTCATAAATCGGATTTCTTTCTCCGTTTGTAATAGCGTCGTTTCTCGCCACATTCGCTATAAGTCCCGCGCAAATCATTGTTGTAACAAGCGAAGAACCGCCCGCTGAAAAGAAAGGAAGCGGTATTCCTGTCGCGGGAAGCGCTCCCGAAACAACCGCCGTATTAAGCATGGCTTGTGTGGCGATCAATGTTGTTAATCCGCCCGCCAACAATCTTCCGAATACTGATCTGCTGTTCAACGCCGCCTTGTATCCCATAACAGCGAAAACGGTAAACAGGGCGAAGAACAGAAGAACGCCTATATATCCGGCTTCTTCAACATAAGCGCTGAAAATAAAGTCGGAATGAATTTCAGGGATACTCGCCAATTTTCTGCTGCCTTCCCCGATACCCTTACCCCAAAAACCGCTTGAAATAATAGCGTCCTTGCTTGCGTTAACCTGAAAACCCGCTCCGAGCGGATCCCATTGCGGTCTTAAAAAACTGACCAAACGTCTTACTCTGTGTTCTTTTGTAAAAACTAAAAGCGCTGAAACAGGGACAACCATCGCTACCGCCGCAAAGAAATAGCGGAAATGTATTCCCGCAAGGAAGAAGATAATCATAGCGTTTAACAGAAGGAATACAGCCGTAGAGAAATTGTTTTGTCCGTAAATAAGAGCGAAGAAAACTCCGGTAACCACGACAGGCGGCAGTACGCCTGAATAAAGATTGTCAAGATTATTCGCTTTTTTATCAAGCAGGTGGGCAAGATATAACGGAAGTACAAATTTGACCATTTCCGACGGCTGATAGGAGAAGGAGCCTATTTCTATCCAACGAGACGCTCCGTAACGCTCTACGCCTATACCGGGTATTAGTGTTAAGATACATAATCCCGCCGCAATGCAAACAAACGGTATAACGCATTTTCTGAGAATATCAAGTTTAATTCGGGAGAAAATAAAGAAGCAGAGAATACCTACTGCGCAGAAAACCAGTTGTCTTACTATAAAATAATTTCCATCGCCGAAAAAACGCGCGGCGAATGCGTATGACGCCGAATAAAGGGTTACAAGCCCTGTTCCCACCAACAGCGTTACGCATAAATAAAAGAGGTGTATTGTTTTTTGACTCTGCGCTTTTTCAGCGTCAAATCTGTTCATTTCCCTTCCTACTGTATCTTTAATGTTGACAGGGCTATAATCGCGCATAGCCCGCCCAATATCCAAAAACGAATAACTGTTCTGTTTTCAGACCAGCCCAAAAGCTCATAATGATGATGAAGAGGAGCCATCTTGAATATCCTCTTCTTACGAATTTTAAAAGAAGCGACTTGCAGAATGACGGACACAATTTCAATTACGAATACGCCGCCGATAACAAGGAGCAATATTTCTTTTTTTGTCATTAATGAAATAACAGCGAGTACGCCGCCTAACGAAAGGCTTCCGACATCGCCCATAAAAACATCAGCGGGATTGCAGTTAAACCAAAGGAAACCGACGCAAGCGCCTGCGGCGGCGAGGCAGAATACGGTAAGTTCCCCCGCTTCGGGAATATACGGTATTCCAAGGTACGATGAATAGTCTATGCGCCCCGTAATGTATGTAAGAACCGCCATTGTAAGAAACACCAATATTAAAAGCCCCGCCAAAAGACCGTCCAAACCGTCGGAAAAATTAACGGCGTTTGATTCGCCTACAACAAGCAAAACGGCAAACGGTATCCAAAGCCAACCCAAATCCATGACAGGTTCTTTGAAGAAAGGAATATACAAGGCGGTTATATTTTCGCCGTATGTAAAATAAATAATCAATACAATAACAATCGCTATTCCGAATTGCCCCGCAAGTTTTACCCACGCCGGAAGCCCCGCCGAATTATGTTTCGTAACTTTCAAATAATCGTCTACAAATCCAATCGCTCCAAATCCTAAAAACGCTCCCATCGCTATCCAAATTGATTTATTGTGCAAATCGCCCCAAAACAGCATGGCTATTACAACGGAAAGAATTATGAATATTCCTCCCATTGTCGGCGTCCCCGATTTAACAAGATGAGTTTGCGGACCGTCTTCCCTCACGGACTGACCTATTTTCAACTTGCGAAGAAACTCGATAATTCTTCCACCGAAGATAAAACAAATCAACAAGGTAGTAAGGGCGGCAAAGGCGCTTCTGAATGTTAAATAGATAAAAACATTGAACGGAGTAAAAAACCTTATCAATGGACGGATTAATTCAAGAAACATTGCTTCCCCCCGTTAACATTTCGGTTAATCTTTCAAGAGCGCATCCTCTTGAGCCTTTAAGCAGCACAAGGTCGCCTTTATTCACATAACTGTTAATTTCGTTTGTAAGTTCGCCAATATCGTTCGAGTAAAAAACAGGTTTGCCGTTATCTTCCATGCAGGAAAGAGCGGCTTTTATTTCATTGCCGAACAGGAAAACTTTTTTCGCCCCGGAAACAGATAACAGGAAACCCAATTTTTCATGTTCGGAAGCGGAACTGTCACCCAATTCAAGCATGTCGGCGATTATATAAATTTTTCTTCCGGGCCATTCAAGCGAATCGCAGAATTCAACGCTCTTTGCCGTTGACTCGGGGTTGGCGTTGTAACAATCACGGATTACAGTCGCCC
>Ga0268262_10003512_pt1 | contig 16899 bp, 15 predicted proteins | sample TergutNc150P3_FD_190354 | JGI IMG/M metagenome (GOLD analysis project Ga0268262, IMG submission 190354) | Nasutitermes corniger P3 segment gut microbial community from laboratory colony in Florida, USA - Nc150 P3 (SPAdes) (version 2) | ecosystem: Host-associated > Arthropoda: Insects >... | reverse complement strand
TGGGGAAAAAATAAGGCTTGAAGATAAACTGCCCCCCGAATTGGAAAAAATTTTCTAGTTTCTATCTCGTGCCCCTTATATTGATTTTTGCTTTTTTATTTTCCTTAGCTTTTGCCGATGAAAGCGAGGTAGTTCGTTTGGGCAGGGATGAATTTGTTAAAACCGCCTTAAAAAAAGAGCCTAGGTATAAAGAAAGCCAGATGGTTCTTATAGCAAAAGAAGATAGAATTGGAGCGATAAAAGCCGCTGCCTTGCTCCCAAAATTTGAATTTTCAATGCTATCGGGAGGCGTCCCGGGCTTAAGAAAAAGCATAGACTCTGAGGGCGAAACAGTTAGAGTTTGGGATTTCCGTGAAATGGGACCTTTCTATGGAATGAACATACAAGCAGCACAACCTTTGAATTATGGGCAACTGCAATTGGGGTTAAAAGCCGCAAGAGCGGATTTGCAGCAAAAAAAGATGGAACTTGAGGGAAAAGAGCACTTTAAAAAGGTAGAATTTTTGAGCTATTATTACGGTTACTTGCTCGCAATAGAAATGGACAAGCTCGCGCAAGACGGTTACAATCAGATGCGCAAAGCGGCTGATAAAATGGAAGAAGCCTTTGATGATGGCGATGAGAGCGTTTCGCAAATGGATTTATTGGAGTTAAAAGCAGGTTTTTTTGAAATAGACAAAGCCGTTTTAGATGCGAAAGCAGGTTTGAAAAAAGCACGGTTAGCCACAAAATTCGCCCTTAGCTTGCCGGATTCCTCCTCGTTTGAACCTGCCGATAGCGTGCTTGCCGCATCTAGCGATTTTGTACCGAGTCTGGATTCCTTGAAAAATTGGGCTAACGTATACCATCCCGACATACGCCGCCTTGCCGCTGGTTTAGAAGCGATGAGTATGCAAATGGAATTGGCTGCAGCGAAATTTGCCCCGGAATTTTTTATAATGGGAGAATTTGAATACGCAAAATCATGGTCGGGAGACCGCACCAGCCTTTCAAAAAATACCTTTGCGCCAGACCCTGTAAATAAAATATCGGGAGCGTTTGGAATAGGGTTGAGGTATAGGCTCAATTTTTGGAACCAATGGGAGCAATACAAAAGCGTACGCACAGACTACCGCATTTTGCGGCAAACCGAAAGCTACGCCAACAAAGGGATAGAATTGCAAATAGAGGAAAAATACGAGGACTTCCAAGTTGCAAAAAACAAATTGGAAAGCGCCAGAAGCGCTCTTAGGGCTACGGAAGGGATGTTAAAAGGAGCAGGGCTTCAATACGAGATAAATCCCAGCAAAACATCCGGGCTTTTGGCAAGCGCATACAGAAGAAACTTGCTAATGAAAAAAGATTATTACTTTGCCGTATATGAATACAATATGGCAGTAGCCAGGTTGTTCGCGCAAGCGGGGTATTCTAATTGAAAACGGCTAACGGTCGGAGGCTAACAGCCTTTTTATTACTGTTTTTACCATTTGCAAACTCCAATGCGGGTACTCCGCTACCTGATTTTTACATTGCGCAAAACAAGGGTTTAACCGCAGGGATGGGTTTTGGTACAAGAAGCTATACAAGTTGTAAAACACTATGGACATGGACAAGCTACGGGCAATATTCCTACAACCCCATTTTATCGGGTGGAGCGAGCATCATGTTTTTGGGTGGAAATCTGGATTCTGTATATAATTTTACAGATCAAAAATATTCATTAAACGTAAAATTTACGCTTAATCAGCCAAAATACGTTTTTACCATTGGTCCTATATTCTCTTTTAAAAACACAAACCTAAGTGCTTTAAGAAAAGAATTTACCCATATAAGAGATGATGGAAAAACTAGAGTAATATTAAATACCGAATGTGAAGAGTTACTCAATAAAACTGGTTCAAGTATTGGTTATCAAAGCGGCATTGGTTTTTTGCTCACGCCAAGTTGGGGTTTTAATTTGGGGCATAATTTAGACTTAACATTTAAAGGTACCCGCATACCTTCCTTCAGCGGCTCACTTGCTTTTAATCTGAGGGAATTGTTTGAAAAATTAATAGAAAATACGGAAAATTTTTGGTTATCATTTGAATACTCAACCTCGCTAATAGAGGATAATCACAATACACACGATATTATTCTAGGGTTAGCAGTGGGATTTTAATCGCCTTTTTTATTCTCCTAAAATCCAATTTGCTACCTATAGCCTTGTAACCGCGAATTTCTCCAAATTCTGCCAAGTTGTATTCTTTGCCATCAATTTGCGCCATAGGAACTTCATCATCAAAAAGTAAGAGCATGGAGCTTTCTGGATTATCGGTTAAAAGCGAAAATTCCGTTGTCTGCGGAGCGTTTTCCAAATTGAACCTTTTAACGCAATATTGCGAACCTATGCCGTCAAAATACAAGAGCGTAAAAATTTTTGAGCTTTCGTAGCGAGCTATATAAAATATTTGCTGCCCTACTAAAATTGTCTCGCTTGCTTCGTAAATTTTTGCCATTCCATTTTCCCTAATCGCAAGGAGCTTATCGAATTTACCGAATTCACCAAGGCTTTCGCCCTTGTTTGCAATGCTAACCACACCGGATGGCCTGTCGAAAAAGAGTTCCATATCACCGAGGGTGCTAGAACCTTTTTTCAGCATTTTAACGGTTTTAACAGCATATTTGGTTACCAAATTTCCTATGGCATCCCTGCCTTTAACAAGGCTCTCCGAAAAATCAACAGGAATTTCCAGTTTTATTCTAGGTTTTTGTTTTAAGAAAACGGTAACACTTTCAGCTTCGCCATTTGGATTAGAGGTAATCCACAGGAGTTTGGAGCCATCTGTTCCCCTACCTACCGAATAAACTTTTTCCCTTGTTATGCCGCCTACGTTAAATCGCTTTACATAGGCAGGACCATCTTTGCCATCTTGATAAATTACGTTGTAAATTCTGCGGGTATCGTCTTTGTTGAATTTTTCAACAAGCGAAATATCTTTGCCTATGAACGCTTTATCAGAAACCTTGAACACTTTAAAAGTCCCGTCTTGGCAGAACGCGATTAAATCATCGTATTCTGAAACATCAAATAAGTATTCCTCTTTCTTTAAGCTGGTGCCTACAAAACCTTCTTTGCGATGAACATATAATTTTTGATTGGATAAAGCGACATGAATTGCATTAACCTTGTCAAACTCCGCCAGTTGCGATTTACGTTCCCTGCCAGTGCCATATTTTTTCAACAGACCCTTAAACCAGTTCACCGCGTAATCTATAAGATGCTCTAAATTATAAGAGGTCTCCTTTATTTGCTCATCTATCTCCTTTAAAAGCTCATCCGCTTTTTTCTGGTCAAAAAGAGAAATCCTGCGCATGGGAATTTCAACTAGTTTTAAAATATCCTCTGTTTCCACTTTGCGGCGAAGTTTTTTAACAAAGGGTTTTAAACCGCTGTCAACAAGGGAAATCATCTCTTCTTTGTTGCGAGCTTTTTTAATCACTTCGTAAACTTCCTTGTCTATGAAAATTTTTTCCAAACTTATCAAATGCCAGCGTTCCTGCAAATGATTCATTTTGTTTGTGAGTTCCCATTCCAAAAGTTCTTTTGTGTGTTCCGTGCTTTTTTTTAGAATTTCTGCTGTGCTCAAAAACTGAGGCTTGTTGTCAACTATTACGCAATTGTTTGGAGCTATGGATTTTTCGCAATCGGTAAAAGCGTAAAGAGCATCTATAACTGTTTGCGGGTCGCTGCCTGGTTGCAGATGTACAAGGAGTTCAACAGAACTAGATGTATGGTCATCCACTTTCTTTATTTTTATTTTGCCTTTTTCGTTTGCCTTTGTTATGCTGTCCACAAGGCTGACAGTTGTCGTTCCAAAAGGAATCTCTTTTATAACGAGAGTTTTGGAATCCTGTTTTTCTATGCGTGCCCTTATTTTAATACGTCCACCGCGAAGCCCATCGTTATAATCGCTTTTATCTATTATACCGCCTGTGGGAAAATCAGGGAAAAGCTCAATTTTTTTTCCTCTTAATGCGGCAATGCTCATTTCGCAAAGTTCGCAAAAATTATGTGGCAAAATGCTAGTGCTCAAAGCTACTGCAATGCCGTCCACACCTTGCGCAAGTACAAGAGGAAACTTAACAGGCAAACAAACCGGTTCTTTGCTCCTACCGTCATAGTTCGGAATCCACTCGGTAGTTTCTGGATTAAAAAGCACTTCAAGAGCAAATTGAGAAAGCCTCCCCTCTATATAGCGAGGTGCAGCAGGAGAATCTCCTGTTATCAAATTTCCCCAATTCCCTTGGGTTTCTATCAGCAGTTTTTTTTGCCCCATGTTCACAAGAGCATCGCCAATGGAAACATCGCCGTGAGGGTGATATTGCATAGCACGCCCAACGATGTTCGCTACCTTATGCATTCGCTCATCGCTTCTATTCATTTCGTAGAGAGTGTGCAAAATGCGCCGCTGTACGGGTTTTAAGCCGTCTTCGTAATAAGGCACGGCGCGGTCTAAAATCACATAGCTAGCATAATCCAAATACCAGTTATCGTAAAGATTTTCTAAATGGTCAGACATTTTTCTCCATTGCATTAACTAAATATCAACATTGCCACAATTAAATCAAAAATCAAGATTGAAACACACGAACTTACAACCACATTCATAGCGGCAAGCCCAACGCCTTTTGCGCCAGCACCTGCTTTTAACCCGCAATAATAACCCAAGAGATAAATCAGCGTCCCAAACACAAAAGATTTTATCACACCTGAAAATAAATCTCTAATATCAAACATATATTGCATTCCCGTATAATAGGTATAACTAGTTATGTCCAGCGCAAGAACGCAAACAAGCCAGCCACCGATAAGCGCAAGGCAATTGGATATAACGCTAAGTGCCGGAAGCATCACAAAAAACGCAACAAATCTCGGCAAAGCCAAATAACGCAAAGGGTCTAGCCCCAAAGCCTCATAAGCCGCCAATTCTTCCTTTTCTTTCATGGTGCCTATTTCCGCGGCGAGAGCGCTCCCTACTCGTCCTGCTAAAACCAAAGCGGTTAAAATAGGTCCCAATTCAATCAGAATCATTTTACATGCGGCTGTTCCCACAAATTTATCCGGAACCAAATTTCTAAACTGATACTGCGCCTGTACAGTTGCCACCATCCCCGTAAAGATAGATGTGACAAACAAAAGCGGCAAACTGGAAACTCCAATGGATATCATTTGCTTTAGAGTTAAACTCATCACTCTAGGCAAAAAAGGAAGTCTTTTCAATGTGGAAAGCAAAAGAACAACAACCTCGCCTATGGCAGATATGCTATCAACAAATACTTTACCTATGTTATAAATTGGCGAAAGCGATATTCTCATTGATAAGCTCCACTAAAAGCATCATCTGGATGTGAAACCGGTGTAAATCTATGGTCTTTGAATTTGGTAAATTCACCGTGAAATTCAAGCCTGATATCCGAGGTGGGACCATTTCTGTGTTTTGCAACTATTAAATGAGCTTCTCGTTTTTCCTCTTCTGGAATTTCATAAGCATCTTTTCCCTTTTTCTCCTTCTCTTTTGCGGGGCGGTGTATAAACCAAACCATATCGGCATCTTGCTCTATGGAGCCGGAATCACGCAAATCCGAGAGTTGCGGCCGGCCACCTGTAGGGCGATTTTCCACATTTCTGTTCAATTGGGCAAGGGCGAGAACCGGAACCTGAAGTTCCTTTGCCAAAACTTTTAGCATACGGGAATTTTCAGCAACACCGACTGCCCTATTTTCCGAGTTTCCATTTATTTTCATCATTTGCAGATAATCCACCACCACAAGGTCTAAATTATTATCGTGTTTTCTTTTGAATATCCTGCACTTAGAAATCAAATCAAAAGCGCGCACCTCGCTTGAATCGTCTATAAAAAGCGACATATCCGCCATTTCTTTTGATTTTGCAAGCAAAAAGTGAACAGTTTCCGTATCTATCTTTCCATGCCGCAGTCTGCTTTGGTCAATTTCCGCCTCTGAACTCAGTACTCTTATCGCCAGTTGTTGCGCATTCATTTCAAGGCTAAAGAACAGTACAGTTTTTTTCTGTTTTGCGGCATTCGTGGCAATATTGAGCGCAAGTGCTGTTTTTCCCATGGAAGGGCGTGCCGCTAAAATGATTAAGTCGGTTTTTTGCAATCCGTTTGTCAAATTGTCCAGGTCTTTGAAATCGGTTGGGCAACCGGAGAGCAAGCCGTGCTGCCGCATGGCGAGCTTATTCAAAAAATCCATCGCAACTTTGCTCAAAGGCTCTGCATTCTCTTTTACCTGATCTGTTACTAAATCAAAAATTCGCTTTTCCGTAGCCTGCAAAACTTCTTCGGTATTTGCAGTAGGTTCCAAGGATTCCTTTATGGTTTCATTGGAAGAGAAAATGAGATTGCGTAAAATATATTTGCCGCGAATCATCTCCGCATAGTAATCCACATTTGCCGCGCTTGGAACGGACTCCATGAGCGAAAAGATGTAATCTTTGCCGCCTACTAACGCAAGTTTTCCGTCTTTTTCCAAAACATCGGCAACCGTCATAACATCTATAGGTTTTCCGCTTTCGGTAAGCGTAACCATAGCATTCCACACAGCCTGATGTTTTTCCAGATAAAATTCCGTGCCGTTTCTCAATATGAGCGAAACTTCGCTAAGTGATTTAGGGTCCTGAAGAATACCGCCCAAAAGCCACACTTCGGCATCTATAGCCTGCGGATATTCTTTGGAATAATAATCGGACATTTTATCTCCCATACACCATTGGCAAAGCTATATCAACATGGTCGCAACCAATATCTCCCATGCCATCAATCTCAAAAACTAGTTGTTTAACTCCGCTCAATGGAATATCCAGCGAGTATTCTTCGCCATACACAAGTTTTCTCGCGTTTGCCAGCAAATTGCCATCGCCAATAATTTTTATTTGAAAGCCATTGCTGCAAAACTCATCTTCATCCAACCCTATAATTGCAGTTAATCTTTCGTATTTACCATCTAGATTGTAACGCAACATTCCATTTGCATGAGTTCCTATTCCCTTTTTATAGCGTTTCTTGGCAATTGTCAAAGGCTTGCCTGTAACGGATTTGTCAATTTGCAAATTGCCCCAGTCTTGGCGATGTTCAGAAGGAGCTCCCAACCACTGCGCATTTTCAGGAAGTTCCGCATCTATATCTTGCAGCGCAAAAAGTGCACCCGCATCACCTTCTTTTAACTTTGCAATAACAAGCCTATAGTTATTTGTGATAATAGTATAAAAAACCATATCTACTGAGAATTGCCGCTCAAAACCGTCGCACACGGTGGCAATGCGATTTTCAACAGCTTTCTTGTGATAAGTTTGGCTATCCCAGCAATCTAACCCCCGTACATAATAAACTTCACCGTCGTATTTTTGCAAAAGCTCGCTCAAATTTTGCTGGTTTAAGGAATTGTAATGAATGGCATTCATTCCATAACCTATAAAATGCCCTGGTCTTGAATAAATAAATAGGCGTTTTTTTGCAGGTTCATTATTTACCCATTTTAAAATTTCCACTTCTTCCGTTGTTAGGTGATTACGTTTATACATTATATTTTCTTTAAAACTTTCGCTATAGCTCAGAGTGTTCCCCCATAAAATAGCAGCGCAAGCAAGCACAAAGAATAGGCGATTGCTTTGCATTAAAAGACTACTCGCTCTGTCTATGGCAAAAGCACTCAAAAAAGCCATTAATGGGAAAATTATAAGAGTATATCTTTGATTTATCTCAATGGATAAATCGCCCGAAACATTTTCAAATATCATAAAAAATTGCGGAAAATAGAGGAGGAGAAATATTAAAATTGAAACGTGAAAGCCTTTCTTATTCCATTGAAATTCTCTTATTGCTAAGATTATCAAAAGAACAAAACCGCATAACGCCAATATGCTAAATGAACTCAAAAACGGATATTTCAGTAAACCCTTATTATCCAACGGAGTGTTAACCGTTATGTTCCAAGCTTGTTTTATGTTATCAATAAAATGCCCGTGCGCATTAAATTCGCCGCCTTGAAAATTATAGCCTTGATAATAACTGATTGTTAATAGAATCGGTATGCAGAAAATGGAAATTGCGAGCAGGAAAAACGAGAAAGAGGGCACAAGGACAAACCTGCGCGCTCGTCCTTTGGTTTGACCTAACGACACAACACAAGTGCGATAAAATGCAAATGCAACAAAAGCACCAAAACAGAACACCGTTTCCTGCCTTGTCTGCGCAAAAAATGCAAGCGAAAGAGCCAGCAAAAGCCAATGCTTTGCAGTATTTTTATCCCATGCCCATTTAAGCAAAAAAACGTTTAATGCAAACAGCATAACGTAAAGAGGTTCAACCGATGCGGAGCGAAATTGAAAAAGCGTTGTAGGCTGCGCGGCAAAAATAGCAGCGGTTAAAAACGCTAAATTATTATTAGCTGTCCATGCGCGAATCGCAAAATAGAGCAAAAAAATCGTAGCGAAAAGCATAAATATATGCAATGGAAAAACCCATCGCAAATTACGCCCCAAAATAGGTATGCCAATAGCATATAAAAAAGACTCGCCTTTGGCTTTGAAATTATGCACGTTTTTAAGGCAATTTAAATGTCCATTACCCTCAAACTCGCCTTCATTGCAGGAACCTGCTATCTGATTTGCATACATATTTTGAGCGGTGGACAAAAAAATGCTCTCGTCGCTTTGAACCCTATGCCTTGGCACAATCCACGCTACACACACAAAAATGGCAAGAGCTGCGACTATGGCTACTGGTATTAGAGGCTCTAGCCGCTTGCCGCTAGTCATTTTCAAAAACCATTCTTTGAAATCTTTTGCCAAACTTGCCGCAAGCCACAAACCTAATGCAAACTGAATTAAATAAAGCCAAAACGGTAATCTAAGATCTAAATTTGAGATTATCCACTTTTGCCCTAAATGCGGAGTAGCATAAATCAAAAGCGGAATAGCAAATGCAAAAAAAAGCCCAAGCGCATTTAAATTAGCCATTAACTTTTCTCCATTTTCTTTATAGCAATATGTTCTTTTTCAATGATGCCTTTTAACTTACTCGGCAGTTTTGCATAGTCAAAAACATCAACGGCAAACGGGAGACCTGCTTCTGCAAAAGAACGCTCAATAGTTATCATACGTTCTAAAGAAATTACGCCGCCGCCTATGAGGGCTAAATCTAAATCTGCTTCGGGATTTGGTTCTATTTCTGTAGTACGGGAACCAAAAGCGAGAATTTCCACATCAGGCAATTCATGAGCAAAAATTTGAAGTATGGTATCCAAATCCGTAGCTTTTATATGAAGAGGCATGTCGGTAATTTAGAAAAAAGCCAGCACCCACATAGCGGCAAAAAACGCATAGACGGCAAATGCTATAAAAGCATCAAATTTGCTGAGTGGCTCTCCCCATTGGAGCCATTTTTTAGGTGGCACAAAGCCCACTACCGCGCCCATCATCAATCCTAAAAAATGTCCAGGAATATCCACCTTGCTGCTTTCATCTCCCACCCCCAAAAACACGGTGAGCAAAAACACGGCTGACCACGGAACCAAACGTCTCCACCTATTTTCTTTTGTCAAAATTCTCACTTCAAGTGTTGCAAGAGTACCCAAGCCTGCAAAAACAGTTGTTGAAAATCCAAGCGAGTGATAATTTTTCATAATAAACGCAGTTTCCAAATTAGCAAGAGCAGCCGCCAAAACTATAAAGGGAGCAATGCGTGAAAGCGGCATTCTAGCAGATATCAGAGAAAACACAAAAAAGCCGGATAGCAAATTAGATACCAAATGATAATTGCTTGAATGCAGAGTTTGGGCGGTGAAGAGCCTAAACCACTCCCCTTTCAAAATCCTAGCGGCATCCGCTGCTCCAAAATCTTTTATGTGCGGATAGTTAAACTGAAAAAACGTGCAAACCACAGGAATTAATAAAAAACAAAGAGGCTGTAAATTTGGTTTTAACGCTGGCAGTGCAATAAATTCTTGAGCCCAGTTTGGGTTTTCCTGTTTGTAGAGAGCGATTTGGTTTTGGGCTTCGTGGGCATTGGCTTCGTGGACGTGAATTTCCCAAGGACCGAGTTCATTTTGCGAGACTATATGGCTTATTTTTTGACTGCTTAAAACAAGGCTAAAATCCCTTATTATACGCAATACACCTTGCTCCAAGCAAACATTTTCGCTCTTTTGAGCCAAAGGGGTCATAATGGACGATACAAGATTTGAACTTGTGACCCCTACCATGTCAAGGTAGTACTCTAACCAGCTGAGCTAATCGTCCGGGCTTGGGCAATATAGAAAATTCTGCTTAATGTCCTAGATAATTATTGCAAAAAATGATGAGACAGCAGTAGCTTTTACTATATTATTATATATATGAATGCTACAAATAATTTTGAAAATAATATAGCCAATGAACTTGCAGAATGTGTTTTTTCAATAAGAGAACCGCTTGATTTATCCGATAACATCAAATTTTTGGAACAAAACCAACCTTTGCAAAATTATTTTGATGAACCGGACGAAAATTTGCCGCTTTGCCTTTTATATATGGATTTGGAAGATTCCGAGCTTGTGGCAAATAACAGATACGAGGCTTCCCTTGCTATGGATTTTTCAGTTATATATCGCATAAACTCAGGGGAAAGCATAAAAAGCGGGCTAGAAAAAGGCAAGAAATGCCTTACGCATTTTGTGGATAACATTAAAGCTAGGCAGAGAAACGGAACTGCCTTGATACCCTTTTATTTAAACGGCGAAGCTGAAATAAAGACAGATACGCCAAAGGGCATTGACTACGGGAAAACAGACCCAATAACAGCCACCGCCACAGCAAAATTCATTATTAACCGCGTAAAAAATACCTGAAAATACAGCAACAAAGAAGCCTTCTCTGGTGGCTTGGCTTCACTCACCTACCTCCCCCTCGCGCACTCCGCTAAAATCATGAACGCAAGAGTCTGCGTAGTTTCTGTATCGTAAGGCGTGTTTATATCCATCCACCCAAGAGCCTGCAAAGTAGGTACGCCGTTTAAGCCAAGCGGCGACAGATAAATGGCGTTTCGCACAAGTTCCGTGAATCTGGAAAGGTCTGAGTCCAGAAAATCCATCGGGTTTCCCTGCACTCCAGCCTGCCTCGCCGCTTCGTGTTCCAGACATTTGCAAATCCCTGACTTGTCGCACTGGCAACCTCCGTTGTTATCCCTGCAAACCTTACACGCTTCCAGGCTCCACCATTTCTCTATCAGCAGCCATTTCCTTAATTTTTTTTTCCGCTGCCTCGTAATGAGAAGCAAACCAAGGCTCAAATTTAGGGTCGGTTTCCTTTAGCTTCCCAATAAGCCGTGCTTTGTCGGGTAAGCTGAAATTTGCTATGCTATGCGGATTGCCGTTTTCGTCTTGAACACCGGAGAAATCTTCCAAAAGCCATGCTGCTATGTAGTCTTCCTTGTTCATTGCCCAGTCTGCAAGCAAATTATGCCTGCCTTTGAATTCGTTTTCCGAGCGTATATAAAGCTCAAGCTCATCCTGTTCATTTCTGGAATTTTGGCGGAACTTAAAGTTTGAACCCGTTGCTTCTGAGTTGAACATCGCTGGCTTGGCTTTTTTGAAAACGAACATATTACCCTTTCACCCATCTCATGGGATTGCGACTTTCTTTGCTGATTACAGTTACACCCATCACGCTTGCACTGGGCCAATACTCTTCAAAGGAACCTCTTAACTCTTCTTCGCTATCGGGCCATGAGGCTTCCATTGAGAGTTGTATTGAGCCAGCTCCGTCAAAATTTGGTTGTGTTTGGGTTATTTGCAACCTTGGGAAAAGAATGGCAAATTTGTATGCTTCTCTTGATGCCTCTAATTTGCACTGCAAAACAGCTTCTTCTTTTTCCCAATTTTCATATAGAGCTTTGTTATGCAGATAAATGGTTAAATCAAGAGTTATGGTACTTTTGCCGCTTGGCATCGGTTCAGCCCTTGAAAGCCCGTTGTTGCTTGTTCCGGTTGGCGTGTTATCGTCCGAAAGCCCGTGGCTTACCTTAGCGGAAAATGCAGTTACGGAAACCTCTGAAAGTGCTTCGCCCACTTTGCTTATATAGCATTTGAAATCCGAAAGTTGAAACCATTCATCAAAAGCCGCTCCATAGCTCCAAGCCTCTGTGCTTGTCTTTGAATCTTCCCTGTCTATGCGTTCCGCAGGGCCGCTGATGGTTATTTGCAATGGACTTTTGGCAGAGCAAGCCATTTCCAAATCTTTCACCACGACATTTCTTGCATGTTGGGCATAAGGACCAAGTTTTTGGCTTACGCATAGGTAAAGATTTATCCTATCGTGGATTGAGTACTGCCTTGAATCAATATGGCCTGTTTCTTCGTCTGTATATTCTCTTTGGTTTTTGCCTTTTTGTGGTATAATGAAAAAATGTTCATAATAGCCTTCTTGACTTTGCACAGGGATTGGCCCGTCAACTTTCGCATAACCCAAAGCAGCCAGCAATATGCGTTCTATGCCTTGCGTGTAGCCTTTTATATTCAGGGATGCCAAGGTAGGCAGTTCCGCAGTTTTGCGTTTGTTTCCGTTGAATTGAGTACCATTCATAGAAGCATCAGTATAATATTCCACCCCTTTTTGGAATTCGGCATTTGCCTCAGCGGGGATTTTATCTCCTGCCCCAGGCCAGTTTAGTGCTGCACCACCGTAAAGGTCGTCATTGGTGGTTCTCAGTTGCTTCTCAAAGCAAACTGCGTGTTCTATGCTGAAATCTTGTGTAGCTGTGTTTTCTGGCATTGGGTAATCCTCCGTTTTTATGTGATTAAGCCATTTTTAGTGTGCATAGGTATAAATATAGTAAATGCTGACTAACTCGCATTCAAATCTCCTCAAAAAAATTCCCAAGCTACGCTAACACAACGCTCTTCAGTCTTGGAGACAACGAACACTGATCAAGTCACTCTTAAAGTATTGAAAGCTGAGGACGTTCTTGCTGCTGTGGTACATGTTCCGGCTGTAGACGTAGTCACTATTATTGCTCTCGCTGGTACTCCACCAGTTGCCTTTGAAGCCAACATCGATGAAATCGCCTTTGGAGTTGCCGGAGCCGTAGCCGGAGCCGCCCGGCAGGGCGGAAAAGTCGAAATCGTCAGTGCCTGCTATCCCCCCAGAGTATGAGACCCAGCCGTTGACAGCCTTCAGCTTGGTTCCTGCGTCAGCACAATTGTCATTGTCTGGGCAGCTTGGATTAACGAACTTCATCAAAACATTCCAATCCTCATCGCCTGGGATATGCCAACCTTCCGGGCAAATGCCTTGATGCTTAGGAGATATAGTTGCACCGCAGCCAGTGACAAAGCTGGTGTTGCACGAAACATCAATAGCCATTGCCGTTGCCCAATCGTAAAGCCTGCCGTAGGTATTGCAAGTCGTAGTGTTTGCATTTCCAACAGTACCATTACCAGTAAGAACACTGCCGCATTTGCTGCCGACCGCTTCGTAGTTCAAATTCTCTGCCATCCAAGTCTGGGCTGTTGCACCAGTGCCTATAGGTACATACACATACGTCTTTCCATCTCGCTCATCGCAAAACTGGGCTTTCTCTTTTCCGTAATGTTCCTTTTTCAGGGGGTATATGTTGTTTTTACAGCAGCCTTGCGTTGCTGGGTTGTATTCCGAACCGCCACATTTCGGTGCTGCCGAAGAAGAAGAATTGTTGCTGCTGCTACTGCCACCGCCAGACGATGATGAACCGCCGCCGCTGCTGCTAACGCCTGATGAGGACGAGCCGCCAGACGAAGATAAGCTGCCGCTACTGCTGCTAACGCCGGAAGAGGACGAACCGCCGTTGTCGCTAGGCGAGGATATTACCGCTGCTGGCAGTGGATTATCATTGCCATCGCTGGAACAGGAAAAAGTGAATGCCATAGCAAGCACAAAGCCTGCCGTGAGGGTTGTTTTTGTGAGATTTTTTCTCATGGCACGTTCTCCTTGATTTGTCATACTTATTAAATATAATAAAGTTTACACTATTATAGTAAAAAGAATTTCTATTTTCTTATAAAATAGAGGTAAAAAATGTTTTTTAACGGAGAAATAAAAAATGAAAGTACAGAAAACGCAGAAATAGGCGAATTTAAACAATTTGCGGCTTTGATTTCTGGAAAAATAGAGCTACTCATCGGAAAAAAATGTATATTTATTGGTAGAGGTAAAGAAAATGTTTTATTGTTCCGCTCCATTTCTAGGTCTTTTTATCTTGCTGATTCTATCCAAGATAGACGACATCTTGCAGGATCGGAAAATCAAAAAATTGGAAGCAGAGATGAGAGCGAGAGGGCTGGACGAAAGCACCATATTCATAGCGACAAGGGTTATGCGGCGTTAATTTTCAAAAAAAATACACGGAGGGGTTATGGCTCTACCGTATGTAGTTGAGGTCAAGGATAATGTATCCGCTTCCTTCAAAAAAATGGAACCTCATATTAATGTGCTTAATCAAAGATTTACGCAGATTAATAGCACAACCAATATGCTTAGTCAAAGATTTACGCAGTTGAACAAAACAACCAATATTTTCAATGAATCACTAGGAAAAATTGGAACTGCGATGGCTAGTGCAGGAGGAATTTTAATAGCCAACGGGATTTCCATACTCAAAGATTTTGGCAAGGAGATGATAGACAGCTACGACTCCGCCGCCAAACTTTCCCAAAACATAGGCATAACAGCGGAAAGCGTTATGGGCTTGCGCCACGCTGCGGAACTGAGCGCGGTTGGGGCGGATGCTATGGACAAGAACATGGAGAAATTGTCCAAAACGATGTTTGATGCCGCAAGCGGAAATAAGTCAGCAAGCGAATCTTTCAAGCAGCTTGGCATATCGGTGACGAATTCCGATGGCAGCCTCAAAAAATCCGATGCCGTTTTGATGGAGCTTGCGGATAAATTCAAGGCATTACCGCCAGGTTCGGAAAGAGCCGCCGCCGCCATGAACATATTCGGCGAAAGTGGTGCATCAATGGTTTCCATGCTCAAAGACGGCTCCGCTGGGTTGAAGGCGATGGTGGACGAGGGAGCGGGGGCAGCGGGCAATGTGAAAGGCATATCTGAAGCTATGGAAAAATTGAATGATGCTGGCACTAAAACAAAAGCCGCGCTGATGGGAATGCTGGCAGGGATAGTGGATTCCGCTCCATTCAAAGCAATGGTGAGCGGCATTGAATCCGTGTCCGATGCGTTGATAAAGTGGAGGGTGGAAAACCAGAAAGAAGCTGAAGCGGAGAAAGCCGCGAACCTAGCTCGGATGGAATATCTCCAGAGCCTTCAAGCCGAGATAAATTATAAAAGAGAAGCAGGAAAAAATGATGACGAAAATTTAATTAAAATAGGGAATCAATTTGCGGCTCTTCAGCAGAAGGTGAAACTAACCGATGATGAAATAAATTTAATGAGACTCCTAGCAGAGCGGCAGGAGCTGTATAACTTAGCCGCTGGGGACACGGCTAATCTATGGAAAGATGAAGAAGAAGCCCTTGATATTTTAGAAGAAAAAATAGCCGCTCTGGAGAAAAAAAAAGCCGATGCAGCAAAGACAGTATCCATATTGCCAAAAGACGACAGTGCAGCCAAAGCGTACGCGGCAGAAACCAAAAGACTGCAAGACTGGCTAAAAAATTACCAAGATTCAAAAAGGACAGAGCAGCAGATAGCGAAAGACAATTATATCGAGCAGAACAAAAATTTAGAAGACTTGGCAAAAAGAAACAAAGCTGTTGCCGCCAGCCTCGCGGAGTATAAAAAACAAGTGGCGACTGACTACACCGACAAGCTGAAGGAAATAGATGACAAAGCAAACGAGGAACGCATAAAAGCAGCGGAAGCAACCCAGAGCAAAGAATTGGAGCTCCGCAGGATAATGGCAAAAGACTACGGCGACATTGCGGAGCTGGAGATACAGCAGATAAGAATAAAATACGAAAAAGAGAGGAAGCTAGCCGAGGGTTCAAAGGAAAACTTAACTTTAATAAAGCAGGCGGAGCAAGCCGAGATAGAAGCCGTGCACGAAAAATCCAAGGAGAGCGAGCGGCAGCACGAGGACATGATGCGCAGCTATCGCGAGACAGCAGCCGGGAGCGATGCGGAGCGTATAGCAATCCAGAAGGAAGGCATAGAAGCCAAGTACAACGCCGAGCTTGAAAAAGCGCAATATACCGCCGATGAGATTAAATTGATAGAGGCGGCCAAGAACGCCGAGCTTGAGCGCATGGATAAGCAGCTTGCCCAGGTGCGCCAGGAGCTGGCGATGCAGTACATAGATTCCACATTTCAGGTAGCCAACGCGGTAGCGGTGTTCAGCAAAAACGGCGGCGAGGCGCAGAAAGCAATAGCGATGTCGCAAGCAATGATAAACACAGCCGTTGCCGCAACCAAAGCAGCAACTGCAGCTCCTTTTCCTTTGAACATCCCGCTTGTTGCCGGAGCGGTTGCTCAGGGAGCCGTGCAGATGAAAACCATCTCCGCCCAGAAATTTGCCAGCGGCGGCATGATACCCGGCACGAACACGCTCATAATGGCAAACGAGCAAGGCAGGGAAGCCATTTTAAATCCTATGGCAGTCCGAGCGATTGGCGGCGAAGCTGGTGTGAACGCACTGAACCGTGGCACCAGCAACACTTACAATAACAGGTCAAGCACCACGAACATAAGCATAAGCACTTCAGTTCTGACCCAAAAAGCATTCCGCGACGAGATAGAACCTATCTTGAAAAGAGCGGAAAGGAGGCGTTGATGGCATTGAGGGTGACACTTAAAGCCGAAGGCCGGCTACCGCTGGAAATACCAGCCAACCCCTACCCCATGTTTCCTTACATGGAAGCTCTCAACTGCTTTTCCCTTGACTCTGC
>Ga0268262_10003511_pt1 | contig 16902 bp, 12 predicted proteins | sample TergutNc150P3_FD_190354 | JGI IMG/M metagenome (GOLD analysis project Ga0268262, IMG submission 190354) | Nasutitermes corniger P3 segment gut microbial community from laboratory colony in Florida, USA - Nc150 P3 (SPAdes) (version 2) | ecosystem: Host-associated > Arthropoda: Insects >... | reverse complement strand
AGGGAAATCAACGCCAAAACAATGACAAAATTTCTCATCGCAAGGACGTCTTTCATAATATATTTTTCCGTAGACGCAATCATTATGCTCCAGTTATTGGTTGAATTGCCTATCTGGAAAGGCGCCATTTCAATTTTCACGTTCGATTTTAAAGAATTCGAGTAGCTTGAACAGCTGAACGGCTTGCCGTCAAGAACTGCCTGGTTTGCGTCTTTCTGATAAACGCCGTATAAAGCTTCCACTTCGGGCAGAAGTTTTCCTACCCGTTCAGGACGCAGGTTTCCCATGATTAATCCGTTGCCCGAGTAAATGGACATCTGGGATATTTCTTCGTAATCATGGAGAGTTTTGTTTACCAGTTCCTGTACCGCCGCAATTTCCATTAAAACAGCCAGGTGTCCGACTACTTCGTTGGTAGTGGTTCTGGTTATGGGAACTCCAATTCTGATCACATAGGTGTCTTTTCCGTCCACCTTAAAAGGCGTGGGATGATCAACTTTGTCTTTGAGCGCGTTGGGGCCGTTTATCCACGCGTTAACTTCATCAAGGACAAGGTTTCTCGCTACCTCAACCTTGCCGTTTTCCCTGGTATAGGTCATTGCGTACTGCCCCGCCGGGGTTGACCCCGGACGGCCTATAAACCGGGCGTCCATACCGTCCATGGCGTTTGGTTTCCAGACAGAATATATCCTGACAAAGCTTGGATTATTGTTCAGGGTCGCCAGCAGCATATTGTCATAAGTGTCACGCCGTGTTCCCGCCGGCAAGGTTTCAAACTCGCCCATTATGTCCGCGATTCCGGTTAACTGCTTTAAATATCCGTTTTCCCGTCCTTGCCAGAATTTGGCTTGCTCATCAGCTAAATACCTCAAGCCCCGGAGGTTAGCTTCCATGACTATTTTGGATGCCCGCTGCACCAGTACCACGGCGACTGCCGTTACAACAACCGCCATAATGGCTGTCATCATGATGGTTAATTTAAACTTAAGTTTCATTTTATTCCCCTTACCTTGCTAACTCTCTATGCCGATATTTGACCTTTATTCTGCTGTGTTGGCGTTTTTTTTTGTTTATCTGGATTATTATATCAATATCGAATGACAGTGACAATAGGAGACTTTGGAAAAATGCCAAAAAACGGGCTTTTGACAAGGATTTCCTTAAATGCTATCCTACAGCCATGAGAATAATGAGACAGCCATTCCGTTACGAGAATAATAACACGGTGTATTGGCTTATCGGCTTTAACGTGCTTGTTTTCGTGTTGACAAAGTTCCTGGGTTTCCGGGAGTTGATCTATTATCTGTCGATGATCCCGGGAATGGTTCTAAAGGGCTGGGTATGGACCTTTGTCACCTATATGTTTGTCCATGACATTATGGGATTTAGCCATATCCTGTTTAATATGCTTGCCCTTTTTATTTTCGGGATCCAGGTTGAAAGGCAGATGGGCAGCAGGGAATTCCTTTTATTTTATTTTATCACAGGCGCTTTGGCGGGAGTTTTTTCATTCGCCGTTTATTATTTTACACACTCGTATGGCGTTATTCTGATGGGCGCGTCCGGGGCGATTTTTGCGGTGGAGCTTGCTTACGCGGTCTTTTATCCGGATTCGATAATTTATTTATGGGGGATACTGCCCTTGCGCGCTCCGGTAATGGTGCTGGGCTTTACCGCCCTTGAATTGTTTTCTTCCATTTTCGGCCTTAGCCAGGGCGTGGCGCATCTGACCCATCTTGCCGGTTTCGGCTTTGCATGGCTGTACTTTGTTATGCGATTTGGAATTAACCCCTGGAAAAGGCTGTTTTAACTTCTGACGCCAGATAGAACGATCCGGTGCATAGAACGGGCAGGTTTTTTCCCCGGCTGAGTTTCAGGGTCCGGCGTATCGCTTCCGAGGTGTCTTTGACAAGCGTTGTTTTGTTTGACGAGAACGCGCCGTAAACTTTTTCCGGGTTGCTGATTCTGAACGTTCCCGGCATGGTGATAATTATTTGCGAAAAACGGGGCAGAAGAAACTCCGCCATTGAAGCGGCGTCTTTATCTGCGGCGCAGCCGAACAGCAGTATGCCGCCCTCGCCGTACAGCGAGCAGAAGGTGTCAGCGCAGAGCGAGGCGCTTTCCGGCGTATGGGCGCCGTCAATGATGAGGGGCGGCATGTCGGAGATTTTTTCAAAACGCGCCGGTATTTTAACGGAGCTTAACCCCCGGCGTATTGTGTCATTGTTAATGTTTTTATCAAAATACTTTAACGCAAGAACCGCAAGCCCGGCGTTTTCCGCCTGAATCGCCCCCGGTATGGGAATGGAAAAACTTTGCGGATCATTTTCCCCTTTGAATTTTAATAAAAAATCCGTGCCATTGGTATTCACATTCAAATTATCTATTGCCGCAATCTCAGGAAAATAAAATAAAGGGCTGTTCTTTTCCTCGGCTTTCTTCCTGAATACATCCAGGGCCTCCGGCGGCTGCTTTGCCAGTACCACAGGCTTTCCCGCTTTGATGATGCCGGCTTTTTCCCCGGCTATCGCGGAAATGGTTTTGCCGAGAAACGCAGTATGTTCAAGCTCTATCAATGTAATGACGGAAACCGCGGAGCTTGTAATATTTGTACAGTCCAGCCGTCCGCCCATGCCTGTTTCCACAACCATAGCGTCACAGCCGCCGTGTTTGGCGCAGAGGAAAAAATACAGCGTTAAAAGCTCAAAAAAAGTCGGGGCCTCGCCTTCGTCGTTAGCCGGATCAAACAGGCTGATCTTGGCGGCGGGTATTTTGTTTTCGGCAAGCTCGCGCAGTTCATCACCGGCGGCGCAGTATACAGGCTCCTCAAAAAAAGAGTTACCAAGGCTTATCCGCTCGCGGAAATCGCTGATATGCGGCGACATATAACGCGCGGTCCGCAGGCCGGAGGCTTCCAGGATCGAGGCGGTCATTCCTGTAACCGAGCCTTTGCCCTTGGAACCGGCAATGTGAATACAAGGGGCGCAGCGCTCCGGATTCCCGGCAATCAGGGCCATGTGTTCCATGCGGTCAAGGCGGAAACTCTTTAACGGAGGCAGGCCGCTTTCATAATTGATGAAACCTGAAAGCCAGGAAAATACTTCGGCTGACGACGAAAAACGCTTGTTCAGAAAAAATCCTCCGGGCTATGCCTTTATATTGCCAAAAAAATGGTTTATGTACAAGGGCGTTGACCGTATTCCCGCTCCTGATTCTCTTTCCAAAATTCGCGGGGTTATGGTATTATAAAAGGCATAAAAACCCCAAAGGAGATTTTTATGACAGAAACTGTCAAAGGGAAACTGACATACAGTGACGGTTCAGTGTACGAAGGCGACATAGTAAACGGCAAGCCCCACGGCAAAGGAAAATTTACATATGGATACGGCGGTGTATACGAAGGCGATTGGGTTGACGGAGAACAAACAGGCTTGGGAAAAATGACCTACCCGGACGGCGAGGTTGACGAAGGAAGATTTCAGAACAGCGAATTTGTGGGGGGCAAATAGCGCCTGTTATTTGCTATATTTTTAACTCTTTCATAAATTTTACAATAGACACCGCGTCATTGGGCGCTACAATAATTTTCCATCCGGGAAGATTCTCCTCCAGTTCGCCCTTGAGCGCGGCGACTCTTCCGGGAATAAGCAGATTGCGGTTTTTGATTTTTGCCTCAATGTTGTTTTCCCTGATAAAATTCGCTATGGAAGAAGAGGTAAATTTACCCGCGGCCCACGCCGTCAGCACCGAATAGCCGCCGGCGTCGCTTATAAGGAGGTTTACAGGCACGCCCGACCGTTCCAGTTCGCTTGAAACTAAAAAATAGGTAAGGGCAAAATCAACCGTAGCCGCGCAAATGGAGTTTTCATCGGCTTTGTTCAGGGGGTAAACGCCGGGTTCCATTTTCATGGGCTTTTGCGGATCGGTATATATATTCTGCCTGAGCCCGAAAAGGGGCAATGCCTGGGCGTAATTGATCCCGTCCATAATGATGATTGAGCCGTACTTTACCGTGAACAAAGAGGCGAGGGCGGTCTGCATTTCAGGGTTGTTAGGGGCAATTTTTGCGATATTTATCAGCGACGGGTATCCGAAAGGCCTGTCTCCGTCTTTCAGCGCCCCCCGGCGTATCCGCACCGCGCGGGCAAAGGCTTCCTTTACTGAAACGGCGCCGGCGGCACCAGTGGCGCCGATATCAATAACAAGATTTTTGTTACCCGCCGTCTCCAATGCCGTGATTGTATCGTGCAGGCTGTCCAAATTTTCGCCGCTTACGCCGAGTGTAACGCCGTATTTTAGGGCAAGTTCGCTCATTTCCCTGTAATTGGTTTCATTGGCGGCGTTGAGGAGGGGCTTTGAATCTTTGGCGATTTCCAGCCCCAGAGCCGCGGCGGCGGAATCTTTGACATCGAGTATCAGCGTCCGTCCGGCCGCAAGGGCTTTCCGTAGCGCGCCGATGTAAGCGTCTGTATTGCCCGTATATTCAACATTGATCGCCTCAATGTACATTCGCTCGCCGATGCGGTCATAATCGATTTTTTTTATTTCATCCAGTTTTACGTCAATATTCCCCGCGTTGACGCTTACGCAATAAAGGGGTTTTGAGACAAAAGTTTTTTCATGCCTGTATAACACCGTTTCCCCTCCGAGTTTATGCTCGCAGCCGCCCGTACCGATAGTTATTATTTTCATCGGAGGCTCGGCCGCCTCGCTCAATACCTTCAGGGCATCCGCCGGCAGATGGGGGCATTTATTGATTTCAATCCCGTTCTGCGCGGCTTTCATTGAGAACGCCATGCATGTAAAACAGCCGCAGTCCCTGCAGTTGGTCCTGGGAGTCAGTTTAAAAATATCCAGCCCTTTCAGCGCCATTTTCCAGTCTTCTTACACAAGTTCAAAGATGAGCTTTTTTATAACCGATACTGAAACCGGATGCCTTAAAATAACGGCGTTTGAACCTGACGCGAGACACGCCGCCGCGGTGGTAATTTCCATGTTTATGCCCCGCTGCTCCGCGGGTCCCCAATCAGGAATGTCTTCCCCGGAAACAACGGCTTCCTTTACCGACCAGGCTTCTTCCCCAACCGGCGTTATAATCGGCATTTGCATTATGGTATCGTTATAGACAAGAGCCGCGGCTTTTATCCTGTCCATGGTAGAGGCGACATACTCAAAACCGTAACCGGCCGCCGCGGAACCCGGGTTCATCACTATATTATCAGGCTGTACCCCAAGCCGGGAGATAAGCAAATTAAGCTGTTTCGCGAGGTTTATGTCAACTGACGACTCGGCTCCGGCTTTGTGCCCGTATGCCTGAACCGCCGCGACCGTAACTGTTTTGTAATTTTCTTCCCGCGCCGAAAGCAGCAGCGCGTTTTTCCCATGCAGGGCCGCCGCGATTTTTTCAAAAAGGCCTGAGTCTTTGCCGGCGTTCCCGCAGCCCTGGATTACAAGGGGCAGGGTGGCGGCTTCGGCTGTCCGGACGCACAGCTCGACACATTCCTCTACCGGCCTGTTTTTGCCGTTGGGGTCCGCGCCTGAAAGTATCAGGCTTACAAAATCGGCCCCTGATTTTTCACATGCCCGGCGGGTAATCTCCGCAATACTTTCGGCTCCCCGGTAAAAAGAGTCAAGTGCCGGCATTGAACGATCCGGGCCGTTATCGGAAAATTCTATTCCCACACGCGGCGGGTTTTGAATGGGCCCGTCAAAACTGTACAGGGGAAACACGTTCTCCCCGCCCAGGGTAACGGCGCGGTTTCCGGCGCCGATTTCCACCTTGTTTATGGACGCGCTGAATACCTGTGCTGTGTGCTGATAGCCCATGGGTTAGTGTACCTCATTATTCTTACAGCGTTCAATACGGCAGGAAGCGGTACCCCAACACCGGCTTTTTGAGGCGCTGTTTTTGGCGCCGCTTTAGGCTGGGCGTTTAAATAGCGCGGTTTAACCCGCAACAGGCCTGCAATTTTCCTATAACCTCGTTAATATTAACCGGCTTGCCTATATGGCCGTTCATCCCCGCCTCAAGGCATCTTTCAATATCCTCTTTGAACACGTTAGCCGTCATGGCAACTATCGGTATGCTTTTCGCCCATTGACTCTCCAGCGCCCTGATGCGCCGCGTCGCTTCGTAGCCGTCCATTTCCGGCATCTGTATATCCATAAAAATCATATCGTATTTAAGCGGGTCTTCGGTAAACTTCCTGACGGCTTCCGCCCCGTTTTCAGCGAAGTCAATTTCCAGTTTTGTCGGCTCAAGCAGGGCCCGTACAATCTCGCGGTTAATCTCAACGTCTTCAGCCAGCAGTATGCGCCGGCCGGCAAAAATGTCCGCAATGTCCGGGGTTTGCGCTTCTTCTTCCTGCCCCATGTCCCGGTATTCGTTAATCGCTTCCGTTCCGCGTAGCGCTTTAATCGTAAAGAAAAAAGTTGAGCCTTTCCCTAATTCTGATTCCACCCATATTTTCCCGCCCATCATTTCCACTATTCTTTTGGAAATAGCAAGACCCAGCCCGGTGCCGCCGTATTTGCGGGTCGTGCTGGATTCGGCCTGCTCAAAAGACTCGAAAATTTTTTCCCGTTGTTCCGGCTTTATGCCGATTCCGGTATCGCTTACGCCAATCTGTAAAGTACAGAGCCGGTTTTCCTCTTCTACAAGCCGCGCGTCAAGGCTGATAGCGCCGTATTCGGGGGTAAATTTTACCGCGTTTCCCAGCAGGTTTGTGATGACCTGCGCTATCCTGTTGTCATCCCCTATTAGCGCGCGGGGAATATCGCCGTCTATATGTAAAGAAAATTTCTGACGCTTTTCGTCCAGACGGAAGTTGCTGACGTTCATCACGCGCCCGATCATTTCCTCAAAATTAAATTCAACCGGAAAAATTTCAAATTTATCGGCTTCTATTTTTGACATATCCAGAATATCGTTTATTACCCCGAGCAGGTGGTTCGAGGCGTCTTCTATTTTCGTAAAGCAGTAATCTTTACGTTCAATGTCAGGCTCGGATTTTCCTATCGTTATCATGCCTATTATGGCGTTCATCGGCGTGCGTATCTCGTGGCTCATATTGGCAAGGAACGCGCTCTTGTGCCTGCTTTCCATATCCGATTTGTTTCTTGCCGCGTCAACATGAAGCAGGACGACTATCAGCACCGTGGCAAGCGCCGATCCCAGTATGCTTAAGATCAGCGCCATTTCATATACCGGTTCATAATATATATATTTCGGCGCCAAAAGGCCCAGGGTCCATCCGTTGGAAAGCGTTTTTATAAAGCCGACGACCGTTTCGCCCCTCCAGTTAACCCATTCGGCGCCTGTTATTTTTCCGGTGCGTACCAATTCATTGGTTAAAAATGAAATGGGGATTACAGGGTCGTACAATTTCATTCCGACAAAACGAGCGTTTATGTGGCCGATTACCGTAAAATCCCGGCTGGCCAATATTCCGTAACCGCCCTTTGTAAGAGCCGTATGGGCGACTCTTTCCCCTATATGGCCGGCCCTTATATCAATAGCGACAACGCCTAAACGCTCCCCGTTGTCATCAAAAATACAGCGGGAGTATGAAAAAACAATCTCGCCTGTCACCGTGTCCGTATAAGGGTCGGTTAGCGCGATGCAGCCGTTGGCTTCAATGGCGGCTTTGTACCAGGGGCGATCCTCCGGAAGCCAGTCATCAGGCGCCTGAAAACCGATGCCGTTAAAGAAGAACGGGCTGTAAGGAGATTTTTCAATATAGCCGTACGGGCCGTTAGGACTGATAGTGTTGTGATCTCTCAGGAGTAAATGATGTGATATATCCGTGTTGTAATCGGTCAGTTTTACGGCGCCGTCCCCGTCACGGACCAGATTCTGTACAACCTGCGCGAAATCGTCCAGTATCGTGCGCGACTCCAGCAGATCGGAGTTGATTTTGGATTCCACATAATCGAGTATGTTGTCTACATTGCGTAACAGATTGGTACGCACGATTTTGCTGGTGAAGGTGTAGCTTAATACAACCATTAACAAAAACGCGAAAGCGGTAAACATCAGTTGTACATACAGGAGGTGTTTTGAAAAAAATCCCGGTATTTTAATACGCATAGCTTACCTCCCCATGTATAATAAATATTTTATTCAAAACGGTTCTTACCTATAAAATAGCGGCATTGGTGAAATTATTACGGATAAATATTATTCAAATTGGTGGGATATTGCGATTTACTAAATAATTTTAAATAAAAAAAACCCCGCGGGTTTCGCGGGGTTGAATAAATGTTTTGGTTACTCGACCTTGAAGCGTGAAACTTCCTGTAACAGGTCGGCAATGGCCTCGCGGTTTTTGACAGTCATCTCATTGACGTTGTTTACCGCCAGGTTAATCTGATCCGCGCCTGTAGCCATCTCGTTCATGCCGCCCGTGATCTCCTGCGTTACCTTTTCAAGGTTGCGGCTCTCGTTCATTACTTCCTTGCTGCCGTCGAGCATCTCCTCGGAACTGCTCTTTACCTTCCGGGTGATTTCGTTAATATTGCTAACGCCGTCAAGCACCTGCCGGCTTCCCTCGCCCTGCTCCTCCATGGCGTTGCGGACGCTTTCTTCCTGATCCGCGACCGTCTTGACGCCTGAGTCAATCGCCTCGAACCTGGTCAGCACGTTCTCGGTGGATTTGGTTATTTTATCAATGGAACTCTTTATCTTCTTTAACACATTGCCGATGGTCTTGGACTGTTCGCTGGAACTCTCCGCCAGTTTGCGGATTTCGTCGGCGACTACGGCGAAGCCCTTGCCCGCCTCCCCGGCGTGGGCCGCCTCTATCGCCGCGTTCATCGAAAGCAGGTTGGTCTGGCTGGCGATGTTTTCCATTACCCCGTTAATTTCCATAAGCCCTTCGGATTCGCGGGCTATTTCCTGAATGTCCGTGGCGACTTCCTGTAATCCGCCTCGGCCCACTTCCGAGGATTCTTTTAAGGTAATGACATTCTCGGTATTTTTAACCAGGGTTTGGGTTACCGAACTGATATTGGCGACCATTTCCTCGATGGCGGATGACGCCTGCGATATGTTTTTACTCTGGTTGTCTACATGGTTGTTGAGTTTGTCGATGTTGTTCATAACCTGTTCCATGGTGGCGTTGGTCTGCGTGACGCTGGCGCTCTGGTTTATGACGCGGGACTTGATGCTCTGTATGTTGGCGGTAATTTCGTTGATTGCCGCGGCTGTTTCCGTCATGTTGCTGGAGAGCTGGTTGCCTATATCCTGCAGAACGCCGGCCTGTTTTTTGATAAGGATCACCAGGTTTCTGATTTTTTCCAGCGTTTTGTTGAAGTAATGGCTAAGGTCGCCTACCTCGTCTTTGGAATTTACAGTTATGCTCTTTGTAAGGTCGCCTTCGCCTTCGGAAATATCCTTTAGGGTATTGGCTACCTTGACGATTGGTTTGGTAGTATTGTCAATGGCAAAGTATACAATTACCACCGATATTACAATAGCTACAGCCACAATGATGAAGGTAAACTTTCGCATATCATTAACTTCTTTTAGAATATAATCGTCCGCCGACGCGATCATTACGCTCCATGTTACGCCGGAATCGCCTATCGGCAGAGGCTCAATGACAATTTCCACCTCTGTTTTCAACACGGCCGAATAGCTATGGCAGACAAATTCCTTGCCTTGAACAACCGCCTGGTACGCGTCATCAAGATGATCGCCGTAGATAGTGTCTACCTCACGCATATTCTTGCCTATGCGTTCCTTTACATAACTTGCCATAACAAATCCGTTGCTGGAGTAAATCGACACAGCGGCAACTTCCGGTCTGGTTTTTACGGTGTTCTCTACCGTCGGCTGCATTCCGTCTATTTTGATAAGCCCGCCTACGGCTCCTACTACATCTTTGCTGCGGGTACTGACGATGGGAACCATCATTCTGATATAATAAGTGTCTACTCCGTCTATATGCCGTGGCAGCGGGTGTTCTACCCTGTCTTTAAACTTGTTGGGACCGTTTATATGCGCCATGCTGGCGTCTACATCGGTGGTAGCCCGGGCAGATACTTGCCCGTTGTCTATAATAAAAGCCGAAGCATACTGTCCGGTCGGGGATGAACCTGTCCTGCCTATCATTCTTGCGTCCATTCCGTCAACGGCGTTTGGTTTCCAGATAGTGTAAATTTCAAACATGGAAGTTTCAGCCACCGCGATAGATCTCATCATATCGTCATAACGGTCCCTGCGTTCCGCCGCCGGCACCTGATCATAATCGCCCATTATATTTGCCAATGTACGAAGGACGCGCATATTACTGTCTTCTCTGCCTTCCCAGTATGCGGCGCGTTGGCTGGACATGAATTCGATGCCGCGTATGCTCAAGGCCTTGCTTATCTCGGAAGCCTGCCTAAGCAAAATGATCGCAAGTCCCCCTGAAACAACTACTACGATGGCAATGACAATTAGACTCAGTCTGAATTTAATTTTCATACTTTACTCCCCTTTGTTCATGGCGTTTATTCGGTTCGACTCGTTTTCCTGTATAAATATACAAAAAAACTCAAATTTATTCAAAAATTATACTATATAATTACAAAAAAAGCCAATGGAATTAGTAATTTTGTTTAAATCATCAATTTTTTCAATCTGTCCGTTAAAACCTCGGCTGCCACGGCAATATCCTCGGCGGTAAAGGCAAAAACGAAGTTGTCGTCAAAGAGAAGCTGTGCCGAGGGCGGAAATTCATCGTCGGCGCCCCACAGTATAATGCTGATATACAGGCCGTTGATAAACTCAAGGCGGCAGGAGGCGTCGCCTATGTTCAGGGCTTCGGCGCGAAGATTCGGGTTATTCTCGATCATTTTCACAAATTTTTGGATGTCTTTGCCGAAAACGCCGGCGCAGCGCCTTAGGCAGCGCCCCTCAAAATTCCGGTAATACACAGATCCCCAGGGGATTTCGTTATACGATAAACGCTTTCCCTGCGAGGGAAAGTATTTGCCCTCGCAAAGATACCGCAGAAACAGGATTTTTTCATAGTCAGATGCCTCTCCGTCCGACTCATGGCCGTCATTGACCAAAAGCGCGAATTCGGGATGAGGCACACTGTATTCCGTTCCAAGCACCCGCAGGCTGAAGCGCGAGTTTTCCATGTTGAATTCCAGGTTGCAGCGCAGAGCGATTTCACCGGGATCGAGTTTTTGGTAAATCGCCTGGTAGTAGCGCAGCGGGTTCCCGGATTGGTTATCAGTCAAAAAGCCCTCCGTTTGTATGGGGCAGAAAGCAGGCGGCTACAAATTCATCCATGTATCCGGAATGGGTTGAAAGATCGATGTAGGTCATGGTTGCGCCTGTTTTTTGGATTGTTTCGGCGGCTTCCCGCGATACCAGCATTGAATATGCCCCATGAAGGGAGCTGTTGCCTATGTAATGGTATTTATCAGATGGCAGTTTCGGCAGCATTCCAATACGTATCGCCTGCTGTATATTTATTCCGCCGCCTATGCCGCCTGCCACGTACACATTCTCAATAACATTAAGATCAAAATCCAGCATAGCAAGCATTGTCCGTATCGCGGAAAAAACAGCCCCCTTTGCGCGGATGAAATTGTCAATGTCTGTTTCATCTAAGGTTATTTCTTTGCCATTTTCTGTTTCATTTGAAAGCGCGATTATAAAGGCAGCCGTGCCCCACTCATCGCGGCGTATACGTTCTCCGTCTTTGGAAATTTTGCCCTTCGCGTTGATTATCCCGGCGCGGAACAGCTCGCCTACAATGTCGATTAACCCTGAACCGCAGAGCCCTATAGGTTTTTGCCCCTCGCGGCCTATTACCTTTATTTGCGGTTCCATAGTATTGGCGTCGATTACGCAGGCTTCAATCGCGCCGTCAGCCGCCCTCATGCCGCAGCTTATGCCGCCACCTTCAAACGCCGGACCGGCGGAACAGGCGCAGCTTATAAGGAATTCATTGTTGCCAAGGACAAGTTCGCCGTTTGTCCCCAGGTCAATAAGCAGTGAGATGTCCTTAGTATTGAATGCCATGCTGGAATAAACGCCGGCCGTAATATCGCCGCCGACATAACTCCCGATTGAGGGGGCGATTAGCATATCCGCCTCCGGATGCAGGGGCAGATCGCTTCGCAGGGGGCCGCACTCAAAAAAAGCCGGCGTATACGGTTCAAGCCTTAAATGTTCGGGGTTGACACCCAAAAAAAGATGCGTCATGGTGGTGTTAGCTGTAACTGAGGCCCTGTAAATTTGCCCCTCTGTCACGGCGGCATACATGCCGGAGGCTTTTTTACACAGGGCAGCAATCAGGTGGCATAAACACTCTGTAATAGCCTGGTTCAACCGTACCATGCCGCCGGGTTTGGAGCTCTCGATTATCCTGTTAATGACATCCGCGCCGTAGCGTATCTGGGCGTTCCCCGTGGAACCGGAGGCCAGTATGTCACCGTCTGACAGATTGACGAGCAGGGCCGAAACAGTGGTAGTGCCGATATCAATTGCAAGCCCGGCGATTACAGGCGGTTTTTCCTTCGTTGAAAATACGTCAATCACGGTAAATTCATCCGGGCGGGTCTGCCGTAAAACGCAGTAAACGGAAAAATTGGATTCCCTTAATACAAAGGGTAGTTTTCGCAATGCGTAGACGGAGATATTCGTCACGCGGTTGGTTTCACTTAATTTTTGCAGCAGCCGTTCCCTGTCCGCCGAAGGGTTATCAACTGACGGCGGATCAAGATCAACGTTTACAAGTTTTACGCCTCCATGCGGAGCCTGCCCCCGTGGTTTAAGTTTTTCTCTCAGTTTGGTAAAAGCTGCGTTTTCAAATTGCCCGTCTGCCTTTATCCGGCTTTGATAAGCCCTGGCTGTTTCAGGAACAGAAACCTTCACATCGGATTGTGGGCAGCTTACGCAGGCAAGCCGCCAGCCGTCTTCAAATTCCTGTTTGGATATACCCGCTTCGGCGCGGTGGGCGTTAGTTGAAACGGAACCGGACAAGACCCTTACCTTGCATTTGCCGCAAGTTCCCTTGCCGCCGCAGGGCGCGTCCAGCGCGACGCCGGCCCTCCGGGCGGTTTCCAAAAGGGATTCATCCGACTCCGCTAAAACGGAATAGGCATACGCGGCCCCCGATTCCTGTCCCGGCTCGCATATAAACACGATATGGTGTTTTTCTTCCATAATATGGAGATATACTACACTTTTTTGGGGACTGGGGACTAGGGACAGGGGACTGGGGTATTGAATTGTTTGGCTATTTTTAGTATAGTCTACAGTAGAGGAAAGCCCTTGAAATACTTATTTTTCATACTTTTGCCGCTCATGCTTGTTACCACGGCGAATGCCCAGGAAATAGTCACGGCGGAGCAATATCTTAAGACAGTCTCCGAAAGGTACGGCGGAATACGCGATTATGAGGCCCGTATAGCGATCCGCTCAGGCAGCAGCGAGATGCAGGGGAATGTCAGCTACCTGTCGCCGTGTTTTCTCAGGATTGATTTTACAAGGCCGGCGGATCAGGTAATCGTGTTTAACGGGGAGCTTCTGACGGTGTATTTGCCCGAATACCGCGCCGTTCTGAATCAAAACATTACCCCGAGCCGCCGATCTTCCGCCGGGGGAGGAGCTTCGCTGGCAAGTTCCCAGGGCCTTGCCCTGCTCCAGCGGAACTATGTCGCTTCCTTTGTAAGCAGCCCCGACCCGGTGCGCCTTGAAGACGGCTCGCAGGAAGAGGTGGTCAAGCTCAGGCTTGCCCGGCGGAGCATATCGGAAGGTTTCAGGGAGATAATTCTAAGCATCAGCCCTTCCAGCAAATTAATACGCCGCATTGAGGGGCTTACCATAGCCGGAGTTAATGTTCGGTTTGATTTCACCAATATCAAGACAAACGTCGGAATTCCCGAACTTCGTTTCCTTTATGATTCTCCCGCGTCCGCCTATATGTATAATAATTTCCTGTTCAGGGATACGGATTAACACACGGGGGAAATGGTGGAATCTCTTGGTGAAAAAATAAAAACGGCCCGCGAAGGAAAAGGCCTTAGTCTGGACGACGCCGGCAAGGATACCAAAATTTCAATAAGGTATCTTGAGGCGCTTGAGAAAGAAGATTTTTCAGGATTTCCAGGCGAGGCCTATATTACCGGTTTTATCAGAAACTACGGCGCGTATCTTGATCTTGACGTACAGGAACTCCTTTCTCTTTACTACGCGCTAAAAATCCAGGAACAGCCGATACCGGAACAGCTTCTAAGAAGAACGCCTCAGATTTTACCTAAAATCATAATCGGCGTTTTATTGGGTATTATTGTCATAGGAATCGGCGGCAGAATTGTTTATTATTTTTTAAATCGTCCACGGGAACCCAGGGTTACGATTCCGATTATCAGGGACCCCACGGCGTATGTAATGGACGGAGACAGTTTTGAGCGCCGTTTTTACAAAGGCGATTCAATTTTGGTTCCCGCCGGGACGGATCAGTTTAAGCTTGAATTACTGAACATCGGAGAAGAGGTGACAATCCATACGCCTAACGGTCCGGTCACGGTTAATTTAAGCCAGGAAGCGAATGTGGAACTTGGAAAAAACGCGCCCAGCCTAAAGATAAGCGCGATGGACTATACCAGGAATAACGCGGATATGGGAGTGCTATTGCGCCTTGAACTGGATATCGCGCAATTTTCTCCGGAAAATATTCCCGCAATTCCCGGCGTTACGGCCCAAACCCCTTCCACAATGATTTTCTCATCGCCTAACCCCTATCCTTTTACCCTTCAATTAAATTTCCAGGGCTATTGCATGTTCCGCTGGGAAATACTGATGGAGCGTGACCGGCGCGACAGGAATGAGCGTTACTTCCAGCGCGGTGATCCTGAGCTCGGCATACAGGCGCAGAACGGAATCCGCCTGTGGGTTTCCAATGCCCAGGCTGTTAAATTCCAGGTTATAGGCGGCGGCAAGACCGTCCCCGTGGAAATCGGCGGCCCGGGTGAAGTTGTGGTTGCGGATATACGCTGGGTGCGCGACGACGAGAACCGCTACCGCCTGGTCGTCCTCCGCCTGGAGACTTAATACCCGCCTTGTTATACTATTTAGATCCTTTCGGTTGCGCTAAAAACCAGGTTGACGCGGAAAATATGATGGCGTACCTCAATGGCGCGGGCTGGTCAGCCGCGCCGGACGCCGCGGACGCCGACCTTGTCATTGTCAATTCATGCGGATTTATCGAAAGCGCGAAACAGGAATCGATTAACGCGGTGCTGGGCTGGCGTAAGCTCTATCCCGGCAAGAAAATCCTGCTGGCAGGATGCCTGGCGCAGCGTTACGCGAAAGAACTGGCCGGTGCCCTGCCTGAAGCCGACGGTTTTTTCGGCACTGACGATATTACAAAAATAGCTGACGCGGCGAATTCCGTCGTTGCTTCCCGTGTTGGCGGAAACTCACCGCGTTTATTGTCATCTGCGTCGCGTCCGCTTCTGTCCCTGCCCGGCTCCGCTTATGTGAAGATCAGCGAGGGTTGTGACAACCGCTGTACTTTTTGCGCCATACCCCTCATACGCGGGCCGCTTTGCTGCCGCGGGGTTCGGGATATCGTGGATGAATGTAAGGGGCTTTTGGCAAGGGGTATAAAGGAGCTGTGCATAATAGGGCAGGACATAGGCTCTTACAAGTCCGGGGCTTCCGGACTGCCTGAACTTCTTGCCGCCATAGCGGAGCTTCCCGGCGATTTCTGGGTGCGCCTGCTGTATATCCATCCGGATCATTTTCCTGCGGCAATTCTTGATCTAATGGAAAAAGACCCGCGCTTTCTTCCGTATTTTGACATTCCCTTCCAGCATGGTTCCAAAAAGGTGCTTTCGGCAATGAACCGCCGTGGCGGCGCGGAAGCCTATATCGCGTTAGCTGAAGCCATCAGGAAGCGGCTTCCCGCGGCCGTTATACGTACAACTTTTCTTGCCGGTTTTCCCGGTGAAACGGATGACGATTTTGCCATGTTGGCGGATTTCCAGGAAAAACTCCGACCGGACTGGGCCGGCTGTTTCGCGTATTCGCATGAAGAGGACACTCCCGCGTATACCATGAAAGCGCAGGTTCCCAAAAAGACCGCCTCCCGCAGGAAACGCGGGATTGAAGAACGCCAGGCTCAAATTACCGAAAAAAACATGGATCGTTTTGTAGGCCAAACCCTTAATGTCCTTTTTGAGGAACAGTTTTCCGGCAAGGGCGAAGATATATGGCTTGGCCGCCTTTACTGTCACGCGCCGGAGGTTGACGGGGCCGCGGTAATCACCGGTCTTACGCCCGGAACGGAATACAAAGCCGGAGATATGCTGCCCTGCCGGGTAATAACCCGCCGGGGAATTGATTTGGAAGTTGTTTTGCTGTCTTGAGAATAAATGTAAAAACATGTATAATTTTCTAATGTCTTAAAAAAGGAGCGTATTTCATGGCAATAAAAATATTACTTTTATTGGTGTTCTGCGCGGTGACTGTTTTTGTGGGCTTCTATTTCAGAAAGAGGGCCTCAAGCGTCAATGATTTTGTTTTGGGCGGGCGTGAGGTAGGCCCCTGGCTTACCGCTTTTGCTTACGGAACCTCGTATTTCTCGGCGGTTATTTTTGTCGGATACGCGGGGCAGTTCGGCTGGAGATTCGGCACCGCCGCTACATGGGTCGGTTTGGGCAACGCCTTTATCGGTTCGCTCCTGCCCTGGTTCATACTGGGAAGGCGCACCCGCATAATGACACATCATCTTAAAAGCGCCACAATGCCGGAATTTTTCGGTTCACGGTATTCATCCAACGCGCTTAAAATCGGCGCGTCGATCATCGCTTTTATTTTCCTTATCCCCTACACGGCGTCGCTGTATAACGGCCTTTCCCGTTTGTTCGAGATGGCGTTTCACGTTGATTTTA
>Ga0268262_10003510_pt1 | contig 16904 bp, 19 predicted proteins | sample TergutNc150P3_FD_190354 | JGI IMG/M metagenome (GOLD analysis project Ga0268262, IMG submission 190354) | Nasutitermes corniger P3 segment gut microbial community from laboratory colony in Florida, USA - Nc150 P3 (SPAdes) (version 2) | ecosystem: Host-associated > Arthropoda: Insects >... | reverse complement strand
GTAACCTTATGCCCAAAAACGCTTATGCCCTGCAAATTCAGTTCTCTTATAGCCATTTCTAAAAAATTAATTCTGTTGGGACGTGGCTCGCATAAAATCAGATTTATTTGCGGATTCGTCAATTTCAGCGGAATGCCGGGGAAACCCGCGCCAGAGCCTATGTCCAGCATTTTATCGGGCCATTTTTTAACAAAGGAATTTATTATTATGCAATCCGCATAATGCCGCTCCACTATGGTTTCAAAAGCGTTCAGGCGGGTTAAATCTTGGTCTTTATTATTTTCTCTGAGCAAACCGTGAAAGAGCCATAGCTTATCCAAAGTTTCCTTTTTCAATTCAATACCGTGACGGCGGAGCAATATGTCCAAGCTTTGCCTGCTGGGCTTCAATCTATGCTTTTCCATGCAATGCCTTCTTATACTTTTCCCTTATCAGCAATAAATCTCGCTTGTAAGGGTTTTCCTTAAAATCCGCAAATGCCCACTCGGTTGGCTTAAAATCCCCTTTTGCGTAAGTCAAAACCATGTCTAGCCAAATTCCATCGCCAGCATATAGTTTAAATGGTCCACGCTTTGTGGAGGGAAGAACTATTTTGTCGGAATCCATATAACCCGTATCTATATTCAATGTACGGCATCCATTTTCGTTTTTCAAACCGCTTTCCAATTCAATGGACTTAACCTTGTACGCACCTATATTCTCCGGCTCCACCAACCCTTCAAAAGAAACCACGCATCTATGTAAATTTTCTCCCATCTCCGCTTTGTAATAATCGGTTTTGCAAAAAGGAAAAAATTCACCCCTATGCTCCAAAGCCCCAAACTTGCCTTCCATAGCAGAAATCCAAGCATTTTCAAACGAATTTTGCGGAACTATTATAAATGCTACAAGTTTTGCCAAATATGGATAACGGGGAGCAGAATCAACAAGCACAACAGGAAGTTAGAAATTTCTAGATTAAATTCTGAATGTTTAAAACGCTACGTTATATAAATTGGTCTGAGCTTTCTGGCTTGATGGTTGGAGCCGTGCTTGCCGTTTCAATATGTATTGTGACTATTATCATGGTTAAATGGCTGCAACGAGATGGTTTTTTAGGGAAAGATGAGTATAATCTTTATTGCGATATGATTTCAGGGCAGGGCCTTCACAAAGGCACAACTGTGCAGATAAATGGCGTTGATATAGGAAACATTGGAGATATTACTTTAATTAACACAGGCTTTGTTAGGCTAACGCTAGTCCTTGACACTAAATATAAGGAATACATCACCAATGAATCTGTTTTATATGCCACACGTGACCAAAACATAATTTCTGAGCGTGTTGTAAGTATTGATATTTCGCATAAAGGTGGACGGGTTTTAGAGGAAGAAGAATTTTTAAAAGCAGGTACGGCACAAGACATTGAAACCGTTTTAAAAACAGCCAACGAGCTTGTAAGCAACATAGGCAACCTGGTCTCAGCGGTAGACTCTCTTTTGAACTTGGTTATAGACACAAATACTACCATTGGAATGTTGCTCGGTTCTCGCCTTTTATATAACCGCCTAGATACCGCAACTATTAGCCTAAACAAATTGCTTGGCGGCGCAGACAGACTTATAGTAGGAGCTAACCACATGTTCAAAACCATAAATGATGGTATGCCGGCAGCCAAGTCTTTTGCAGATACTCTAACCTCAGGAGTTATAGGCTTAATGGGAAGTTTGGATAACCTAACAAACAGAGCAGAAATTTTAATCAATTCGCTGGATACCACCGTTAACAACATCGGTACCTTAGTTACAGACGGCTCGCAAGCTATAAATAAAGCAGATGACTTTATAGGCGGAATGTCAAAATTCTGGTTTATACGCAACAAAATTCCGCAAAAAGATTCCATCCCTCTATTGGAGGACGCATGGTAAAAATCCTATTAACCTTGCTGCTCGCAAGTATCGGAGTTCAAACAATTTTTGCCGCTTCGGGCGATTATGCTTTTCAGGCAAAAAAATACTTTTCACAAGGGCGTTATGGCCTAGCTTACGATCAATACGAATATGCCCTGAATGAAGCTCGCAAGGAAGCAGACCTTGTATCTGAAGGAAGAATTTTAACATCAATGGCAACGCTAGCAACTCACGCCATGGAATATGAAGAAGCAAAAAAACATTTGGATTCGGTAAGCATAAATGCTTTAGATGATAAGAGCAAGGAAAATTTTTACAAAACATATATGGAATTTTACAACTTGCAGGGTGAATACAAACAATCCTATGAAATTGCAAATAACCATTCATTCAAAAAAGCCTCTGCGGGATTTTTTGGAGAAGCTGCCGTAGCCGCTGCCGGCAATAAAAAAGTAGCCGAAGCCAATGCCTATCTAAAGCGGATAAACAAGAGCGACTCGCCAGGGCAATTAGCTTTCTATAAGGCAAAAGTTGCAGATTTAATCGGTGAAAATTCAACGAAACTTTACGAAAATGCACTGCAAATTTCAGTCGAAAAAAAACAGTATTTTACATCGGCAATGATTTTATTGCGTTTGGCAGAGATAACCGGTGATAAAAATTACGCTGTGAGAAGTGCATCGGTTTTTAATGAATTGGGGCTTTCAAAACCGTTTGTAAAAGCAAGCGAGGCTGCAAAATGAATTACCGCGATTTGTCACAAACTCAGGAACAGACACATAAATATTTTAGCGTCAATGATTTGCTAAAACTACATGGAGCAGAGCTAAAATTCTCATTAAAGAACAAGTTTTTCGATTCAAAAATAACAAGCGTTGACTTGCACCGCCCTGGGCTTGCCTTGACAGGTTTTTTTGGCGACTATGCTTATGAACATATACAGCTTTTGGGGCATACGGAATGGAATTATTTAGAATCTGTTAGCGAAGAGCAAAGAAAGCTCATTTTTTCACGACTCGCAAAATATAAATCTCCGCTTTGGATTCTGACTCATGGGTTAAAACCTCATAAAGAATTTATGGATATGTGCGAGGAAGTATGTTCATCCCTTATTGTAACGGAATTGCCAACCATAAATTTTGCAAGACCGCTACAAAGGCATTTGGAAAATTATTTTGCACGCAAAATCTTTTTACACGGAAGTATGATAGATATTTTTGGAGTTGGAGTTTTATTCATAGGAGAATCTGGAATTGGAAAATCCGAATGTGTTCTGGATTTAGTTGAGCGTGGGCATTGCCTGATTTCTGACGACGCCATAGATTTGAGACGCATTGGAGACATTATTTTTGGAGCAGGAAAGCCAGGTTTTAACAATTATATTGAAATTAGAGGCATTGGCATTGTAGATGTACGTTCAATGTTTGGCATAAAAGCGGTTAGAAACGAAAAACGGCTGGATATTATTTTAGAGCTTCAAAAATGGGATTACTCGGAGCAATACAATCGCACAGGATTGGATACCATTACCAACAGAGTTCTTGACCTTGATATTCCTCATGTTGTAATTCCTATTTTGCCGGGCAAAAATATAGCCGTTATAGCCGAAGTTGTGGCTTTGGATTATTTATTAAAAAAAGATGGGTTAAACAGCGCTAAAAATATAAATGATACTCTGCTTACTCAGATAAGGCAAAAAATGGGGAATAGAAGATAATGCGCATAGAAAAGAAAAACGATTATTGGTGGCGATATCCAATAATTCTCTTTAGGATATGGGCAAAAAGGCAAAGAATAAAAAAATTGTCTAAAAGCCCGCCTTGGGCATTTTATTCTGTTGTAGCATCGATAATTTTACTCCCAATTTCTCTATGGTTCTTTTTGCATCCAAACAGCCCGTGGCATTCCCGAAATTATTATTTTATAGATTTTAGCGAAATAGGTAATTTGAAAATTAATGACGCCGTTAATGTGAATGGATTAACAAGGGGCAGCGTAAAGGAATTTTTATTGACGGATTCGTGTGTTTGGGCAAAAATTGCTGTACTTGCCAAAATAAAAATCCCTGTGAATTCCAAATTGCACGTTGCAAATATCGGTTTGATGGGTGATAGAGTTATTGAGATAACGCTTGGAAATTCAAATGTTTACTATGAAAATGGTGCATATTTCTCAGGACTTTTCGATATGGGAAGTACAAGCATGGGTATACTTGTTATGGACGTTCTAGAAGAAGCAAAAGCCATCGCTGACATTTTAGGAGACGTTGCAGACACTTTATTTTCCGAAGAAAGAGTTAAGGACTACAAAATACTTGGGCATAAAGCAAACTTGCTCGGAGATAAAACTTCGCGTATGGCAAGTTTAGCAGAACGTTCTGCGATAGCTTCAATAGACTCTTTGATTGAGGCAAAAGATAGACTTTTAGAAATCATAGATGACATGAAACCAAATTTTGATGGAATAGTTGATGACTTGGACTCGCTTCAAAAATATTTTGTGAATTTGAAAATTTCACTGAAAAAAATTGAAAATAGTATTGTTTTAATAGCAGAAAATTTAGAAAAAGGCGATAATACAATTTCCCTTGCCCTGGATAAAAACCAAAATGGAGATTTAAGAAACGAAATGATAAAAATTTCCAAAGATGCAGAGCAGTTGATGAAAAAAATAACAAAAGATGGATTGGATTTAAATGTGACTATTTTTAAGTAACTTTTAACTGAGAACTGAAAATTGAGAACTGGCTTTTTTTTTATTTCGCTTTTGGTGCTGAATTTAATTTCTTGCACTAAAACAGAAGAGGATAATGTTGCTTGGGAACCCAAGGAGCATCCCGTTATGCTTTTTTTAGACACAACGGTTCTGGATTTATACGAGGGAAATAGGCTGTCTTGGAAAGTGAAAACGGCTTATTTGGAAAGATGGGGCGGCTCGGACAGCATTTTTGTGAAACCGATTTTCGCAGATATTTACGATTCGCTGGGGAACAAAGCGGCATTTTTGCGAGCAGACTCTGGAAATTTAAATATGCACATGACTTTTGTCAGAGCTTATGGCAGGGTTTACGCGCTTTCACCAAAAGGAGCAGCGGTTAGGGCAGATTCTCTTTTATGGTTGAAAATAGATGATAAAATTCGCACAGATGGTCCAGTGAGGGTTGTCGGCGAAACGGGCGATGTTTTGCAAGGCATTGGATTTATATCAGATTCAAAATTGGAGAATTGGCACATACGCTCAAAGGTAACCGGAATTTTTCAAGATGCTGCAAAGAGATTGCAAGAAGAAGATAGCAAACTCGTTCCACAGGAAAATGCGCAATGATAAACAGTAAATGGCAAATGGTAGGCGCTTTAATATGCACGCAAATTATTTTTTCCCAAACTCCATTTTTGCCAAATGCAAAAATTGAAAAAGGCTCTATGCCGCTAGTTATGGAACAAGCGGATTCACTTGCTGCAATGCGAAAGGCAGGGCATTTATTTTTAAAAGGAAATGTAAAATTTACACATGACTCCATTGAATTCAGAACGGAACGTGCACACTGGGATAGAAATTCTGATGCGGTTTATAGCGAAGGCGGTTTTGATTTTTTATACCCAAAAGGAAACATGAAAGCGAACAGAGGAAATTACACAAGAAAAAACAGTACCGCCATCGCGGAAGAAAACGCCGAGGCACGTGATTCTGCGGGCAAAGGTGTATTTTTCGGTGAAAAAATAATTTATAACCGAAACGAAGATTTTATGGAAATTCCGATTCAACCGCTTGCCCATTATTATTTTAACGAGAAAGGAAAATTAGATACCCTTGCCATTAGATCCCAAACTATGACTTATAACCAACGTACCCAATTAGCCATAGCTGCAAATTCCGTTTTAATTACCAAAAGAGACCTTGTTATCACCGGCGATACTGCATTTTACAACCAAAGAGAAGATTTTTTATCCCTAAAAGGAAATCCCAAATGCATAATTAACGATTATACTATCACTGGAGATTCCATGTTTGTCAAATTGCAAAACAATGAAGTGAAATTTATTTTGGTTATAAAAAATGCGCATGGAGTGCAGCAAACAGCAGCAACATCTGGAAAACCCGCCCAATATTCAGATGTTTTTGGGGATACTCTTTTTTTAGCGGTAGAAAATAACAAAGCACAAAGCCTTTATGTAAATATAAATGCAAGAGGTTTATTCTACGAAGAAGATTTACCGGATTATATAAATAAAATGAACGGAGGCAGGTTGGATATTTCTTTTGATGGGGGGCGAATGAAACTGGCAGAGATAAAAGACAATGCGAGCAGCCTTCTATTCTCTATTAGCAATGATAGAAAAGTAGAAGGCAAAAATGAATCAAGCGGAGATACTATTTTTGTCGCATTTGACTCATCGCGTGTGAGTAAAGTAAAAGTAAGAGGAAATTTGGCATCAGGGATTTATTATGATATGACCAAAAACACACCGCCAGCCTCTAAGCAGCAAACTCCTGAGTGATATAAAAACGGCAAATTCGTAAAAATCTGCACTCCTCTTTAACTAAGTCATAAGCTCTTACTGCGCTCTTCAAAGAAGAAAACAGCGAGAAAACACTCGCACCGCTACCGGAGAGCAGGGATTTTCCCCCACAAGCATCCAATTTTTGCTTAAGTGAATTTATAAGAGGATATTTTTTTAGCACAGTATCTTCAAATTGATTGTGCAAATCATTCAATGGGTTCATGTTTTTCACAAAATTCTGCCAGTGCGTTTTGCCAGCGGGGATAACGTCTTTATACGCCTCAGCAGTGGGAACAGCGCATTTGGGGGTAGCGAGCACAATAACGCAGCTCTCGCTATTTACAGGATTTTGCGGTGTTAGAATATCACCTATGCCCTCTGCAAGGGCCGCACCGCCTTTCACAAAAAACGCAATATCTGCACCCAAACCAGAGCCAATTTTTTCCAATTCCGAGCAATTTGCATTTAAACCCCATAATCTATTCAAAAGCCTTAAAGCAGCAGCAGCATCGGAACTCCCCCCGCCTAACCCTGCGCCCAATGGCAGATTTTTTTCCAAATAAAAATTAACCCCGCTAGAAACCCCGAATGTTTCTTTTAATTTAACAGCAGCTTTGTAAATCAAGTCTTTTTCCGGCGGATATTCCTGTGATTCGCTGTAAAAAACAGATATTTTCCCATCATCGCTCAGTTCGCCAAAAAGAACATCGCCGCAAGAAACGGTATGGAACATGGTGCCAATGTCGTGATAACCATCTTCTCTTTTTTTTATTATGGATAAAAAAAGATTCACCTTGGCGGGAGCAAATTCGCCCAGCATCTATCTTATCCTTTTTATTTTCAAAGCTCTGTTTTGCCCGTCTTCAGTTGGATTTAATTTTATCTTTGAATAGGATAACATTCTGCGTCTCTCTTCCCTTCGTTTAAAAATTTCACTAAATTTTAATTTAGCAAAAAACAAAACAACCAAAGAAAATATGAGGACAAAGAACCATATATAGTAAAGAGTTTCACTTGTGACTTGAGTTTCCATTTAATCCTCTGTTTTTTTATTTTCTTGAGCGCTAACTATAAGGTTTCGGTTTATTATGCCGTGGCCAAAACCGATTATAGAGTATATTAAAACCAAAGCCATTAAATATTCTGGCAAAATCATGGCAAAACCCGCAATATAGGCTCCAGCTATGTTTACCAATTGGAATACGTTTATAATGTTGCTTTTTCTTTTTTTAAGTTTTGCAAGAAACAGAGGACTAACCATAAGTATCCCCGTAAAAAGCATAATCACCAATGGAATGTAGAGAACATCAGGGTGAGAATCAAAAAATTTATATTTGCAGAGTAAAATTATGGAGAGGGCATTTGCAATTCCAGCAAAAGTTGATGGCATTCCAGAGAAATAATCGGGGTAAGAATCGCTGTCCATTGCATTATATTTAGCGAGCCTCATAGCGGCACATACCATATAAACCGCAGCTCCAGCGAACAAGGCTAGTTTATGCGATTCGTACCAGCTTGGTGATATGTTTTTATAGGTAAACAATATCATAAAGGCAGGTGCTATACCGAATGCTATTAAATCTGCAAGGCTATCGAACTGTGCCCCAAATTCCGAGCTTGCATTAAAAGCACGAGCGGCAAAGCCATCCAATTTATCCAATAACGCACAAAAAATTATGAAATGCGCCCCCATAACCATAGGATATGCAGTACCTAAAGCTTCATTTTCGCTAACAAACAAACCAGCAGACCAGCATATAGAAGCCACGCCTAATAAAAAATTTATGCTTGTAAAAGCATTCGGAACTATGAACCTTATCTTTGGCATATAACAATAAATATAGTAAATATTATTTACTATATTCCCATTATGCCAAATCAGCACGAGAACGAAAAAGAGTCCAAACAAAAAGAGCAAAATCTCGGTAAAAAAAAATTGCTGTGGATTTTGGTTTTAGGGTTTCCCATAATTTTGGGGGCTGTAGCTGTTAAAATAGTTTGGGATAAACTGATCCCAACGCTCCCCTCTTTTGAAAAACTCGAAACCATAGAACCTCGCCTGATAACAAAAATTTACGATAAAGATTCGCTTTTAGCCCATGAATTTTATGTTGAAAAACGGATATGGACTTCCATAGACAGCATTCCCGATATGGTAAAAAACTCTGTAATAGCAACAGAAGACCGCAAATTTTGGGACCACTGGGGGATGAATCCGCTGGCTATTCCGAGCGCGGTGGTAGAGAGTTTTAGAACAGGCAACAGAATGAGGGGCGCAAGTTCTCTTACGCAGCAGTTGTCAAAACTTTTATTCTTAACGCCGGAACGCTCCGTCACACGCAAAATACGGGAAGCGATGACCGCCATACGCATAGAAAAAACATATACCAAAAAGGAGATACTTGAATTTTATCTGAACGAAGTTTATTTGGCTGGCGGTAACTACGGTTTTCAGTCTGCCGGGCAGTTTTATTTTGGGAAACCATTGGATAGCCTAACCGTTCCAGAAATCGCCGTGTTAACAGGAATGCTCCAACGCCCCGAAGCATACCGCCCAGACCGCAAACCCGAAGCCGCCCTTGCCCGCAGAAACACGGTTTTATTCGCTATGATGGATGCTGGTTATATTTCGCGAAAGGATTATGAAAGCTATGTTAAAACTCCTATAAAGGTGGAAGAGCGAGCAGACATTTCCGTTGCTCCATATTACATGGAAGAAATTCGCAAATATCTCGAAAATAAATACGGCGAAAATTCCCTCTACTCGGATGGCATTTCCGTTTACAGCACCATAGACCCTGAGACACAAGAAATAGTTGAAAACGCAGCTTTTGCACAATTGGTTAAAGTTGATAGGCGGCTTCGCTTGCGTACCATTTCGAGATTTGGGATTCCTAAAAAATATGATATGTCTAGTGACAGCGTGTTAGCGCATTTTGATTCCATTTATGCGGATTTCACAAAAAATTATTTGGACAAAGATACCGCGAAAAAAACTTATCCAGATACATTGCGTTATCGCCAAGGGCAGATAGCTGTAATTTTGATAGAGAACGAAACGGGAGCAATCAGAGCTATGGTTGGTGGAAAAAATTTCAATGAAAGCAAATGGAACCGCGCAGTGCAAACTTTAAGACAACCCGGCTCTTCATTTAAGCCGTTTGTTTATTCAGTAGCTATGGACAACGGAGCTTCACCCTGTGACTCTGTAAACGATGCTCCAATCACAATACCAGACCCTGTAGATACAGCAAAATATTGGCGCCCAGGCAACTACTCAAAAGAATTCAAAGGAATGATGACTTATCGCAAAGCTCTAGCGCTTTCGCAAAATTTGCCCGCTATTCAAGTTGGCATGAAATATGGTTTGAATTCCGTGGTGAACTATGCCCGTAAATTCGGTGTTAAAAAAGCTCCCCTGCAAGCAGTGCCCAGTCTCGCGCTTGGCTCGGTAGGCGCAACCCTTATGGAAATGACCAGTGCCTACACCGTTTTTCCAAACGGCGGAACCCGAATTGAACCGTATTATATAGAAGCCATAGTCGATAAAAACGGAGAGGTGATAGAAAAGAACTACAAAGTTGAGCATGAGGTTTTGAAAAAGCCCGCCGCATATATAATGGTTTCAATGTTGCAATCGGTAAATACTGGCGGAACTGCTGCAAGGATTTGGGGAAGTGGATTTCACCATCCTAGCGGCGGAAAAACCGGAACCACAAACGACTATACCGATGCTTGGTATATAGGTTTCACAAAACAATACACCATGGGCATTTGGGTTGGGACAGACGATTTTGTTCCGATGGGACCAGGGCATACAGGCTCGGAAGATGCGCTGCCCGTATGGATAAATTCCATGACCGAAATACATAAGGATTTACCCAAGCTGGCTTTCCCTGTCCCGGCAGGGGTTGTATCCAAAAGTATTTGCAATTACACTGGCAAGATGAAAGGCGCATATTGCAACGCGATAACAAGCTGCCTTTATACCGCTGGGCATTCAGTAGAAGAAGTGTGCAACGGAATTCATTATGAACAGCCAAAAGCAAGCGGAACAACTATGTTCAACAGTTCCCCTGGCAAGCAAGATAACAATGTAAGGCAAATGTTTTAATGGTTAACCACGACTACACCCTTGACTTTGGTGATAAACTTTTAGCTTTTATTCGTCATATCTTTAAAAACCATGCGGAGTTCAGACATTCTTGCCTTGGGCTTTATGCAAAATTTTCGCCGTTGTGGGGTGGCGGCATTTGCGAGAACGAAAAATTAAAAAGAAACATAAGTTTCCAAGACGAAAGTCAACCTATAAATCTGTGTTCACCAATAGTTTTGGCAGCGGGGGCAAATAAAAACGGCAAGGGCATAAACGATTATCAATATCTTGGGCTTGGCGGAATAACCGTTGGCACAGCTACGAGAAACTTCAGAGTTGGAAATACCCATAAACCCAGAGTTGGTTTAGACGAATTCAACCGCTTGATTTACAATTCAATGGGGCTTAACAACGATGGAATAGAAAAAATTTCCGCAAGGGTTGAAAAACAAATACGCAAACGCAAAAATAATTTTGCCATTGGAATTTCCGTTGCAGAAACCCCCGGAATAGCGGAACAAAAACGTTTACAAGATTTGCTCGAAACTTTTTCAATAGCTTACAAAACCGCAGACTATTTGGAAATAAATGTTAGCTGCCCAAATACCGGCGAATGTCGTTTAGATTTGGACACCGCTTTTATGTCGCAATCTTTTAGTGCATTTAACGAATACAGAAAAACCATCCCGTGCCGCAAAGCCATTTACGCAAAATTAAGCCCTGACCTAACCGATAAACAATTGCTTTTGCTTTTGGATTTGCTCTCTCAATTAGGGGTTAACGGCGTTATTTTAGGGAACACACATCCGAGCGAAAAACTTTTCTATTCCCTGCCAATTTTAAACTCCCAAGGAACAAGCGGCGGAATTTCAGGAAGACCTCTATATGAAAATACATTCAGAAAAGCCACTCTAGCGAAAAAACATTTCCCGCAGCTTTCCGTTGCAGCCTGTGGTGGAATTGACCACGGATTAAAGGTAAAGGATTTTCTGGATGAAGGCATGGACTTTGTGCAGGTTTATTCCGTGCTTGCGTTCAGATGGATGGCTGTTCAAAAAATGGCGAGAGAATTATGCTCTTAAAACTCATAGCCATAATTCTGTTTTTTTTCTCAGTAGTCAACGCAAATTTTCTTTTTTTAGAAACAATAGAAAAAGAAGAACCGCCACCGGATTTTGTTTACGGGGCACATTATGCGGGGCGAATTTTTGCAGGTGGAATGGATAACTTTGGCGGGGCGAGTGCTCGTTATAGAATACATAAGAATTTTGCCATTGGAGCAAAAGGTGAGACGGATATTTCAAGAACAGGGTTTTTAGCTGGCGGATTTATGCACTATTTGCCAAGTGGAAATCTCCATAAGGAATTGGCTGAGAACTATTTGCATTTGGGCGTTGACTATATAAACATAAATTCCGAGCAGTCCCCTCTTTTCTCCATTGGCTATGGGCGGGATATGCTGCCGTGGAAAAAAGCTGCTTTTGGATTCAGAGTGCTATGCCGCATTGAATACGCACCTATAAACCACGTTTTCTCCCGCAAGGACAAAGGGATTTTCGGCTTGGATATGATAACATTTGCAAACACAGATTTTACAATTGAAATAGGCTTTTTTATGTATAAATGATCACCTCACCGCTATACCAGCCTCTCTCATCGCTCGCTTTATCTGTTCCACGCTATAATTCCCAAAATGAACCATGGAGGCTACCAAAGCAGCATCTGCGCTGGTTTTTGCAAACAACTCCGCTATGTGCTTTGGCTCGCCGGCTCCGCCGCTCGCTATAACGGGAACAGCCACCGCCTGCGAAATTTTTTCCGTAATTGCAAGCTCATAGCCGTTCTTAACACCATCCGTGTCTATGCTGTTCAGGCAAATCTCGCCAATGCCCAAATCCTCGGCTTTTTTTGCCCACTCCACCGCATCCAAGCCCGTATGCTCACGTCCTCCACGAATTACAATCTCATAACCGCTCGGAATTTTTTCCGAAACTCCTACAAACTTCGCATCCATTCCAAGTACCATGCACTGGTTGCCAAATGCCTTAGCACCCTCTGCTATTATTTCGGGGGTTAGCACAGCAAGGCTATTGATGCTAACCTTTTCAGCTCCGGCTTGCAAAATTTGGTGCATGTCTTCCAAATTGCGAACGCCGCCGCCAACGGAAAACGGAATGAACACATTTTTTGCAATATCCTTTACCATTTCAATATCGCATTGTCTATGCTCCGCGCTTGCGGTTATATCGTAAAAAACAAGCTCGTCAACGCCATCTTTGCTGTATTGCGCGCCCATCTCAACAGGGTTGCCAATATCTATGTTGCCTTTGAACTTAACGCCTTTGGTAACCTTGCGGTCACGAACATCTAAACAAATAATCAATCTCTTAGTGAGCATATCCCGCCTTGCTTTTAATCCTTAAATCTGGTATGACCTGTGAAGCTACAAAAGCATTTTCGTAATATCTTAAAACCGGGGCTTTGCCTCTAAAATCCATCGCTATGACGTCAAATCTTGAATTTTGCTCCATATTCTCGCTCTTGTATAAAAAATGCAACGCGGTTTGCCAAATTTTTCTCTGTTTTTCCGCATGAACACGCACATCCGGCAAGCCAAAAGAATTTTCCCAAACGGACTTCACTTCAACAAACAGCCATTTTCCACTTTTGTCCTTTGCCACTATGTCAAGTTCTCCACCTGCATATCTGTAATTCCTGGCAAGCAACTTGCAGCCTTTGCGAAGCAAATAAGCACAAGCATAAGTTTCTGCCTTGCGCCCCCTTATGCTTTTTAACGTTGGCATTTTCTTACTAATACCCCCAAAATCGTAAATATACATTATTTTATTTTCTATATTTTTATCTATGGCATTTGTAACCGCTGTGCTGGGTATATCTATCTTCTTGTTGCTGACATTTATATTGTCGCTTCTTAGCCGCTTAAATTTGTTGGAAAGGCAAATAGTTAGCATAGAAACCATCATCAGCGACTCAGAAAATAAACTGCAAGAAGTGGGTGCTTTAATAAAGCAATCAGCTTCCGAAGCTACAAAAAAGGATACATAAATGCCAAGTGTAACACAAAAAAAGGAAGACAAATGGATACTGCACAAATAGTTCCTGTTTCAACTCTAGTTATAACGCTGCTCAATTTGGGGCTCGTAACACTCGCGCTTACTCGCTTGAATGCCTTGCGCAAAGACCTTCGCACTCCTGTGGTTAAAAAATTCAATTCGGAATTCAAAAGAAAGTCAATGGATATTCCAAAAGCTCCGGAAAATTTTAATAAATCTCAACGAGACGATAGGCAAGGCAGGCAGCAACAGCAATTAGCGCAAAACAGACAAAAAAACAACCAGCAGCAAAACCGTTCTATACCGGTTCGCCGCCCGGCTGCAAAGGCTCCCGACGTATTTTCAAATGAGACAATAGCTTCGGCTCCCGTGCCGGTTCCGCCGCGCCCCGTAGCTGCTGATTCCCATGCAGAAGGCCGCCGCCCCCTGCCGCCGCGTTTTAACACGGCTGCAAGCACCGCTCCGGTATCTTTTGGTTCAGCTCCAGAAGAGCTTGCACCATTGGCTCCTGCTCCCATTAGCCCTGTGGCGAACAACAATGGCGAAGAAGCTGGAATGGAGTTTGACCGCTCCAAAATGATGCACGGTCGCAGAAATATGGTTGCAAAACCAGTTATAGAAGATGATGATGCAGAAGGGAATGTTCAATGAACCTCTTGGATGATGATGGATTTGCCGATGAGCCTGTTGAAGCTGAGACCAAACAGCCTTCAAAGGTGAATCATTTTAAAATAGCGATTTCAAAAGACCAAATGGAAGTTAAGCTATATCCGCTTGGGCAAGTTACCGAAGGCGCACTGACGACATTTGAAGATGTTATTGAGGCTTGCAAAAGAGAAGAGATAAAGGTAGAATTAGATGAAAAAGCCATTGAGAAGCAGTTATTGAGTGCAACTCCGATTGAGACTACAATAGCAAAAGGCACAAAACCAGTTGACGGCAAGAACGGCTGTCTTGAATATATGGTTGATATGAGCGCAAAGCCGCAATTTATAGCTGATTCCAAAGAAGATACGGTTGACTATAAAAATTCAATGCAAGTTACTTTGGTCAATGTTGGTGACGTCTTGGCAGCTCTAATTCCACCTACGGACGGTGAAGACGGAACGGATGTTAAAGGAAATGCTATAAAAGCCAAGCCGGGTGATAAAGCAAGGTTCTTTTTAGGAGAAGGGGTAGAAGAAAAAGACAATTTAATCACTGTTATCGCTGCCGGAACTCCAAGCATTCAAGACGACGTAATTATGATTCGCCGAACTTATGTTTTGCAAGGTGATGTGAATTTATCAACAGGCAACATAAGTTTTCCCGGAACTGTTATTATACACGGCAATGTTACGGAAGGCTTTGAAATTATATCGGAAGAAAATGTTGTGGTAAACGGGTTTATATCCGGAGCAACAGTAAAGGCTAAAGGCTATATTAAATGCGCAGGCGGTATTCAAGGCAAAGAAAAAACCGAAATTACCTCTGGTTCATATATAGCGGCAAAATTTATCAGTTCAGCTACCGTTACTGCCGATGGCGATATCCTTGTAACAAAAGATATTTTACATTCAAAAATAAATTGCCTCGGCGAACTTCGTATAGGCGGTTCCCTTATAGGCGGTGTTGCAATAGCACTTAAAGGCGTTGAATGTGGAGGTTTGGGTTCTGAGACCGGAGTTAAAACAATTGTAAACATACGTACGCATTACCGCCAAGAAAAAGCAAAGGAGCAAATAAATCTCGTTATGGCAGAAGTGAGTGCAATTTTTGAAAGGTATAAACTCTGGAATAAGACGGAATCCATAAGCGAAGAAGAAGGCAAAAAGCTTTTGCAAGACATAGCGAATTTGCAAATACTCATACAAAAACGGCAAAAGTTTGACAGCCTAGTAGCGAAATTTGACCGAATTGTTCTTGAAAACAAAGCGGTAAAGGCAAAAGTACTCGGAATGTTGGAAGCCGATGTTGTGATTGCTTCGCCATTTTCCCGCTACACAAGCAACACGCACATGAAAGGTCCTCTTGCGCTATCGGAAAACAACGAATTTCAAAAAATGGCAATAATGAAGGGAGTAGGGTAAATTTATGGCAGCACTGGAAAAAATAAGCACATTAAACGATATGAAAGACCTTATGATTGAACTTCATCGTTTGGAGGTAAAACTCCTTTTTGATTTTTATGGAGTACTGCAAGATTTTCCTTCCAAAAAACTTCTGCCACAATGGTTGCAGAAAAAAGGTGTCAATAACGCATTTGTCACCGATAAAGGAAATGAGGCTTTTGCAAAAATCAACAATTCAAAAAAACTCTGCGTTATCATCTATGATTTGGAAACTCCAGATTTAAACGGGCTTCAATTTCTAACCGCATTAGAGAATAAACCTGACCTTAAATCTCGTTGTAAGGTTATTATGGCAATTCCAAAACTTGCGCCAGATGCTCAGAATGCAATATTGCAGCGAGGTGCAAATACCATTATCTCAAAGCCACTCGGAGATAATTTAGCAGCAGCGTTTGAAAAAATCGGGCTGAATTATTAGCCCTGCCCTTCTGTTTTATTTAAAACCATATTGAATGTCTGTCTGTCCGCAGAAGCCATTTCAAAATCGTGCGCCATTCTAAGGCAGCCAAAGGGGCAGCTCTCCACGCAAAGCCCGCATTGGGTACATGTGTCCATGCGGTAGAGATATTTACCCAAAACCTTTTTGCCTGCTATGCTCTTTGTTGAAAGCACATTTATAGAAGCGTTGGGGCAAGATTTTTCGCATATACCGCAAGCGGTGCATGAATGTAAGCCCTGTTCATTGTGAATGAGTTCTACCCTGCCCCTGAAACGCTCGTGCATTTTAAGCGTTGCCTTATTTTCTGGATATTGCTCGGTAACTATTCTTCTAGGATTGAGAAAATATTTAAGTGTAACGGACATTCCTTTCAGCAAGCTGATTGGACCCGTTACAACAGCGTGAAAATATTTGGAAGCAGTCATCATAAAATCCAACCCATAGCTATGAACAAAGCTCCAAGCCCAAGCAAAACCAAATTCAAGGGCAGCAAAAATTTCCACTCAAAGCTCATGAGCTGGTCAACGCGCGGTCTTAGCCAAGTCCAGCGGAACATCATGTAGAGCCAAATCAAGAAATAAATTTTAGCGAACATCCAAACCAAATCCGGAATTGCCAAAAGAATTTTATCAACGCTCTCCACGCCTATTAATGGCGCATGCCAGCCACCCAAAAAGAAAATTGAACCAAGCGCGGAAGCACCTATTATATTTATGTATTCGGTCAGATAAAACATGGCAAAAGCTGTTCCCGTATATTCCGTGTGAAAACCAGCAGTTAGCTCTTGCTC
>Ga0268262_10003509_pt1 | contig 16906 bp, 12 predicted proteins | sample TergutNc150P3_FD_190354 | JGI IMG/M metagenome (GOLD analysis project Ga0268262, IMG submission 190354) | Nasutitermes corniger P3 segment gut microbial community from laboratory colony in Florida, USA - Nc150 P3 (SPAdes) (version 2) | ecosystem: Host-associated > Arthropoda: Insects >... | reverse complement strand
TCAGCCGTGCATCAGGATTTCGCAAGGTATCAAATCCCGCTAAAAGACAATTTGACTATAGGCTGCGGGAATATCAGCGAACAAAGTCTATTGTCGCTTATTGAAAAAATGGGATTGACAGAGAGGTTTAATTCCTTGCCTGAGCATTTGGATACCGATGTCGGCAGACTTGGCGATTATGGCGTTGATTTTTCGGGAGGCGAATGGCAGCGCATTGCCATTACGCGGGCGTTAATGCGAAACGCGCCAATTCAGGTAATGGACGAGCCTACAGCTGCGCTTGATCCCATAAGTGAAAGGGATTTGTACGACTTGTTCGCGAATTCGTTTCAGGGCGACATTGGAATTTTAATAACCCACAGATTGGGAGGAGCAAAAAACACGGATGAGATAATACTCATATCGGGCGGGCGCGTATGCGAGCAGGGAACGCACAATGAGCTAATCGCGCACAAAGGCAAATACTCTGAAATGTATGAAGCCCAGAGGTATTGGTATTCATGAAAAAGCGAATTACTCTTTTCAGGCTTTTTGTCGATGTTTTTAAGGTCGCGCCTGCCATATTTTGCATAGAGTATTTTTTCACGGCGGTGGACAGTGTTGCCCTGGCGTTTATCGCTATGGCGAGTGAAAGAGTTTTTTCAAACGTTTTGTCATTTTCACAGGGAAGCATAGGCCTGGTTCAAATAATATATTCTTTGGCTATTCTTGCCGCGTTAAATGTCATATCCGAAGCGGGAAGCGGGATAGCGAGCTACCTTGGGGAAGTTTACGCTGATTTGTCAAACAGAAGGCTGCATGAGCGCGTTAATGAAAAAATAGGCAAGCTTTATGTTATTGGCTTTGAGAACCCAAAAACGCTTGACAGCATAAACAAGGCTTATGTAGGGGCTTCCGCCTCAAGGAAGGTAACGAACATAGTGATGGATATACTCACGCTTTATATGCCCTATTTCGTTATTTATAGCGTGTATCTGTATTTGTTGCGCCCTATACTCGCTTTTTGCGTTTTTATAGTATTCATTCCAACGCTTGTAGCCCAGGTTGTCAAATCAAAAATCTTTATTGAACGGGAAGATGAGTTGGCGGCGCTCAGAAGGAAGAAAGAGCATTACGCCAATTGCGTTTCGCAGCGTGAATATGTCAAAGAAACGCGCATACTCGGCGTGGTATCGTATTTCTTTGAGCTTTACGATAAGACACTTGGAACTATAACAAGACTGCTGATAAAGAGCAAGCGCAAAGCGGCCACTGTTGACAGTTTTGCGAAAGTCCTGAATTTGCTTGGCTACGCAGGTGTTTTATACCTGCTTCTGGATTCGATTTTCAAAGGCTTTATAGGCATCGGCGCTTTCGTTGCCGTATTCACCTCGATAAAGACCGTATTTGACCTTATGGAAGAGCTGATAGGTTCCCGCCTCAGCAATTTTTCCGAGGGATACGCAAAGCTGAAAAGGTATATTGAATTTCTAAATCTTGATATGCCCCCCGATAACGGTAAATCAGTTTTTGAGCATGACAGCATCCATCTGGACAATGTGTGTTTTGAATATCCCGATGGGCCGGAAGTTCTGAGCAATATCAGCTTCGCCGTCAGGAAAGGCGAAACCGTAGCCATTGTCGGCGAAAACGGAAGCGGCAAGTCTACGCTAGTCCGCCTGATGCTTGGCGTATATCTGCCGAAAAGTGGCGCGATTTATCATAACAACGTGAACACCTCTGATTTGCTGTATTCATATATGCACAAAAACGTATCCGCTGTATTCCAGGACTTTAAAAAATACAAAATGACTCTTGAAGAGAACGTCAGAATGGGTGATTTAAGCAAAAATGACAGAGCAAAGGTTCTTTCTTCGCTCAATATATCCGGCATTGATTTAAGCGAAAAGTTTGACCTTGAAACAAACCTTGGGCGTGAATTTGGCGGGATTGATCTGTCAATCGGCGAGTGGCAGCGTGTCGCGATTGCGCGAGGCATATACCGCGACTCGGATGTCATCGCGTTTGACGAGCCGACAGCGTCAATCGACCCGTTACAGGAATATCAGCTCTACAAGTCGTTCGCTGAGATTGCGCACGGTAAAATCACTTTTATTGTTACGCACAGGCTTAGCTGCATCAAATTTTGCGACAAAATTATTGTAATGAAACAAGGCAAGGTGCTGGATATAGGAAGCCATGAAAAACTGTTAGGCGATTGCCCTTACTATAAAACTTTGTGGAAATCCCAGGCAGAAATTTATACAGCCTAACATTAAATACGAAAACTGCCCTTGTAATTATCGCCCCAGATCAGTAATATGAACGCATAGTATTATTTCTGAATAATAGCAAAAAAAGGAGAAAAATCCGTGAAACCAAGGCACTTTTGGGCATATGCTTTAATATTGATTGTTGTATTTTTGTCAGGTTGCGATAAAGAAGCTTCGAGGCAAAGTACAATTTCTGTTTTTGGAACCGGTACTGTATCGGTCCAGCCGGATATTATTCAAATGAGCATTACATTAAGCAATGTCGCTCAAACTACTAAAGAAGCTCAGGAAGAAGTGAGCAAGATGGTTAAGCAGGCGTTGAGCATACTAAAAGAGGCGAAAATTGAAGACAAGAATATTAATACCGCTTCTTTGAATTTTAACTCAGAATATGAATATACCACCAAGCGTACTCTTGTAGGACAGAGAGCCCAGCAAACTATAACTTTTTCCATCGAAAATATTACAAGTGATGCTGAAAAGTCATCGTGGATAATAGATCAGCTTATTCAAATCAATGGAATAGAATTGAATCAGGTAAATTACAGCGTAAAAAACACCACGGAATATTATATTAAATCGCGTGAGCTTGCGTATCAAAAAGCCCTTGAAAAGGCCAATCAATACGCGGAATTGTCAAAAAATAAAGTAATCAAGGTATTAAGCATATCAGATCAGGGAACACAGCAGGTTTCACCTACGAGTAATAGATTTAGCAAGCAAATGGCTGATGAAATGTCTGCAGCCGGGAGCGACGGCTCAACAGTATTACCAATAGGCGAATTGGAAATAACAACCAGTATATTGGTACAGTTCCTAATAAAATAAGATATTGAAAAAAGGAGTACGCTATTATGAAAAAATCTATGCCTATTTCTTATAAATTTTGCCCGCTGCCATTATTTCTTTATGGTACATATAAAGAGGATAATACGCCAAATTTTGGCTTATTTGGCTGGTTCAGTTATTATTGGGACATAGAAATAGGCGTAATGGCTTGTGTTGGGAATAAAAAATTAACACAAGACCGCATAAGGGCTAATAAAATGTTTTCGGCTAATCTTGTTACAGAGGAATTATTGCCAATTGCCGATTATTTCGGCAATGTAGAAGGATATTCAAAGGATAAAATGAATGTTGATGTGGAAATTGAAAAAGGGGAAATTCTTGATGTTCCGGTTTTAACAAAAAGCCCGTGGATTTATGAACTATATATCGATAAAACAATAACTATGAATGACAGTGATGTTTTTTTGTGCAAAATAAAAAATGTTTTGGCTGATGAATATTTATGCAATGAAACATTAAACGTTGAGAAAGGCATAAAAACAATTCGCCCTGTGCTTACTGTAAGTAATAAATATTTTTCCTGGGATGGAAATGAAATTTGTGATTGGGGAGCGGCAATGAAAGGAATAAAAAAATAATTAACAGCAAAAAAAGGAGATTAATATGCCAGCAAGATCGATTTATTCGGAAAAAAACAGGAAAGACAGTTTACAGCTAATAATCGCTTCAGAAAGAGGTGATATTGGAACCGTAGAATCATTGCTAAAAAAGGATGTTTATATCCATGCGCAAGACAGGGAAGGCAGGTGTGCCATTGTGGCCGCCGCTTACAAGAACTATCTGGAAATTGTCGATTTACTGATTAATGCGGGCGCAGATGTCAATATGAAAGACAATACCCTGCAAAGCGCCTACTTGATTTCAACATCGGATGGATTTACAGAGTTGCTGAAAAAAACACTAAAAGCCGGAGCGGATGTCCATTGTACGGATAGCTACAATGGAACCGGATTGATCCGGGCTGCCGACCGGGGGCATGTTGAAATCATCAGAGAACTTTTAAAGACAGATATCCGCGTCAACCATGTTAACAAGCTGGGGTGGACCGCATTGCTTGAAGCAATCATTTTGGGCGACGGAGGAAGGCGGCATACTGAAGTTGTGCGTTTGTTGGTTGATGCCGGCGCGGATGTAAATTTAGCGGATAAAGATGGAATCACTCCGCTGGCGCATGCCAAAAAAAAGGGTTTTACCGACACTATAAAAATATTGGAGGAATAAAATGACAGATATAAACGTAAAAATTTCCCGTAAGTATTTCATTGACAATTTACGGTCAATAACAGTACTCATTGTTATTGTTTATCATGTAGCATATTTGTTTAACAGCGCCGGTGTTGTAACAAATATTAGTGAAACCGGCATCCCGGTTTTTGACACTCTTTGTTATTTTGTATATCCATGGGTAATGACCATTATGTTTTTAGTGGCTGGTATAAGCGCCAGATACGCGCTGCAAAAACGTACGGTTAAACAGTTTCTGATAGAAAGGGTGCATAAATTATTGATACCTTTTATTGGGGGAATATTTCTGCTTGGCTGGATAACAGGGTGGGTAACAAATCAATACAATGATATTTTTGCGGGCAGTTATGTACCTGCATTAATTAAGTATTTTATTTTTTGTTTTATAGGAATGGGACCATTATGGTTTAACTTTGAGCTATTAATTGTTTCAATTGTTTTATTGATATTATATAAAATAGATAAAAATGATGGGTTAACGGCATTAGCTGGCAGATCAAATATATTTGTAGTGCTTGCTCTTTTCCTGCCGTTTTGGGGTTCATCTCTTTTATTAAACACACCGTTAGTAACAGTATTCAGAAACGGAATATATTTATTTGTCTTTCTGGCTGGATATTATTTATTTTCACATGAACGCATTATTGAGATACTGTCAAAATTCAGGATTCCTTTACTTATAGCCGGAGTTGCACTGGGCATTATTGAGGTTTATTACTTTTACGGAAAAAATTTCGCCGATGATAATTTTTTGCAGCATCCGTTAACAAACGTTTATTCGTGGATTATGATGATGGCAATATTGGGCTGTTCGCAAAAATATCTCAACAAAACAAATAAACTGCTGGATTATATAAAAAACCGAAGTTTCTTCTGGTATTTATGCCATTATCCAATAATGGTTTTTATAGCTTATATTTTGACTGCTGCTTTCAAACTGCCCAAGATTTATAATTACATTTTATTGTTGGTATCAGCGTTTGGAGCAACAGCAATATTTTGTGAAATCATACGGTTAATTCCTGTGTTAAGGTACTTATTATTTGGATTAAAGAAAAAAAAAGAGCCTATCCAAAAAATCGGATAGGCTCCTGAACCCTTATTCCTTTTTCCCCAGAATTTCCACCATATCATCATTTTTTATACCGGCAGCGTTTCCTTCGTCAGTGTCAACATGCATTTCACTAAGATGAGCGTCCCCGGAACGGATTAGCACGTCCTCAAAGATGAGGGGGCGGCTTCCGGAAGTTTTTACCGTTACCCAGTCCTTATCCTTGACGCCCGCTTCTTTGGCCTGGCTGGCGGAAAGGTGAATATGGCGCAGGGCGATAATTGCTCCCTTGGCCAAATCAAGTTCCCCATTGGGGCCGATGAGTTTGACTCCGGGAGTGCCATCCAGGACACCCGATTCACGGACAGGCAAAGAGAGCCCTATTACCCGTGCGTCTGTCATGGCTAACTCTACCTGGGATTCCTTGCGAGTTGGGCCTAATATCCGGATACCTTTCAGGGTTCCTTTGGGACCAACCACATCAACCAGTTCCTCAGCCGCAAATTGCCCGGGCTGACTTAGCTGCTTCTTGACGGTGAGCTTATGTCCGGCTCCGAAAAGCGCCGCCAAATCAGCATCGTTCAAATGAACATGCTTATTGGAAATACCCACTTTGACTTTGTACCCCATTTTACACCTCCGATAAAATTTATAGATTCAGATGATTCATTATAACATATAATTTATGGATTTGTCCATTATGCTCATTGTAAAACTGAGGCAGATATGGATAGTATAAGGGAAGGATATACAAAATGGCAATAACCGATCCAAACGAAAAAGGCATTATTTATTACGGGACTGACTATCAATATATATTCGATTTGGATAAATCGGGCCTAAAATCCCCGCGACATCGGGACGAGCAATTTATTTCTGTTTCAATTTCCGGTTATAAGGGTAAGACAAAATGTGAACATCCGGAATTGATGGAATTTGTACGAATTTATTCAGAAGAGTTGAAAATCGCCGAATCTAGCGAGGGTTTTTTGACCTATAAAAATGGTTATGCCAATTCCATCACTTGCGTGGAAGGGTTTGGGCCCAATCCAAATTTATATTACAATAGCTTTTTTGGTTTGATTGAAAATTCACGTTCCAAAGATTTGGTTACGGCGGTATTATCGGCGAATGCCTCAGAATACCTGGTATACCCTGACAGGGAAAGGGAGTTCGAACATTTATCTTTGGCTTTACATGGTTTCATTGAGGAAATAAATCCTGATCTTGTTATGGGATGGATTGTAGCTGACGAGCATGTAAATGAGCTAAAAAATAAAATGGCTGCCGGAGAAATGAAAAAAAGGGAAGTTTGGCCCATTAAAAATTTTCAAAAATTAAACTTTGACATGGAACACAGATCCCGATATGGTTTTTTTCCTTCTGATGTAAATATGTATCTGGAAAAAATTGACAGCGATAATGTGTATTGCGTTTCAAGCAAGGAGCATCTGAAAAATATTCTGCAAGAGGTTATTCCGAATGATATGGATTGGAATGAGCAGGGTAGCATAATAAAGGATGAAATCAGAAAATGGTGGGATATAAACAAAGAAAAAATAATTTGGGATTCCAAAAATTTCAGGTATAGATGGCAATAAAAAATCTAATGGCTCATTAGCCCAAATATAAATGCAGGCGGTTCATAACTTCCTGGAAATCCAGCGGTTTGCCAACATGGCTGTCCATGCCGGACGCGAGGCATTTTTCAATGTCCTCTTTGAATACGTTGGCGGTCATTGCGATTATCGGAACTTTATGTGCGTCCTGGGAAGCGGAACCTGTTTTCGCTTCCAATTCCCTGATACGCTTTGTCGCATCATATCCGTCCATTTCGGGCATTTGTACGTCCATGAAAATTATGTCGTACTTTTTCGGGGCTTCGGTATACATTCGGACGGCCTGTACGCCGTTTTCAGCGCAGTCTATTTCCAGCTTAGTCGGCTCCAGCAGGGTTAGGACAATTTCGCGGTTAATTTCCACATCCTCAACCAGCAGCAAGCGCTTTCCGGCGAAAATACCCGCGATTTCCGCGGCTTTCGACTGTTCCGCCTGTTGCTTGTCAACGCCGAGACATTCATTAATCACTTCCGCGATGGTGGAAGGGAACAGGGGCTTGGAAAGGAACTTATCAACGCCGGCATTTTTCGCTTCTTCGGCAATAGTGCTCCATTCGGCGGCTGAAATCATTATGACAATGGACTTTTCCGGCCCCCGCTGTTTTATTTCACGGGCAAGCTGTATGCCGTCGATACCCGGCATTTTCCAGTCTATAAAATAGATATGATAGCCGTTTTTTTTGTTTATGAGCTCAAGGGCTTTCTTGGCGTTTAACGCGGTATCGCAGGACAATCCAAACATCTGCGCTATATCCATGAAGTACGCTAAAATATCGGGGTCATCGTCAACGGTCAATATACGGACGTTTTTTAAATTTATATCATCGGCCAAAAGCCCGCGCTTTTCTTCCGTACCGCGCATTGCCTGAATCGTAAAAGTAAAGGTAGAGCCTTTTCCGGATTCTGATTGTACCCAAATGCTGCCGCCCATCATTTCTACGATGTTTTTAGAAATTGAAAGGCCAAGCCCTGTACCTCCGTATTTTCGGGTTGTACTGGATTCCGCCTGTTCAAAAGACTGGAAGAGTTTTTTCTGCTGTTCACGGCTTATACCGATTCCGGTATCGGTTACCGAAAATTGCAGGGTACAGATGCTGTTTATTTTCTGGATAAGGCGCACGGCAAGGGTAACGGAGCCTTTTTCCGGCGTAAATTTGATTGCGTTTCCCAATAAATTGGTGATTACCTGCGCTATCCGCTGGTCGTCCCCTATGAGCATGCGGGGAATTGCGCGGTCTGTATGCACGGAAAACTTTTGTTGCTTTTCATCTATGCGGAAATTTACAACATTCACTACACGCCTGAGCATTTTTTCAAGTTCGAATTCCACCGGATATAGCTCGAATTTGTTGGCTTCGATTTTTGACATATCAAGAATATCGTTAATTACGCCCAACAGATGATTTGAGGCGTCTTCTATCTTTACGAAACAGTAATCTTTGCGTTCTATATTTGGCGCGGATTTCCCTATCTTGACCATGCCGATTATGGCGTTCATCGGCGTTCTTATTTCGTGGCTCATATTGGCGAGGAATACGCTTTTATGCCTGTTTTCTATATCCGATTTATTTTTTGCCGCGTCAACGCGAATCAGGACGATGATCAATATTGCCGCAAGTGTTACGCCCAATACGCTGAGGATCATCGCCATGGTATATACAGGCTTATAATACAGGTTTTTTTGGGCAAAAATGCCAAGACGCCATCCGTTGGATAGCGTCCTGAAAAACCCGACAACTTTTTCGCCCTTCCAGTTGACCCACATAACTTCCGAAATTTGGCCTGTACGTAACAACTCTTCAGTAAAAATTGAAAGGGGGATTATCGGATCGTACATTTTCAATCCGATATAATCCGGATTGGAATGGCCAATTATTGTTAGATCCTGGCTGACCAATACTCCGTAGCTGTTGTCTTTTCCGAAAGCGATATTAACAACATTTTCCCCTATATAGCCGACCTGTACATCAATGGCGACAACGCCTAAACGCTTCCCTTCGCTGTCAAAAATACAGCTGGAGTATGTCAAGACAGTTTCGCCTGTTACTATATCCGTGTACGGATACGTCTCCGCAATGCCATTACCCTTATCGAGGGCGGCTTTGTACCAGAGACGTAACGTCGGCTGCCAGGAATCCGGGGGCTCCCAGCCAATGCCGTTAAAAAAAAATGGCCCTTCCGGAGATTTTTCTATATAGCCAAAAGGTCCATTAGGGCTGAAAGTTATGTTGTTTTTTGAAAGCAGATTGGATGTTATATCCGCGTTGTACGCGGTCAGTTTTGCGGCACCATCCCCGCGCCGGGCCAGGCTTTGTATGGATTGCGCGAAATCATCCAGAATCGTGCGTGATCCCAGCAGCTCATAGTTGATTTGAGATTCTATATAATCAAGCATGCCTTCAACATTGCGCACAAGATCGGCCCGCACGATTCTGCTGGTGAAGATATAGCTGAATAGAACCATTGCCACAAATGCGAAACTCGTAAACAATAGCTGAATGTAAAGGGGGCGTTTTGAAAAAAAATCCGGTACCTTAACGCTCACAACCACCCCCTTTTATAAATTTTTGCTTTGCCTTTGTTTTACTCCACCTTGAAGCGCGAAACCTCCCTTATCAAAGTATCAATGGCGTCGCGGTTCTTTTGGGTCATCTCGTTGACATTGTTTACCGCAATGTTTATCTGATCCGCCCCCTGGGCCATCTCGTTCATGCCGCCGGTTATCTCCTGCGTTACCTTTTCCAGGTTGCGGCTTTCATTCATGACTTCCTGGCTCCCGTTAAGCATCTCCTCGCTGCCGCTGCGTACCTGCTGGGTAAGGCCGTTCAGGCTGCCGACGCTGTTCAGGACCTGCTTGCTCCCCTCGCCCTGCTCTTCCATTGAGTTGCGGATGTTCTCTTCCTGCTGCGAAACGGTCTTGACGCCATTGTCAATCGCCTCGAACTTGTTGAGCACGCTCTGGGTGGCAACCGTAATCTTTTTGATCGATTCCGCTATCTTCTTTAGTACCGTGCCTATCGTCTTGGACTGCTCGCCTGAGCTTTCCGCCAGCTTGCGGATCTCGTCGGCGACTACGGCAAAGCCCTTGCCCGCCTCCCCGGCGTGCGCTGCCTCTATTGCCGCGTTCATCGACAGCAGGTTGGTCTGGCTGGCAATGTTTTCCATTACCGAGTTAATCTCCAAAAGGCCCTCGGACTCGCGGGATATTTCCTGGATGTCAGTCGCTACGTCCGCCAATCCGGTGCGGCCTATTTCCGAGGATTCTATCAGGGTTTTTACATTGCCGGCGTTGTTGACCAGCGTGTTGGTTACCGAAGCGATGTTGGCTACCATCTCCTCGATGGCGGACGAAGCCTGGGAAACGTTCCTGCTCTGGTTTTCCACATGGCCGTTGAGCTTATTTATGTTGACAATGACCTGCTCCATGGTCGCGTTGGTCTGCGTGACGCTGGCGCTCTGGTTGATGACGCGGCCCTTGATGCTCTGGATGTTCGCGGTAATCTCGTTGACCGCCGCGGCGGTCTCGACCATGTTGCTGGACAGGGTAGTGCCTATGTCCGACAGCGTGCCGGATTGCTTCTTGATTGTAAGCACGAGAGCCCTGATTTTTTGGATCGTTTGGTTGAAGTACTTGGCAAGGTCGCCTACCTCGTCTTTCGAATTGATGTTGACAGTCTTCGTTAAATCACCTTCGCCTTCGGAGATGTCTTTCAGGGTGTTGGTCACTTTGACGATCGGCTCGGTAGTCATGCCCAGGACTAAGTAAATGATTACCACGGCGATTACAAGGGCTATTACCGCCATCATAATCACGAAATTCTTCATCGCGTTGACCTCTTTCATGATGTAGGATTCGACCGAGCCAATCATTACCGACCAGTTTGTTTTGGAACTCCCTATGGGGACATTGGCAATGGCTATCTGGATGTTTTCCTTCAGCGAGGGGGCGTAGCTAAAGCACTCGAATTCCTGCGCGGCTTTGACGGCTTGCAAGGCAGCGTTCGCGTAGCTGCCGAACTGCAATTCCGCGTCTACCATGTTTTTCCCTATGCGATCCGGCACATAGCTCGCCATGACGAACCCGGTGTTGGTGTAAATCGATATGGCGGAAACTTCGTCGAAATCCTTCATGGTCTGCTCTATCCTGGGCTGCATCATGGCAATGTCCAACTGGCATCCAACTGCCCCGACTACCTCATTGATGCGCTTGTTGAGGATGGGGACTACAAGCCTTACGCAGTATACATCTTTGCCGGCAAGGTTAATAATGGAAGGATCGCTCATCCCGACCGTCCTATTGTCAGGCCCTGTAATGTGCTGCATTACTTCGTTGACAACGGCGCTGGTTTGGGCCACTATCTGGCCGGTTTCCCTCCCCAGGGCAAAAGCGAACTGCCCTGTGGGGGTTGAGCCAACCCTGCTTATATAGCGGGCGTCCAGGCCGTCGACGGCGTTGGGCTTCCAAACGGTAAACATCCGGACAAAGTCGGGCATATCTTCGAAAACGGACCTGAGCATGTTTTCGTACTCTGTGCGCCGGGACGTAGGCTCCAGGTTTTCATAGAAGTTCATTTCGTTCGAAATCGTCTGAAGCACCTGTATATAGCCGTCTATCCTGCCGTCCCAGTACTGGGCGCGCTGGCGGGCCAGGTACATGGTTTTCTGCTTGGCTAGGCCCATGGTTATGTCGGTTGCCTTCTGGAGCTGGATTACGGCAATCCCGCCCGCCACGACCGCCACTACGGCGATCATCATAATGCTTAGCTTGATCTTAATCTTCATTTTTTCTCCCTTCCCTTTAAGTTAAAATTGTTCTCTGTCGGGCTTTTATTGTTTTGCCTGAAATTTACTACCATAAATGGATATATTTTCTCATTTTCAGGAAAAATTTGCAAGGAGTTTCTTTAATAAACCCCGTTTTTAGGCTTTAATTTCCAGTAACTCTTCCTCTGTTAAAAATCCTTCCGCTGCCCCTTTCTCGCCTATTTTGTAGGACGCGAATACAGTCGCTTTTTCTATGGCGTAATATGGGTCTTTAGTCTTATCGTAGAAATATATAAACGCTGAAAATAGCGCGTCTCCGGCGCCTATTGTGTTCACAACTTCTCTGGTCCTTACCGCCGGATAATGCTTTACTTTTTCTCCCCTGACATATATTAATACGCCATTACTGCCAAGCCCTGTTACTATTATTTTTGAATCGTAAGTTTCTGTTAGTTGTTTCAGGAAGCTTTCTTCTTTTCCCATTATGTTTTCGTTGCTTAAGAACAATATATCGGCGTATCTCATAAAATCCGCATTATATTCATCATTAACGTCTTTTACCACATGGACATCGGTGGCAATCAGTTTTCCGGAGTTTTTTACGATTTTTAGCAAATTCCTTGAAAAGTTTATATTGCATAAAACCGCGATATTTATGCCATCGATTATTTCATACACATTTTTGCTTACAGGATAATCAGTTTCCTGAATATTTTTTAAATCCAATAATATTTTTCTTTGGCTTTCATTGTACAATATAATTGACTGGGATGTTTCATCAGCAATTGGAAGGACAAATTCATTGTTTATCCTGAGCTTTTTTATTTCATTCCTGATTATGTCCCTGTATATATCGTTCCCAACAATTGATAAAAACTCAGGGTCGCCGCCCAATTTTTTTATCGCCTTAATGATATTAAAGCCTACGCCGGAGATTGTGCTTCTGTTTCCGAAAAAACGATATTCTATAGGCGAATATTCAATGGGAAAGCCATCGACCCTTGCCGTTGTTTCTATTGATATAAGCCCGGATACCAGAATTTTCATAAAGCTACTTTTAAAAAATCACCCGGCCCCGCATAGAGCGAAACCGGGATCGGCAGAGGGGGCCACAACGCCGCCTCCTCCAGTGGCGATCCCTTTTAAGGGACACTTAAGATATAGCACATCTGGAGATAACTGTCAATAAAATATAAAACATAAGAAAATCCTCACTCCTTTTGAATTAAAGGCAGAGGCGCATCGAACCTTCGGTTCGCGGACGCGGAGGGACTGAGGTGATTCGCAAGCTAAGCGTCTTTTTCATGCCTATTTTTATTGAAAACAAGAAAAAATATTGTAAGAAATGCGTAATTATGTAATAACGCGACGCTCTCTGCGTCTCTGCGTGCTCCGCGTGATGAAATTCTTAAGATTTCCTTTAAGTATACGATGTTGTATTAGGTGCCATTTAAGAAGAATTTTGTTGACAACCGGAAATTTGTGTACTAAAATATACCCCAAGGGACTATCCAGCAATTCAGCCTTAGTGGGTTGGCTGGCGATTCCCTAAAATCTTTATCAGGAGGAAGAAGTAAAGATGAAGAAAACGATTTTATGCGCAGTTTTAATCTGCGTAACAGCGGTTCTGTTTGCGGCTGGAAGGTCATCAACCACCACCACCTCAAGCGCACCGAACTCTCCCATTACTATTTCAATTTTTCATGAAACAGGTAATCATCCGCAGCCTGCGGCCAGTAACAAAATTTACCAGTACCTGAAGGAAAAACTGAATGTAACCTTTACCTGGGACATTCTTGTTGGCGAAATAGCCCAGAGAGCGGGTACCATGATTGCCGGCGGCCAGTTCCCCGATATCCTTGAGGTAAGGGAAGAAAGGTGGATCAATAATGGAGTCCTGATACCTTTGGAAGGCCTGATCGAACAGTATGGCCCCAGGATTAAGGAGCATTACAAGGATGTTTGGGACAAAATGAAATCCCCGGACGGCCACACTTACTACCTAGTAAATTTCGGCGTGTTCCAGGGCCTCGACCAAAATCCCAGCTATGATCAAACCGCCTTCTGGGTTCAGAAAGCTGTCCTGAAAGACGCGGGATATCCTCAAGTCAAAACTATAGATCAGTATTTTGATTTGATAGATGCCTACTACAAGAAAAATCCGACCATTAACGGCCAGCCCACTATCCCCTTTGTCATTCTTATGGATGACTGGCGTGCGTTTGAGCTTTGGAATCCCCCGAACTTCCTCGCCGGTTACCCCAACGAAGGAAACGGCATTGTTAACCCCAGCACCTATGAATACAAAACCTTCTTTACGCAGGACATTTCCAAGCGTTGGTTCCAGAAATTGAACGAACTTGACAAGAGGGGCTTGATCGACAGGACGACCTTTACCGACAACTACGATCAGTATCAGGCGAAGATCGCTTCCGGCCGTGTATTGGGACAGAGCGTCCAGGGCTGGCAGTTCATGTATGCTGCGGATCTTGCGAACCGCGATCGCGGCCAGAATATCCGCACCATGGCTCCCCTCCCCATCGTATGGGACGCCAATACCAGGCCGCACTATCGCAATATAACGATTCCCAATCTGCTCCGCGGCATGGGAATCAGCAAAAGCGCCAAAGATCCTACCAGGATTATCCGCTTCATAAACGATCTTCTGGCGGAAGATATTCAGCGTACCTTAAACTGGGGTATTGAAGGCCAGGATTGGCAGTGGGATTCCAGTAAAAAACCGTATCGTACCGCAGCGCAAAGGGCAAACTGGCAGAATGATAACTGGCAGGAACAAAACCGCGCAAGGCTGATGGACGATATTTTCCCCAAGATTCAGGGTTCCTTCTCCGATGGCTATCCTTCCGATCTGTCACAGTATTATCCTGAACGGGAAGCAATGCTTCTTCCTGAAGACGTTGAGCTTTTCAAAGCTTATGGCGTAACAAGCACCAATGAGCTAATGGACAAGAATCCGCCTCCGAATTCCCCCTGGTTCCCGACCTGGAATATGGGAGATCCTCCTGATGGTTCGCCCTCACAGATCGCCTGGACACGCATGCAGCAGGTTATGAAACAGAGGCTGCCGCAGATGATCCTCGCGCCGACTGCCCAATTTGAAACCCTGTGGACTGCGTACGTAGCGGAAATGAACGCTGCCGGCGTCGCTACATATGAAGCGTTTATGCAGGGACTGCTTAACCAGCGCCTGAAGGATTGGAACATCAGAAAATAGTTTGGTTTTTCTAATCGACCTGACCACTTGAGTCAAGTGGTCAGGTTTTTTTTTCAGGCAGAGGAGAAAGATGAAAGCGCCTGCTCTTACAGTTTCCAATAATAAAGGCTTTTTCTATAAATTAAGCCGTCAGCACCAGCTCCTTTTTATGAGCCTTCCGATAATACTCTACGTAATACTTTTCGTATATGTTCCCCTTTGGGGCTGGACAATGGCCTTCCAGAATTACAGGCCGTCAAAAAGCTTTTCGAACCAGGAATGGGTGGGCCTGTATTGGTTCAAGTTTCTGTTTGAAGACAAGACATTCCTGAGAACCATACGCAATACAATTGCCATGAGCGTTATAAACACCTCATTGGGGTTTATAACGGCTATAGGCTTCGCGCTTTTATTGAACGAAGTAAGAAAAATACTCTTTAAGCGGGTTATTCAGACTATCTCCTACCTTCCCCACTTCCTTTCCTGGGTTATAGTTACCGGCCTTGTATCCCAAATGCTTACTACGGACAATGGGGCGATTAACAACGTGTTTGTGGCATTGGGCTTTATTAAGGAGCCTATACTGTGGCTTGCCAACCCCAATTATTTCTGGGGAATAATTGGCGCTACGTATGTATGGAAGGAAGTAGGATGGAATACAATTATTTACCTTGCGGCAATTTCGGGTATTGATCCCAATTTATACGAGGCCGCGGATATTGACGGCTGTAACAGGTATCAGAAAATGTGGCGTATTACGCTTCCCTGTATAAAGCCGACCATAATAATTTTGCTAATTATGAGTGTCGGGCACATACTTGACGCGGGTTTTGAATTGCAGTACCTGCTGCGAAACGGGCTTGTTATGGATGTTTCAGATACCATCGATATCTTTGTGCTTATATACGGCTTAAACCATTCCAATTATTCCCTTGCAACAGCCGCCGGGATGTTTAAGAATTTCGTAAATATTATTCTTATATTTATCGCTAACGGGATTGCGAAAAGAGCGGGCGAGGAGCGTCTTATATGAAAATCGGAACAATGTCAAAAGTTGAAAATATTACTTTCCACTTTTTAAATACCTGTTTTCTGATTCTTCTTTCATTCATTACCTTGTATCCGTTTTGGAATACCATCGCCGTGTCGTTCAATGACGCGATGGACACGTTGCGGGGCGGCATTACTTTTTTGCCAAGAAGGTTTTCCCTTTTTAATTATGAGATACTTTTCCAGACAGGGGATATTATTCACGCTTTCTTTATTACTGTAGCAAGGACTTCTATTAACCTGGTTACGAGCGTGTTTTTTACAGCTATGATCTCTTATGTCCTTTCCAGGCATGAATTTGTATTGCGAAAGCCCTTTACTTTTATTTTGATACTTTCCATGTATATAAACGCCGGTCTTATTCCTACGTTTTTCTTAATACGCGGTCTCGGCATGGTCAATTCGTTCTGGGTATATGTTGTTCCCGGAATTGTGAACGCTTTTAATTTTGTAGTAATGAGAACATATATGCGCTCTATCCCCGAAAGTGTCATTGAGTCTGCGCGTATTGACGGCTGCGGAGATTTTTATATTTTTATCCGTATTATTTTGCCTTTAATCCTCCCCGTGCTTGCCACTATAGGCCTTTTTGTCGCTGTAGGAGCATGGAACGCGTGGTTTGATACGATGATTTACAATTCCGGCAATGTGAACCTTCATACCCTTCAGTACAAGCTGATGGAATACCTGCAATCAAGCCAGTCTCGCGGCAGAACATCCTCAGACGCCGGGGCGATGGCCCTTGCCGCGGCGGCAGGGTCAAGATCGGGCATGGTAACGCCCATGAGCATACGCGCCGCAATTACAGTAGTCGCCGCCGCGCCTATTTTGTTTGTTTATCCTTTCATGCAGCGTTACTTTG
>Ga0268262_10003508_pt1 | contig 16907 bp, 11 predicted proteins | sample TergutNc150P3_FD_190354 | JGI IMG/M metagenome (GOLD analysis project Ga0268262, IMG submission 190354) | Nasutitermes corniger P3 segment gut microbial community from laboratory colony in Florida, USA - Nc150 P3 (SPAdes) (version 2) | ecosystem: Host-associated > Arthropoda: Insects >... | reverse complement strand
ACAAGAACTCCCCGTTCTTGTAAATCCCGAATTTCACCCCGTACCGCGCCATGAGCCTGTTGATCTCCCGCGCGGTCGCCATAGACATCTCCATCCCGATCACCTCCCGTCCAAGCCAAAAAAATAGCAACGGCGCCCCGTAAAGCCGTCTGAGCGCCGTTGCCCGTGTTCCCCCACTTACTATGGTAGTATAATTTACCAGAAAAATCAAGAAGTATCGTGATTTTTTTGGGCTTCGGGGTAAAGAACCGAGTTAAATTATTTGCAACGTCTACGGTTTTATACTATATTTATCCCATGACCGTCACCCAAACCGTAGACATCCCCGCCGACCATCGGCTGATCATCGACGTGCCGCGCGAAGTGCCGGCAGGCCGCGCCGTCTTGTCCTTCACTCCGGCCGTCTCCGCCCCGCCCCAAGCCCGTACCGTCGCTGAGGCCTTGTATATGGCCGCGGAGCGAGCCGCCGACCCTGCCCGCAAACCGATCTCAAGATTGTTCGGCAAGTGCCCCGGTCTCTTCGGCGGCGACGGCGTGGCGTATCAAAGGGCTATCCGCGATGAGTGGGACTAATATCGTCTTCGATACCTGCGCCGTTATAAACCTGCTCAATGGTAAATGCGATATATAATATATCGCCGCCACCGCCGTCGTCTCAGACGCCATCCTTCTTACGAACGACGACAGGTTCCTTAAACTGTCATGGCCGGGGCTTACGCTGCGTAGTATTGTATAATTTTTGCGCGGACGGGTCGGCATGATTTATATTGGATACATCGGGTTTGACGGGCGGGATCATCTAAAAAGGAGGGTGTATGGCGGAGGCGGCGGAGACGGCTGGAACGACCGGGACTGCGGCGGCGGCAAAGATGGCGGCGGCTCCGGTAACGGCGGCGGCGATAGCGGCGGCATTGGCGGCTAAGACGGCAGCGGCAAAGACTGCGGAGGCGGTCGGGACGGCAAAGACTGCGGAGACTGCGGCGATGGCAAAGACGGCGGAGACTGCTGTGACGGCAAAGACGGCGGAGACTGCTGGAACGACAAAGACTGCGGAGACTGCTGTGACGGCAAAGACGGCAGAGGCGGCTGTGACGGCGGGAACAGCGGTGACTGCAAAGACTGCGGAGACGTCTGTGACGGCAGGAACGGCAGCGGCGGCAAAAACTGCGGCGGCGGGAACGGCGGCGGCGGTGGAGGCGATGAAGGCTAGGCTGGCAGCGGCGGCGGGGACGGCTGTGCCGGCAAAGACGGATGTGTCGGCGGGGACGTTTACAGACAAGCGGGACGGGCAAACCTACCGGACGGTGAAAACGCCGGACGGGAGGGTATGGATGGCGCAGAATCTTAATTATAAACCGGAACCGGGCAACTCTTGGTGCTATAACGACGACGAGTCGATGGGCGGGAAATACGGCCGTCTGTACAGCTGGAGGACCGCGATGACCGTCGCCCCGGCGGGATGGCATTTGCCTACGCACCACGAATGGCTGGATTTGATAACCGCGAAGGGTTCTTGGGAGGCGAGCGTTAAGCTGAAGTCGAAGAGCGGGTGGGTCGCCTCGCGCGGCGACAACAAAGACGGCAACGGCACGGACGATTACGGGTTCTCGGCCCTGCCCGGCGGCTACTGGGACTCCAAGGGCGGTTTCGGGCACGTCGGGGAGTACGGTTACTGGTGGTCGGCCACGGAAGAAGACAGCTACTTCGCCACCAGCCTGATAGTCCGCAACGTTAACACCGAAGGCTTGATGAGCGAATCGCTTATATTGAGCGAAAGAAAATACAAATGGGACGGCTTCTCTGTCCGTTGCGTCGCCGACGTCTGATTTGCCTTTCCGACGGCCCGCCGATTATATTACTGTAAGTACCGCGAGTCCCGTAAATTAGGAGGCTTTGATGATAAAACCTGTGTCTGTGGCGGCGCTGCCCGTCGCGGAGAACTTTGTTATACAGAAGAACCGCATCGAGAACAACGCGGGGCCGGACGCGGCCGCCAAGCGCGTCTGCGTCGTTACGGGGACGCACGGCGACGAGCTGGAGGGCCAGTACGTCTGCGCCCGGCTGGCGAAGATCCTGAGCGACGGCAAGCATAAACTCTCCGGCATCGTAGACATCTATCCCGCCGTGAATCCGCTGGGCATCGACTCCATCACGCGCGGGTTTCCGCTGTTCGACTTGGACATGAACCGCATATTCCCCGGATCGTCGTCCGGCTCGCTCGCCGAGGTCGCGGCGCACGACGTGATCCGCGACATAGACGGCGCGGATATGTGCATAGACATCCACTCAAGCAACATCTTCCTGCGCGAAGTGCCGCAGGTGCGCATAAGCGAACAGAACGAAAACTTCTTGCTGCAGTATGCTATGATGCTCAACGTAGACCTCGTGTGGATACACGCCTCGGCGACCGTGCTCGAATCTACGCTCGCCCACACGCTCAACATGCGCGGGGTGAAGACGCTGGTGGTCGAGATGGGCGTCGGGATGCGCATCACCGAGAGCTACTGCTCCCAACTCCTCGACGGCATACTGCACCTTCTGCGCGAACTCGGCATGTGGAGCGGCGCGGGCGGGCAGACGCGGACGCCGCTCGTCTCGAAAGACCTCAACGTCGGCTTCCTGAACTCCGACGCGGGGGGGATATTCATCCCCCGCGCCGTCCACGGCAGCCACGTCAACACGGGGGACAGCGTAGGCATAGTTATAGACCCGCTCACAGGCGCCATCGTTGAAGAAACGCTCGCGCCGTGCAGCGGCTTGCTGTTCACACTGCGGGAATATCCGGTCGTCTTCGGCGGCTCGCTCTTGGCGCGGATTATGGAGGATGTCAAAAATGGATAAGGATATCTTATACTCGATCAAATCGCCGTACCGCCAGAGCATGGACATCGTCGGCTACACATTCGGCTCCGGCGAACGCTCGTGCTGCGTGGTCGGGGCGCTGCGCGGCAACGAGATACAGCAGATGGCGATCTGCGCGCAACTGGTCGACACGCTCAAACGCTTGGAGGAGAACGGGTGCGTCATTCCCGGCAAAAGCGTAATGATCATCCCGTGCGCCAACAACTACTCCATGAACATCGGCAAACGCTTCTGGACTATGGACAACACCGACATCAACCGCATGTTCCCCGGCTACGACCAAGGCGAGACGACTCAGCGCATAGCGGACGGACTGTTCAAGGCTATCAGAGACTACGTTTACGGCATACAGATGGCGAGCTTCTACCGCGAGGGCGAGTTCCTGCCGCATATCAAGGTCATGGACACCGACTTCGGAAAGATCGAGACCTACGAGTCTCTCTCCGATTTCGGCCTGCCCTACGGCCTGCTCAGAACGCCGCACCCCTACGACACCACGACGCTCAACTACAACTGGCAGGTATGGGGCTGCCGCGCCTACTCGCTATTCTCTACATACACCGACCACGTCGGCAAACAGTCCATGCAGACCGCCGTGAACGCGACTCTGCGCTTCCTGATTGCCAAGGGCATTCTCAAATGGACGCTTCACCGCGGCATGCACACCCGCATACTGAACGAGGAATCGATAAGAACCGTCAAAGCGAGCTGCGCCGGAATGCTGAAAAAACACGTCACCGTAGGAGACGAAGTAGCCGAGGGCGACCTCATCTGCGAGGTAATCCATCCCCTGGAGGGGAACACGATAAACCGCATAGAGTCGCCGGTAGACGGGACGGTGTTCTTCGCCTACAACAAACAGCTTGTGATGGAACACACCGACGTGTTCAACATCGTGCCGTTTTCGAACGTCTGACGGCAGAGTATCGGCGCGGGGCCGGCTACTAGGTCTCCGAGAGGCCCCGCCGCCCCCGAAACCGCGTTTTTGACCCCTCCTGACCCCTTTTTCAACTTTTTTCACTTTTCTATTGACATTTTTAATCCCATGGAGTATATTAGTATAATATGACTACGAACACTCCTTTCAACGCCCCATCGGCAGGTTTTTGGCCCGGCATACTGAATTTCTTCGCTTCGCCCGAACCGCGTTTTATCAAGACTGAAGCCGATGCGACGATGCCTCCGACCTCAAATAATAGTGAGCACATTAATCCTACCTTTAATGTATACAACTTTTACCGCGCGGAAAACGCGGAAAATGAGGGTAAAAAGAGGGTTTTACGGGTGCTCTTAGGTGTACAAATTAAAGGTACCTTTAATTTGACCAATATACACCCGCGCAAAACTACAAAACCGCCTTTTTTGTAATCCTGTAATCCTTTTTCTAATCCTGCTAATTCTAGTTAAGACAATGTAGTAGACGTGGACAGTTGAGACAATAACGTAAATAATTAACCTTAATTCTTAATTACCATAAAGGAGAAGTGCTGATGAATTTCTTTTTCAGTCCAACAAAAAAGGTATCGGCGACCCTGTGGGCCGCCGTAATGCTGTGCTTTACGCTCGCCTCGGGCGCGGCGGCGGCATCTCACACGGTTACGGTCGTTGGCGACGGAGCCAACGCGAGCGGCGGAGGGACTTACACGGCGGGGGCTACGGTCTCTATATCGGCGGGGAAACATTCCAAAGGGACGCCTTTTAAGAAGTGGACGGCGCAAAAGGGCGGGGTGAAATTTAAGGATGAATATAGCGGGAAGACTACGTTTGTTATGCCGGATAGAGATGTTGTGGTTCGGGCTGAGTTTGGGGTTGGGTTGGGGAAGAAGTTGGCGGCGGTGGATGGAGGGATGCTTACGGATGATAGAGACAACAATAGACAATACAAGACGGTAATCATAGGTGGGCAGAGGTGGATGGCGGAAAATCTGAATTATGTTGTTGGGAATAATAATCAATCTCGGTGTAATGGTGATAACAACACTAATTGCGTTGATTACGGTAGGTTGTATACTTGGACGACCGCTAGTAATAGCGATGTTTGTCCTACCGGTTGGCATTTGCCGACTAAAGGAGAATGGGAAACGTTGATAAATAGTACGACGGAACGTGGAGTTGCGGGTAAAGAATTAAAAGCGACAGAAAAATGGGTTAGTGGGGGAAATGGAACGGACGATTATGGGTTTTCGGCGCTTCCTGGTGGTAGAAATCTTGGACCAAATGGTGGAGAGGTGGGGACATCTGGATATTGGTGGTTAGACGGGAGCACGGCTTTTTTTTATGAAATGAACACCGGAGACGAAATAAAAGGGCCGACTAGCGTAGGAAATCCAGATATTTTTGCTTCGGTGAGATGCGTGGAGACCAAAGCCGTGTCGGTCGAAAAGATAAAACTTCCCACTCCTGAAGCGCGTAAAGATCTAACATATAACAAAGGCAGTCAATCTGCAGGTATACCTGAAAAAACCGATGAATACATATTGGGAGGCGTTCTCAGCGGAACTGATGCGGAAACTTACACCGCAACGGCCAAATTGAGCGAGCCGAATAAATATGAATGGAAGGATGCTCCGGACAAAGAAATAGTGAACATTCCGTGGTCGATAGCACCGAAGAAAGTTCCCGAGCCTGTTTTCACTGTACCCAAAAACTTTGAATACGACGGTTTCAATAAAGTGATAGATGTACCGTTAAGCGTGTTGGAAGAATACGAAGTGAAAAACAATTCCAATATAGGGAGAAATGCGGGTCCATACAAGTTAGAGATCGCTTTGACAGACGAAAAAAATTATGTGTGGGATGGTCAAGGACAGGTATACTCGAGCGAACCTTTGGAAATTGAGTGGGAGATAGCAAAGCAGCCGGTTACCAAGCCGGCTATCAAACAGCACGAAAACTTTGTCTTCGAGGTCGATGATGAGAAAACGGTAGAGATAGAGCCGTTAGCCCCCACCAAGTACACCCTGACCGAAGGCTATCAAGCAACACACGCTGGCACTTACTACGCACGGGTCGAATTGGAAAACGAAGCTAATTATAAGTGGGATGGCGGCCCGGATCGCTCCTACATAGACCTTGAGTGGAATATAGATCAGAAGGAACCGGATGAGAATAAGGCGAAGGAGCTTTTTGGCAACCCTACGGTATGGGTGCCCTATGTTAATGGTATTAAACTCGCCGACATAACACCGCCTAAATATTATGAATGGGCAAAACCGGTACCGGAAACCGTATTAAAAGAAACTGACGGCGGGAAAAGTTTCCAGGCGACCTTTTGGGTGCCAAGCGGTGACTACAAATCGGCAAGCGGGGAAATTATCGTGAAATTCGGTGCGGATGGCGACAACCAAAAAGTCGACAAGCCCGTAGCGACAACCCCCACACACACCTACGATGGTGACGAGCACGATGCCGGTATAGTAGTGGACGACTCGAGGTATACATTGGGTGGAGACATCTCCAGAACAGACGCCAGCGACAAATACATCACAACGGTTACATTGAAAGGTGGATATGAGTGGGTCAAGGACGAAACGTCAGACGAAGAAACGCCCGACCGTAGAGTCTTAGAATTGGAGTGGTCAATAGCCAAAGCACCGGGAACATCATTCCTCGCTTTGGACCCGATAGACAAGGTATATTCGACCAATCTTACACTTTCAGGTATAACTTTACCGGATGAATACAAATGGTCCGTCCCTGGAACGTCTTTAAGCGCCGGTGCGAATCAATCGTTTGCGGCGACCTATACCGTGGATGCCAATCATTTACCGTTTGACGGGACTATTATCGTGAATGTGACGAAAGGGCCCGAATTGAAAGCGACCGGCCCGGCTCCAAAGAAGATTGGCAGCAAAGATGTCGCCCCGCATGATCTTGTCCTGTCCGATGAGATACTCATAGACATAGAACAGAGCGACCACGGCTCATTGCATTTCGAGTTATTTGGCGAGTTAGAAAATGATGACGATATATTACAAACCTTAACATTAAACGCCGCGGGCAGTATGCTGAATTACCAAGGCAAAGGTAAGCTAGAAGGCACGGCGGCGCAGATTATAGAGATTAGCAGTGAAAACTATCAGAGTACCAAAGTTACCATCACCTTTGAGGCGACGGATCAAACCATCCACAACGTAAAGGTAAACAATGGAACTGGAGGATCCGATTACCATGAGGGTGAGACTGTTGTAATCACTGCCAATTACCGTCCGGGCGAAGAATTTGTCGGGTGGACGACCGAACCCGATGATGTGGGTCTTTTAGTTGACGAAGACGACGCTCTGGTCGCGAGTTTTGTGATGCCTGACCACGATGTAATTGTCACGGCAGAGTTCGAGGATGTCGAATACCAGATAACATTCGACCCCAACGGCGGCGAAATCGACGACGACGACATGTTCGCTGCGACGTACGGTGCGTCGGAAGCTACTACGTTCATCGACAAAAAGGGCGGACAACTCAAACTCGAGTCATTGCCGGTGACTACAAGAACCGGTTACAAGTTTGTCGGCTGGTTTCCTTTGAATAGTGAAAATATGGTAACGCTGGCTACCGTGTTCACTGGTAGAACTTATGTCTATGCCCGTTGGACGCCTATCGACTACACGGTGACATGGATTCCATACGACGGCGCTCCCGTGCCCGGTCAGGGAACCTTGCAGAAAGAATATAATTATGACGACGGTATAGCCGTGCCGCCTAAAATGGAAAAATTGGGGCACCATTTCGACTATTGGTACGTCATTGTTGACGGCGTCGAAACCGAGGTGACATTCCCGATAAGTGACTTCCCGATAAATAATGAGCTGAAAGAACATGTCACGTTTCACGCTCATTGGACGCCGAAAAGTTACACCGTTGTGTGGTACTTAGAATTTGAAGGCAGCATACCAATCCCGCCTACCACTGTTAAATACGGCGAAAAAATAGCTAAGGAACCGGCTAATCGGGGTACTGAGTATGCGTTCGATGGCTGGTATACCGACATTAAATTAACTTCGCCGGTGGCGGATGAGGATTGGCCGTTAACCGCTGATAAGGAGGACGGCAACCTCTACAACTTCTACGCGAAGTGGTCGAAGATTCATACGATAACGTTTGACGCCAACGGCGGCAAGTTCGAAACCAACGATGGCGTGGTCACCCAAACGACAGACAAGACAGGTAAAGGCGGGAAATTGGAGAATGGGTTTCCTACGCCCAAGTGGGATGGTCACCACACGCTTATTGGCTGGTTCACGGAGAAGACGGGCGGTGTGGAGGTGAAGCCGACAGATAGCTTTGGCGAGAACACTACGCTTTTCGCTCGTTGGAAGTATGATCCGCCTTACGGAGTCACGTTCATTTTTGTCGACGGCGATAAAAAGTTTCCGATGTTAGAACCCATAAATGTGGAAGAGGACGGAATACTCGCGAAACAGCCCGACTTCGATCCGCCCGCGTGTGGAAGCGATTGCGCGTACAAGTTTAACAAAAAGTGGTATGATGCGGAGACGGGCGGCAAGGAAATAAATACGGTCACGGAGGTGTTTAAAGATAACGCGCAACTCTTTGGTCGGTTGGAGAAAGTTACTACTTACTTGATCACGTTTGACGCCAACGGCGGCAAATTTGGAGAGGCGACAACGTTCGCCGGCAAGACCGGCGCCGACAAAACGATAGCGGTGTGGCCCGAAGAGGTGCCCACGAAAACGACCGGCGATAGGACCTTTGACGGCTGGTGGACGCAGGCGGATGGCGGCGCATTGGTAGATCAGACTAAGGAGTTCTCCGCTGCCGCCACCGTCTACGCTCATTGGAAGACCGAATACGAGCCTCTCACTATAACGTTCAACCCCAAAGGCGGTTCGGTCACCCCGACGTCCGGCACGACCGGCACAAACGGAAAGCTGGCGTCGATACCCACGCCCGCGAGGGTTGGTTACACGTTTGACGGTTGGTACATATCGGAGACGAGCACCACGAAGTTGACGGCGGATCACGTATTCAACAATCCGTCTGAGACGACAATCTACGCCCGTTGGAACTCTATCACTATAACGTTCAATGTCAATCCCAACGACGGCGCGTTACCGGCCGGAGCGGGGACGACAGCCGTGGTCGGCGATGACGGCACGCTCGCATCGTTGCCTACCCCCACGCCCGCTGCCGGCAGCACCCAAGTGTTTGACGCTTGGTATACGACGGCGTCGGGTACAACCGGTACGGAGGTAACGACAGGCACGGTGTTCAACGCGAACGCGACAGTGTTTGCCCGTTGGATGTCTACTTACACGGTAACGTTCAGTCTCTTCAACGGCGGCACGTTGCCGTCCGGAACGGCGACAACCGCTCAGACCGGCATAGGCGGGAAGCTGGAGATGGCCAACTTGCCCACGCCTACCAAGACAAATTACGCGTTCAACGGGTGGTTCACGGAGGCTTCGGGCGGTACGCAGGTATCGGCGAGCACGTCGTTTAGGGCCAACACTATCGTTTACGCTCAGTATACGCCTGTCAGCGTGGCGTTCACGATCACGTTCAACGCCAGCAGCGGTTCGGTATCGCCTGCGTCCAGCGTCACTAGGGGTAACGGGACGCTGGCTTCTATACCGACTCCCACGAGGAGCGGCTGGAAGTTTGAGGGCTGGTTCACGGCGGCGTCGGGCGGCGACGAGGTGACGCTGGATAAAGTGTACGCCGCTAATACTACCATCTACGCTCAGTGGAAGCAGATATTCACTGTAACGTTCAACCCCAGCAGCGGCACGGTCTCTCCGACGTCGGCTGTAGCGGGCACAGACGGCAAGCTTGAGTCTCCTCCGCCGGAGCCTGTGAGAGCCGGTTACAAGTTCGAGGGCTGGTTCACGGCGTCGACGGGCGGCACCGAGGTGACGGAGGATCGCGTGTACACGGCTAATACTACTATATATGCGCGGTGGACGCTCATAACGTACACGATAACTTTTGACCTCAACGGAGTCACCGGCTCCAATGTGCCTGCGCCGGCGGTGACGGGAACCGGCGCCAAGTTAGCGTCATTGCCTACGCCGGCTACGAGAAGCGGTTACACGTTCGGCGGCTGGTACACGGATGCGTCGGAAGGCGAGAGAGTGACGACGAGCACGGTGTTCGACGGCGACAAGACGGTATACGCCCGCTGGACGCCTGTGAGCTACACGATAACGTACTCTCTCGGCGGCGGGACGGCTACGCCGGCCAATCCGACGAGCTACACCGGCGAGACCCCGGACATTACGCTGGTCAATCCGACCCGGCCCGCTTACGAGTTCGCCGGCTGGACGGGGTCTAACGGCACGGTCAAGCAGTTGGAGGTGACCATTGAGCAGGGGAGTTCCGGCGCCAAGAGCTATACGGCGAACTGGACGGCTATTATATATGACATATCCTTTGACGTCAACGGCGGCAAGGAGCTGGCGTCGGCGACGGCGAAGACCGCGGCGGGCGGAAGGCTCGCGTCCCTGCCTACGCCTACGAGGGAGAATTACGCTTTCGACGGCTGGTTCGCAGCGGACGGCTCGAAAGTGACGACGAGCACCGTGTTCGAAAGCAACGCGACAATCGTCGCTCAATGGTCGTTTATCTACAAGGTGACGTTCAACCCCAACGGCGGCACGGTGACGCCGACGACCGCTAATACGGGCGCGGGCGGGAAACTCGCCTCGCTGCCGACGCCGACGCTTACGGAATACACTTTCATCGGCTGGTTCACGGATAAAGAAGAAGGCGTCAAGGTGTCGACGAGCACTGTGTTTGACAAAGACTCGGTACTCTACGCGCATTGGACGAAGCTCGTAAGCGTCACTGTGACGTTCAGCGCCGGCGCCAACGGAACGCTTTTGGCCTCGGTAGGGGGCGTTCCGATCGCCTCGGGCGCGTCGGTCAACATCGGCGAGGACATTATATTCATGGCGTCCCCCGCCGCGGGTTACAAAGTGCTGAGCTGGACGATGAACGGGTCGCAGGTCAAAGAAATGGACTCGTTGCCTATGTACATACTGTCCGGTCTGTCTAGCGCGACCACGGTAACGGTGTCGTTTGAGCCGGGTGTTTCCGTGGCCTCGCCGAACCGCGAGATTCCTAACGGCATTGGCGGCGAGGTTGCCGCGATAGCCCCGGTTAAGGCGCTCTCCGGCGTCGTGACGGTAGGCCCGAACCCCGTGAGAGCGGGCGGAGAGGCGGTTATCTACTGGAACGGCGGCAAAGCGGTCAGCGGCAAGCTGACGGTGTTCGACGCGGTAGGCGGAAAAGCAGCGGTTGTCAATGTCAGAGGCACGAATAAGATAGGCGCGTGGAAGACAAACGGCGCCGCCGAGGGCACGTACCTGATTAAAGGCGTGCTGAAGGACAAAAACGGAACCAAGGTCATGGTATCGCAGTTGGTAGGCGTAGTGAGGTAACGTTGTTGGTTGATGTATGGGCGGTCTAGTGCGGCCGCCCTTCTTTTGATGTTTTTTCATCTAAATCTATTTTCAAAAAAGGAAGATATCCTAATGAATTTCTTCAAAAAATACGGACAGGCGTTGTTGATTGCCATGATCGCGTTGGCGGTCGGTTTGGGTTGCTCCGAGAAAAAGAACAACAATCCCGTAACTCCGAGCGGCGGCAGCATAGTCTGCAAAGACGGTGAGGCGTGGATCGCGGAGGGTAAAGCCGGTGGTTTCATTTTCGCTGCGGACAGCAGTCTTATAGCGGTGACGGTGTACGACGACGGGAGTAGCGGCGGCAGAAAGATCGGAAAGTATTCTACCAGCGGGGATAAACTGACGCTCGTCTATGACGCCGCCGATTATTCGTCAACGGTTACGTATAAGGTTTCCGGCGACAAATTGACATTGACCGGCGAAGTGGAGACAACAGTGTACACAAAGAGAACCGGCGTGCATATCGATGCGTAAAGGTGTTTTTTTTACTTCTGCGAAAAAGACGGCGGCGATCATATCGGTCGCCGCCGTGTTATGTTTATTTTCCGCCGCGCGCGCGCAACCGTCCGATAGCGCCTGTGTGACTTTTCGCTGGGGATCTTTCGGGACGCTTACGGCCGCGGTTGACGGCGTCCCCATCGCCTCCGGCGACTCGGTGGCCGTAGGTAAATTCGTTATCTTCACGGCCGCCCCCAGCAACGGTTACGACAAAATCCGCTGGTGGGTGAACGGGGCGGAGATACCCAGCGATACTACGCTGTATACGCTGCCGATACTTATCGGGCGCGCGGTTCCGCACAACGTCGTGGTCTCGTTCGAGCGGGTGCCGTCCGAGTACGCCGTTGTGACCTTTCGCGGCGGGTCTTTCGGGACGCTTACGGCCGCGGTGGACGGCGTCCCTATCGTCTCCGGCGATTCTGTGGCCGCCGGTAAAAACAAAAACGTTATATTCACGGCAGTTCCCGACAAAAAGAACGGCAAAGTCCGTTGGACGATGAACGGTGAGGAGATACCCGATTATATTAACGTGTATACCCTGCCGGTGAAGATTTCTGACGACGGGGCTCCAATTGACGTCACTGCTTCGTTCGAGGTGTACATAGAGCCGCCTGAGGATCAAATCGAACTGCTATCCGGCGTATTGACCTTCGGACCGAGCCCGGTGAGGTCGGGCGGCGAAGTGGCTATCTTCTGGGACGGCGACAAGGAGATAGGCGGCGATCTGCTGGTATTAAGCGCTCTCGGCGATGTGGTCGCCAAGGTAAGCGTCAGCGGCGTCGGAAAGATAGGCGCGTGGAACACCCGCGGCGTCGCGAGCGGCGCGTACCTGGTGCGTGGTATGCTGAAGGACAAAGACGGTTTCAAATGCAGGGTGCTGATGCTGGTCGGGGTCGTCAGGTAACGGTTACTATGAAAAACAAAATTTTCTTTCCCGTAAAATTGATCCTTTCCGCGGCGGTAGCGTTTTTGTGCGCGTCCGTTTCTGCGGCTCAGGATTCGGCGGCCGTCCAGAGCGAGCCGCTCGGCGATTTTGCGGATAAGAACATAGGCGTGTATATGGTATTTGTGAAGGGCGGGACGTTTACGATGGGTTGCACCGTCGAGCAGGGCGGCAGTTGCTACGCTCACGAAAAACCGGCGCGGAGCGTGACGCTCGGCGATTTTTACATATCGCGCTACGAGGTTACGCAGAAGCAGTGGACGGCGCTGATGGGCTACAATCCATCCGTGCAGCAGGGCGACGATCTGCCGGTGGAGAACGTTCTTTGGGATTCGGTTAAGGTGTTTATTGAAAAGCTGAACGCCTTGGCGGCGGACAATTATTGGGAGTATCGTCTGCCTACGGAGGCGGAGTGGGAGTACGCGGCCCGGGGCGGCGCCAAAAGCCGGGGTTACGCGTTCTCCGGCGGCGGTGTCGGCGAAGTCGCCATGTATGAGGACAACAGCGGCGGCAAGACCAATACGGTAGGGAGCAAGGCGCCCAACGAGCTTGGCATATACGACATGAGCGGCAACGTGTGGGAATTGGTCGGCGATTGGTACGGGGATTACGACAAGTCCCCGCAGACCGACCCGTCGGGCCCGCCGCACGGAACTTCCCGCATAATGCGCGGCGGCGGCTGGTCAAGCGGCGCGAGGGCCTGCCGCGTCTCCAACCGCATGAGCCTCTCGCACGGCTTCAGCAGCAACGACGTGGGCTTCCGCTTGGCGCTAGGGCCTAAAAAGGTGGCGCCGGCGCTGCCGCCGATGTCGCAATTGGCGCTGCTTAAGCCCACCTACGTAAAAACCCGCCGGAGCGAAGCGGTTTTCGCCGCCCAAGCCGCGGACACCGCGCCGTCTAAGGCGTTTCACCTTAAATCGAGAAGTTTGCGTAGCACGGATAGATTGGATAAGGGGATAAGCATAGGGATCGGCGGGTTTTACGGCGTCGATTTCGGCGGCGGGATAGTGTGGGCCAATAAGGAAGAGGTGGCTATGCCCTACGACGGCGGCGGGGCGTACATGTTTGTAGACGCCGTGTACGCCGAAGTCTTCTTCGGATACTCCGGCGGCGGCGGGAAGTGGGAAAGCCAAGACGCAAGAAGCAAAAACGATCTGCCCGAAATGTCGCGCTCATACTTTAACGTAGGCGTAATGCTGAAGTATCCCATGAATATGGGCGTGGGTTTGAGCAGCGTCTTTCCGCTCGCAGGCATAGATTATGAAGCGGCGATGTCTGGAAAACTTACTTACGCAACCGGCAACGTTTACGAATTTGACAAAGACAACTGGCGCTACGGCGCGGACGCCCTTAGCGCGCTGTGGCTGAGATTCGGCGGCGGGTTCAATGTAAATGTAGAATTAATCCCGAGCGCCTACCTGCGCGCCGAATTATTGTACGGCTTTAGAGCGGCAAACGCCTTCGAGAAACAAGACGCGGGCTTAAGCGCCGGCGCTGAAACTAGGCAGGGTCACGGGTTTACTTGCAGAGTAGGCGTAGGGGTTAAACTTTTGTAAAGGAATTGCTATTATGTATAAACTCATCTATCGCACGTTATCCTTTTCGCTGACAGCCGCGTTGCTGATGTGCGCGGGGTGCGCCGATTTCGACCACGGCGGCGGCCGCGTTGACCCTGACGACGGGGTGAACGCCTACCTGAACATGTTTAACCCCGTGCTCCGCACATACGTCTCGCCGGGAAACGGCGGCAAGGTTTGGGTGGCCACGCCTCCCAATAGCTACGGAACCTACAGGTACGGAGATACAGTCACGGCTATAGCCATACCAAGCCCCAGCTTCACGTTTAACGAGTGGTCCGGCGCGTTGACGGTCGCGGATGACACAGTGCGGATAGTTATGGACGGCAACAAGACGCTGATAGCCAATTTCACACCCAAAGACTAGGTCGTTAAAAATCAAATAATCTTTCCGATCTCATTTTGCAATTTCCGCGCGTCGGACGCCGTCATCCCCCAATCGAATATTGACGAACTCGCGTTGACCAATTCCGCGAAGCCGCAGTTCCCGGCGCGTTCGCCTATGCCGCCGATTGTTACATCTGCGTACAGGCAGCCTGATTTCGCCGCTTCGATTGTGTTCGCGACGGCCATGCCGAGGTCGTTGTGGGCGTGGATGCCGAGTTCCGCTTTGCCGTTCAGTTCGGCGGAAATTTTCTTCACGAGCGTGCCGCATTGAGATGGGGAAGCGACGCCTACGGTGTCGGAGAGGCGTATGCGGGTTACGCCGGAGTCTAGCAGGATTTTCGCTGTTGATATCATGAAGTCCGTGTCCGCTCGGAAGGCGTCTTCAAATCCTACGGAGAGCGGGATGCCGCTTTTTTCTACTATCTGTAAACACTCGCGTAATCTGTTGATTACACTCTCATTATCAGTACGCAGTTTCTCATGGATTTGCGTTTGCGAGACAGGGACGCAGATGTGTATGATGTCTGGTTGTACGTCTATCGCGTGTTGGATGTCGGATGGGACGAGACGCGCCCATACTGATATGACGGCGTTTTTGCGGTTTTTGATTATGTTGGCGACGGCCGCTTTTTCTTCAGGCGACGCCGCAGGAACGCCCGCTTCTATTTGATGAACGCCGCTGGAATCGAGGAGGGCGGCTATTTCTAGTTTTTGATTTGGGGAAAAGAAGATGCCGGGCGTTTGCTCTCCGTCGCGGAGGGTGCTGTCTACGATGTATCTTTTGATGTTATTGATATTAGGTGCTTCCGACGTTATAGTTGGATGAACCGGACTGCGCACCCCTAACGGGGTGCGGATTAATTTTCCCCAGGTACTTTTTCTACCGAGCTTAGCACCCCTAAGGGGTGCTGTTTTACTGCTTATTTCCGGTGTTTTTTGCACCCCGCTAGGGGTGCAAAGCTCGGTAGAACGTATGTTCTCCATTAGATTAGTCCGCACCCCGTAGGGGTGCGTCCCTTGTATTGATTCAACAATATCCGAAAATTCCCTATCCGTAACCGCGCTCCGTTTTTCAACCGCCTTTGTCTTGACCCCTGCGAGGATAAGCGGTATCTCTTCTTCGTCACACCGCAATTTTAATTCCGACAATTTGGCGCGTATAGACGCGATTCCGCTCTGTCTTCCCAGCACTATCTTTCGCGTCTGCCCGACGATTTCAGGCGAAAACGGTTCATAGCAGACAGGCTGTTTCAGTATCCCGTCCACATGGATGCCCGACTCTACGCGGAATATCCGCTTGCCGATGATCGGTTTGTTCGGCGGCACGTTTTTCTTCGCGATCTGTTCAAACACTCTTGCCATCTCCGGCAGGAAGTCATAGTTTTTGTCGGTACTGATCAATTTATTTATCCGCAGAATCATTATCAACTCTTCAGTAGCCGCGAACCCGCCCAGACCGCCGAAGGCCGTAACGACGCCGCCGTCCGCGCCCGCGCCGCTCATAGCCCACTCCGCCGCGAGCGCCGTGGCGCAGTGCAGGCGGTTCGTCGGGCAGAATTCGACGGATCGATGCTTCAATCGTTTGAACATTTGTTGATGATCCCCTAGGATCGCGCCGCTCATCCCTGCTATGCGCAGTTTTTGGCAGTCGTTGTCTTCGGCCCCCTCTTTTGGGCAGACGAAATCCTCGATATTCGGATATTTGGCCGCATCGGCGGCTTTCGACAAGCGCAGTACGTAGGACTGGTATGCCGGCAGAGGCGACAAGAGCCTGTACATTGTCTCCGAAAGCTCTATGGCGCCGGGGTCCAGCTCGGTCAGGAGCGACAGGAAACGCAAAAGCGCCGGTCTGTCGGGCGTCGGCGGTCCGTCAAGGCAGGATAGCGTTCTGTCGATAATGCGGATCAACGGCGGCGCTCCATGAAGAGTGTGTCTTATAATATAATAATGTAATCGATGTCTTATTAAATCAAAATCAAAGTCAAGGTCAAATTCTTTTTTAGACGAAAGGCTTCGCCTTTCATAGGATATGCGGGGCTAAACCCCGCATATATTAAGTCAACGTCAACGGCAAAGTCAAAATTCAGACGTTTTTTTGCACCCCGTTAGGGGTGCATAGCTCGGTAGAACGCAGATCCCACCAAAAATCAATCCGCACCCCGTTAGGGGTGCGTCCTGCTTTTCCTGACACAGTGCGCACCCCTACGGGGTGCGGAA
>Ga0268262_10003507_pt1 | contig 16909 bp, 13 predicted proteins | sample TergutNc150P3_FD_190354 | JGI IMG/M metagenome (GOLD analysis project Ga0268262, IMG submission 190354) | Nasutitermes corniger P3 segment gut microbial community from laboratory colony in Florida, USA - Nc150 P3 (SPAdes) (version 2) | ecosystem: Host-associated > Arthropoda: Insects >... | reverse complement strand
CCCCCCCCCGTGCTTTAACCACCTTAAAAATAACCATCAATTACCCGATGGTACATCTTCTCAATATAATTATTATTCTCGTTTTCTATGGGAAATCGCCTATATGAGAAAAATTAGATTGTTTTATGGTTTACTGTCGCTCTTAATTCTTATTACAGGTATGGGAATATATTTATTATTTAGAAATATAAATAATATTTTGTTATTTTCATGGATACCGAAATCTACATTTTTCAAATCAAATTTAATACCTTTAAAACCGTCAATACTTACGGATATTTTAAAATACAATCTGCCTGATATGCTTTGGTTCGTATCGGCAATATTATTTTTCAGATTTATCTGGTTTTTTAAATTTAAAGAGCAAACGGTTTATATTATCTGTTTTTATGCAATTGGACTTATTTTTGAGATAAGCCAATTATCGGAAAAAATTCCTGGTACATTTGATTGGCTTGATTTAATTTTCTTGTGTATGGGAGCTTTCGTAGAAGGCTTACTATATAAAAGATTCATTTTAAGGAGATATGTATGAAAGAAAAATTGACACCGCACATTATTGCGGTAATGGCTTTCGTGGTTTTTGTTGTGCTTGGGTTGGCTTGTGCAAGTGTTCCGAAGGATTATAAGGAAATTTCTCCTGCTAGCTTAACGAATAATATAAATGAACCCAAAATTGTAACGGAAACAAGACTTAAATACTTAACGGGAACAAGTATAGTAGTACTGTTAGATGTTCCCCATAAAAGTCTTTATAATGTTGGTTCTGTTAAAAATTTAAACGAAATTTTACTTGAAGAAAGGATAGAAGCTGACAAAGTGTATAGAGTTTATATGACATTTGAATCTTACGATATTGGATTTATTGTTGACCGAATAGACGGTCTTATGTCTGTTGAAGAAGCACAGGCAAGAATTGATAAGAGAAACGCAGATAAAAAAGTTGCCGAAGAAGCACAGAAACAAAAACAGGAAGCGGAACAAAAAGCGAAACAAGAAGCTTGGGAAGCAGCGACGAAAAATTTTATTATTATGCCTGAGAATTGGAATCCAGTACACTATACTAAAACAGACTTATTTAAAGCAGTTGCAGCTTCAAAGGATTTAAAAATATATTCAAGTAAAGTAGATGCGATTTGGGGAGGCTCATTCTTGTGGTGTGTATCTGATCTAAAATTTGTTCGTCAAAATGGTACAGATATTACATTTTCTTCTGATGATAATTCTATAACGCAAATTATGTCTATAGATCAAAGGTCTGGGTTACAAGCCGGGCAAAAAGTCCGTGTTTATTATGATATAACGAGATCGCCAGTTACAAGATGGGATGTAATAGCCATTGAAAAGCGGTAGGGAAGATACTATGAAAATCATTTATAAGATTACATACCCCAATGGGAAAATTTATATCGGTAAAGATTCTACCGGAGATATTCTGCGGTACTTCGGCAGTCCTGACCGCGAATATCTTGAAAAAGATTTTGTTTTGGAAGAATTGAAGGAAATAATCATACGAAAAGAAATTCTCTTTTCCAGTAAAGATATATCCGATTCTGAACTGGGAAAAAAGGAAACAGAATTTATTGTAAAATGCGGTTCCAATAATCCGGCAAAGGGGTATAATCTTTTACCAAAATTTGAGAGTAGCACATAGTGCCTGTAGCGAAATTTTGTAGTGTCGTCAAGAAATTGGTGGCACTACATTGAATGTCCATAAGTCTCGCAGTAAAAGTTCGTGTGGTTCGTGGTAGAATTTCTTTATTATTGTAAGGAGTAACAATTGAATGATCTACAAAAAACACTCAATTCCCTATACCACTCCAGTAACTGTGCTCATTAGTGGCGGTGTGGTATGGGTGGTGAGTAAATAAATTTTTAAGACATTGCTCTCTTGTACTGTGACATTGTAAATGATATAATAGTAATATGCGGTTATTGTCCGTAAACATTGTATTATCCACAGCTAAACAGCTAAAAAAAGAAGGCTGGAAATTTGATTGGGATAAATCATTTGGTGCTATCTCACAAAAAATAGCGTATTTAGAAAAAGAAAAAATACAAGGATTAGTTGAGTTTGAAGAAGTACCAAGTTCATTATATAACATCATTTACCGTATTGAGTTAGCCCCTGAGAATATTGGTAAAAATAAGAAAATTGACAATGTTGCAGGAACGCTTTTTGCTTATGTTGCAAAAGATTCACTGGATGCCGGATTTGAAGGTTTTGTGGTGTTTGACAGTAAAACTATATTAATTGACCATTATGTTGAAAAATACGGAGCGCAGGTTCTATTCGGAAATCGTCTGTACTTTGATACAAAAGCCAGCAAAGCATTGATTAATAGATATTTGAAAGGAAAAAACAATGGCTAAAAACTTAATACTGGTAAACACCAATCCTGACATATTGAAATATGACAATCGAAAAGCAATAGAACTTGCTCAAACGCTTGGCAGACCATTAACTTCCAAAGAATATGAAACATTAAAAATTAAAAAATCAATTAAACAGAATGAACCCTATATTAGGGTAATAAAGCAAAAGGATCACTCTTAATTATAGGAGCGTTCAATCTGTCCGTTACTCCATTAAAAAATTCAAACGAAAGTCCTTTTTCAAAATTTTTTAAACCGTGAGCGTTTAAAAGTTCTTCCGTATATGCATATAACGGGTATATTTTTGTGTTTTTAAAACCTCTGTCATAATGAGTTATAACGGGAATTATTCCGTAGTTCTCTATTGAGAGTTCTCCCGTTGATTTTTTTACGAAAGTCAGGGAAATCATTCCGCCGATTATTCTTTCCCTTTCCCGCTGGTGGGAGATGAAATTGCCAAGCGAGTAATAGCATAGGGTTTCTTTTCCGTCTGGACGGGGAAGTTTATCCATGCGTTGAAGGACGTGCGGATGATGCCCAACGATGAGGTCTACATTCAACTGGGAAAGAAAGTCGGCAAGGTCAGTTTGAGTTTTATTAGGCTGGAGCATGTATTCATCGCCCCAGTGCATGGAAACAATTAAAAAGTCACATAACGGACGCAGGGAGGTTATTTCTTCTTCCATTTCTTCTTTTTTAATCAGGGAGACAAGGTTTGGATTGTCTTTGGGAAGCGTATTGCCGTTAAGACCGTAAGTATAGGATAAAAATCCAAGGGTTATATTGTTTTTTGTTATAATGCGCGCGCTTTGCCCTTCCTTACGGGCTCCAATTATTGTAAATTCCGTTATTGTATTTAAATAATCAAGAGTGGATTTAAGACCAGCCGCTCCTTTATCCATCGCGTGATTGTTTGCAAGGTTTAAAATATCGAATCCGGTATCCAAATGTGTTTTTGCTAGCGATTGTGGGGTATTAAAAGCGGGGTATCCCGAATAACCGAAACTTTCGCCTGCCATTACCGTTTCCTGATTTATAAACGCAAGATCGGCGTTTTGGATTATGCTTTTTATTTCCGTATAAATCGGCGAAAAATCATAAATTCCATTTGTTAAATGCGAATTAATTAATGATTCATGAAATAAATTGTCGCCGGCCGCGATGAAGGTAAGAGTGTAAATTACGGGTTCTTCTTCTTTTTGGGGAACCGCAGGAGCAAGAGCTTTTTCCCCTTTTTTTCCGGAAATTACGGAAAGAAAATTTTTTTTCTTATCTTTATCGGTAAATATTTGATCAGGATCGCTATCCGGCATACCGGGTTTGGATTGGCATGATAAAATAAAAAATAATAAATAAAAAATAATTAATATTTTATTTTTCAAATTTGCCTCCGATAACACGCTGTGATCCGCTAAGGTCACCGTATAATTGTATATCTATAAATCCTTTTTTTTCAAGTAAAATCGTTATCTGTTCCATCTGCCGTGGATCAGCCTCCAATAGCAAATATCCGTCTTTTTGCAAATGTTCGGGGGCTTTGTCTATGATACGCTTTATTATTTCCAGTCCGGAAATTCCGCCGTCAAGGGCGACGCGAGGTTCATTTTGCACTTCCGCGGATAGGGTTTGAATTTCTTCCGAGGGAATGTATGGCGGGTTTGAGACAATTAGGGAATAGATCGCGGGGGGGGGGCAGGGAAGCGCGTCATATAAATCGCCAGGGAAAAATTTAATTAAATTGCCGCCAAGGAGTTTTTGGGCATTGCGGATTGCGGTATTTAATGCGTTAGGTGAAATGTCTGTTGCCGTAATATCACAGGCTTGTCTTTCGTTTTTTAGGGAAATCGCTACCGCTCCGCTTCCCGTGCAGAGGTCTAATATGTTAATGACAGAGTTATCTTGCGTATTTTTCTGAATAATATCTATTGCGGTTTCCACAAGGGTTTCGGTTTCCGGTCTCGGAACAAGTACGGACATGTTTACTTCAAACTCTAATCCCCTAAACTCTTTTTTCCCAATGATATATGCGGTACATTCGCCGTTTGCCCTTCTTTCTATAAGTTCGCAAAATTCCGCGCACTTTTTTTCTGAAATACGGTCTGTTCCTTTTGCGATAAGTTTTGTACGGTCGGTATTTAATATGTGCGCAAGTAATAAAGAAGCGTCAAGTCCCGGAGTTTTTATACCGGCATATTTTAAGTCCGCGCCTCCCTGCGCCAGAGCTTCACGGATTAACATATTACTATTCGCCGTCTGTGAACGTATCCGACGCGCTGCTTTGCAATAATTCTTCCTTCGCGGAAAGTTTCAGCGCGTCAAAAAGTTCCGATGTGTCGCCTTGCATGATAAGATCAAGTTTATAAAGAGTAAGATTGATGCGGTGATCGGTTAAGCGGTTCTGCGGAAAATTGTAAGTTCTAATTCTCTGGGAGCGGTCGCCTGAGCCTACCTGATTCTTTCTTGCCTCGGCTCTCTGCGCGGCGGCTTTTTCTTCTTCCATCTCGTAAATACGCGCCCTGAGTATGCGCATGGCTTTAGCCTTGTTTTTTATCTGGCTCTTCTCGTCCTGGCAGTGTACCGTAACTCCGGTCGGCAGGTGCGTTATGCGCACTGCAGAATCCGTGGTGTTAACGCACTGGCCGCCCGGGCCACCGGCGCGCATTACGTCAATGCGGAGATCTTCAGGTTTTATGTCAATCTCGGTCTCGTCGGCTTCCGGTAAAACAGCCACGGTTACCGCGGAAGTGTGTATCCTGCCTGACGCTTCAGTAGCCGGAACCCTCTGTACCCTGTGAACCCCCGATTCATAACGGAGATTTTCATATACATTGTTTCCACTGATTGAAAAAACAATTTCTTTTATGCCGCCAAGTTCCGTATCGTTTGAATTCATTACCTCGAATTTCCAGCCCTTGGTTTCGGCAAAACGGGAGTACATACGGTAAAGATCGGAGGCAAAAAGCGCCGCTTCCTCGCCGCCTGTTCCGGCTCTTATTTCCATTATGATATTTTTCTCGTCCAGCGGATCTTTTGGAATAAGAAGGACTTTAAGCTTTTCACTTTCCACGGCGAACTTGCTTTCCAACTCTTTAAGTTCCTCGCGCGCAAGCTCCTTCATTTCATGATCTTTTTCTTCCTGAATAAGAGTTTTAGTATCATTGATTTGCTTTTCCAATTCTTCTATGCTGTTATGCAGTTGCGAAATTTCGCTCAGGTGGGAATGTTCCTTCATTACGTCGCGGTAACGGTTTTGATCTTTTACCAGCGAAGGATCCTGGATAAGCAGAGTTAATTCATCGTATCTTTTAAGCAGTGATGCCAGCCGCTCGTTCATGGCTTAGCTTATCAAAAATTTAAATTTAGGGCAAGTTAAAGCCCATCCATGTTTTAGATGGTTATTTGAGTGTACATATCTTTATTTTATGGTATAATAAAGCCTGAGGGGAAATTGGAAAAAATTTTTCAACTTATAAAGGATTGGTTTCAAAAACTGTCTGAGGGGCAGAAGAGCCGGCTTGCGATTATTTGTACGGTTGTTTTTGCCGTGGCGCTGACCTTGTCTGTCTTTATTTCACTAAAAACGCATGGCGGAGAAAAGAAAGAAAAAAAAGTCAAACCTCAAGAATCTGTTGTTTCCGTTCCCATTCCCGCGGAAGAATTGTTTTTGCCGGATGAGCCCGATTATGTTCCCGGAGTGCTTTTGGAGCGGGAACAGCGGGCGACATGGACGGATGAAAACGCTTCCAATTATTGGCAGGACCCTCTTAAGTACGGCGAGGAACAGTGGCGTGAAAAAATTGAGACCTCTATTGATAAATTTATGGAGCAGGTTCCATGAAAAAATTTAACTTGATTTTTTTAATTGTATTATTCACACTTTTATTTTCCTGTGCGGGAAAACCTAAAGTAAAGAGTACGGATAACAATGAACAGGTAAAAGAAAACGTTGTTGAAAAGACGGAAAAACCGGCGGAAAAAATTGATGGGTCAGCCGTTGACGAGAAAGCGCCTGTTGATTTGACGGTAGCCGCCGCGAAAGAACCGGCGAATACGCCGACTGATGTGTCGGCGGAAAAACCGGCGGAAATATCTGTTGAAAAATCTGCGGAAGAACCGCTTAATGAGAAAGTAACGCAAGCCGATTCCGGTAAGGAACTTATTGCAGACACGGCATCTTTATCCGGGAAGAATGAAACATCCGCAGCACGGGAACCTGCGGCAAAAACGCCGTCTGTTTCACCCGCGCCGTCTTCACAGGCACAGACGCAGCCGTCGCAAACACAACCATCGCAATCAAATCCTCCTGCTCAAAGACAACAGGCGCAACCGCCGCAGACAAATCCTCCTGCTCAAAGGCAACAGGCGCAGCAGCCGCAGTCAAATCCGCCTGCCCAAGGACAACAGACAACGCAGTCACCGGCACAGCCGCCGACCGAAGAAAAAAAAGACTCATCTGACACCGCTTCTTCCGGCGATGATTCTCAAGACGAAAAAAAGCCTTCTTCTTACATGGCAGACGGTAATTACGCTCCTGCCGCAAGAATTGAGTCTTTAACTCAAATGGGGACTATGCCGCAAGATAAAGAAATTATTTTTTCCAGAATTGTACGCGCGACAGTGGGGCAGATTGTCGAGATTCCTTTCCGTGGAAACGGATGGGTTTACCTGGGGGAACTCACATCACAGCGCGGAATAGTTTATTCATCAAGGCGCAATGATTCTGACGGACAGAATTTTATTTTTACGCTGGAAGAAGCCGGAACCTATGCTTTAAAATTTTACCGGCAGGATTTTATAAGAGACTTTATAATAAACGATCATGTACAGATAGTTGCAGGGGAAGCTCCTTCCGCGGGAGCCGGATGGTTTAATCCGCCTGCCGATCGCGGCAGGGTAGTGGCGCAACCGCGCTGGCCGTCACAGGTTGAAGAAACACAAATACGCAGCGGTATAAGACCTGCGTCGGAACCTGTTGTAACTTCGGCAGACGCCGAATCCGCTAAAGAGACTGCGTCCGCTTCAAGTACTGCGCCTCAACAAAAGACCGTTTCTGCTCAGGAAACAAGAGCTCCGCAGAGAACTACTCCTGCGCGGGAAACAAATCCTGCTGATAGAACTCCGTCGCAAAACACTCCGGCTTCTTCCGCCGCAGGCGGGCAGACTGCCGTTACGCAAAATACACAGGCAGGACAGCCGGCTTCGGCGACAGCGGCGGAACAACGCGGCGGCGAGAGCCCTTCTATGGAAAAGCCTGAAAAACTGGCGCCTGAAGCTTTATTAAAAAAGGCGAAGGAAACCTTTGACGGGGGAAATATCGCGGCGGCAATAGCGTTACTCGAACAATTTGTGACGGATTACCCCGGCGGCAGCGATGAAGTTTACTGGCAGTTAGGGCAGTGCTATGAAGCCAACAGCCCGAGTAGAAATATACTTTCTTCTTTGGATTATTACCGCCGCCTTACTAATGAGTATCCGCAGAGCGGGCGCTTTAATGACGCGCGTCGAAGAATAGCGTATTTGGAAAGGTACTATATTAATATTCAATGACCTGACCGCTAAAATATTAGATTATTCAAATTTGATAATTAATTACAAAAGTATTCATATATGCTTTATAGGTAATATGAAACCTGATAACATTTAAGCGGTCGCCTTAAATCCTCAACCTCTCCAAATGGTGATATGCGGCGCTGCGAAGCTGTTTTACGCCTTGATCTTTAAGATAGTCGTCAAAAGTCATCATACGGTCGATATAACGGTCTGTGTTTTCTTCCTGCGGCAGAATTTCGATAATCCTATTTGCGATTGAATTGATAAATTCATGATCGTGAGAATTAAAAAGTATAACGCCGGGGAATGATGTAAGCCCGTCATTGAGGGCGGTTATCGCCTCAAGGTCGAGGTGGTTTGTAGGCTCGTCAAGGATTAAAACATTAGCGCCGGATAACATCATCTTGGAGAGCATGCAACGCACTTTTTCGCCGCCTGAAAGGACGTTTACGGGCTTAAGGGCTTCTTCCCCCGAAAAGAGCATACGTCCCAGAAAACTGCGGACATAAGTTTCGTCCTGATCGGGGGAATATTGGCGTAACCAGTCCGTAATTGATAAATCGGAACTAAAAAAAGAAGCGTTGTCTTTTGGAAAATAGGAAAAAGAAGTGGTCTGCCCCCATGAATACTCGCCGCTTTCCGCCTTTTTAACGCCTGAAATAATGTCAAATAACGCGGATTTTGAAGAGTGTTCAAGACCGACAAACGCTATTTTGTCGTTCTTATTTACCGTTAGTGAAAAATCTTTTAAAAGTGCCGCGCCTTCAAAAGAAAAATTTAATTTTTCCACGCGAAGAACATTATTGCCGATCTCCCGATCCGGCTTAAAACCGGCGTAAGGAAATTTTCGGCTTGTTACGGGAACATTTTCAAGGTCAAGTTTTTCCAGTACTTTTTTTCTGCTTGTCGCCTGTCTGCTCTTGCTCGCGTTAGACGCGAACCTTTGAATAAACTCCTTTAATTCCTTCGCCTTGTCTTCGCGTTTTTTTAACTGATCCCGCGCCTGCCGCTGTAATATCTGGCTCATCTGATACCAGAAATCGTAATTGCCGGAGTATGGGGTAATTTTACCGAAATCAATGTCGCATACGTTCGTGCAGACCGCGTTTAAAAAGTGACGGTCATGCGAGACGACGATTACCGTGTTGGGAAAGTCGATTAAAAAATCCTCAAGCCATGAGATTGATTCCAAATCAAGGCCGTTTGTGGGCTCGTCAAGGAGCAGTATGTCGGGGCTGCCGAAAAGCGCCTGCGCCAGAAGGACGCGCACTTTTTTTGATTCGTCAAGCTCCGCCATGAGGCGGCCGTGATCTTCTTCGTCAAGACCGAGACCGGAAAGAAGCTGTCCCGCCTGCGCTTCCGCTTCCCAGCCGCCGAGATCGGCGAAGTCGGCCTCAAGCTCGCTGGCGCGAAGACCGTCTTCTTCGGTAAAATCTTCTTTCGCGTAAATCGCCTCGCGTTCTTTTTGCGTTTTGTAGAGTTTCGGGTAACCCATGATTACCGTTTCAAGCGCAGGATACTTTTCAAAAGCAAAGTGATCCTGTTTTAAAACCGCGATACGCTGATTTTTTGAAACTGAAACTTCCCCCTTGTCATGTTCAATCTCGCCTGAGAGGATTTTCAGGAATGTTGATTTACCCGCCCCGTTAGCGCCGATTATCCCGTAACAGTTACCGGGGGTGAATTTTAAATTTACGTCTTTGAAAAGCGTGCGCTCTCCGAAGATTAGGCTTAAATCCGTGACGGTTATCATTTTTTCTTAAATATTCCTATAAGTTTTGATATTATTCCTTTTTTAACGGGAGCAGTTTCTATGTTAGCTGTTTCAACGGCATCAGTCTTAACTTCCGCCGCTGCCGCGTTAGGTGTATTAGCGTTATCTGCTTTTCCGGCGTATTTCTTTTTATACAATGCCATTCGCTCTTCCATGGAAAGACGCGAAAGGTCCTGCTGTTCGCCCCGATTATTAAAAGGTTTTCTTTTATGTTCTGTTTCAGAAGAACTTTTATTTTTATTGAATTCCTTAATTGGAATTTTAGATAACGCGGCGGGTTTTCTTTTCTCATCGCGTTTAAATTTATCGCGTCTTTTATCGGATGTTTTTGTCTCTTTAGCGCGCGATCCTTCATAAAGATCGATGGATATAAACTTGCCCGCGCTTTTGTCGTCTTCGTAAAGTTCCTGCATCGCTATTTCCGACGGAATTTTTTTCCCGATATAACGTTCAATGGCGGGTAACTCATATACGTCCTGTTCGCTTGCAAGAGTTATTGCCCTGCCTGTTTTTCCGGCGCGGGCCGTTCTGCCGATACGGTGAACATAATTTTCAGTTTCGACCGGAAGATCGTAATTTATAACCATTGAAAGGCCTTCAATATCAAGACCGCGCGCCGCGACATCGGTGGCGACAAGAGTTTTTATTTTTCCTGCTTTTAAGTCGTTAATAATTTTAAGCCGTTTTACCTGCGGCAGATCGCCGATGATAAATTCGCAGGTGTATCCGTTTAATTTAAGGCGTTTTGCGACAATCTCGGTGTGTTTTTTTGTGTTGCAAAAAATCAGCGCGCTTTCGGGATTTTCGCGTTTTAAAATCCCAAGCAGAAGATGCATTTTTTCACCCGACGGAACGTGGTAGAGGATCTGCGTGATTTCTTCGACAGTGACAATCTCGGGTTTTATTTCTATTTCAAACGGCGACTTTGTGTATTCCCATGCGAGATTTTTTACCCACGAGTTTAATGTCGCGCTGAAAAGCATTGTCTGACGGCGGTCGGATGAAGGCACTACCTTAATAAGTTTCCGTAAATCGGGATAAAAGCCCATGTCAAACATACGGTCGGCCTCGTCAAGAACAAGAAACGAGATTTCCATCAAATTCATTTTGCCGGATTTGTTAAGGTCAAGCACCCTGCCGGGGGTTCCGACCAAAATTTGCGCGTTATCCTTTAACAATTTTTCCTGCTGCACGTACCCAACGCCGCCGTAAAAACATCCGGTTTTAAAAGGCAGATGCCTGCCGATTTTTTTCGCTTCTTCCTCCGTCTGTACCGCCAACTCCCTTGTCGGAGCCATGATAAGCGCCTTGCGTTTGAATAAGGCTTCCTCCGTAAGCATTCTTTGAAAGATGACGATTAAAAAAGCGGCGGTTTTGCCCGTCCCTGTTTGCGACTGTACGTATAAGTCTTGCGAAGCATGACAATCCTGCGCGGCATGACCGTCCGCGCCAAAGGCGTGGGACAGAACCTGCTCTTGTACGGGCATACAGTTTATATAACCGGCGTCATCAATGCCTTTTTGAAGATCGGGATGCAGGTTGAAGTCTTTAAATAACATATTTATGTGAGTAGTTTACAAGTTTTTTGATTAATTGGGAATAGGGGGGGAATTAGCAATTAGCAATGAGCAATGAACAATGAAAGGAGAGAGGGAAGTGAGAAATGAGAAGTGAGAAATGTGATTAAGATGAGAGGCGGGTTTTAAGATTAGTATTGGTACAATGATATTTCTAATTTGATATATGGATATTACGAAAGTGTCTGTTAATAGTATAGAATAAACGTCCGTTTATTTTAAGCATTTTCTATCAATAAATTATTAATCGGTATATCTAAATAATATCAAAATATTTCGCTTTTTGTCAAGTAAAATTATGAAAAAATACAATGTTTTATTAAAAAACCGTTTATTTTCATGTCAATTATATAAAGTATTTATCTCAAACAGAACAAAATAGCCTACGGGGTAAAGCTTAAAATAAACGGAGGTTTATTATGGCGGTAAAAAGAATATCTTCGCTATTCGGGCTTGTTATTTTTGCGACAGCGCTTGTTTTTGTGTTTACAGGGTGTGAAGAGCCTTCTACGCCTCTTAATGTTATCAATATTGCCGCCATACAGGGAGTTACAGTCCCGGCAACCGGCGGAACCCCGGTTACAGCCATTACTGGAAACGAGCAGTACAGCGGAACTGTAACATGGAGTTATAATCCTGTTACTTTTACAGCCAATATACAGTATACGGCGACGATTAATCTGACACCGAAGGCGGGGTACACCACGCAAGGGGTGGCGGCGGACTTTTTCACGGTCGCGGGAGCGATTTCGGTCAGTAACGCCGCCGATTCCGGGGTTATTACGGCGGTATTTCCGTCGGGTTGTTCCATTACGGTCGATATGTATGATTCCGGCGGCGACGGTTGGGATGGAGCCGCGCTAAGAATAGTAGTAAACGGGGCGGAACTTCCCGCGAACGCTACGATAACCGACGGCGCTACCAACAGCTATGTTTTTAACGTGACAAATGGCGATTCGGTCAATATTTATTGGATTAGCGGGAATTATGATACTGAATGTTCCTTTATAATGTATTACACCGATAAACCGCCCGTTCCGGCGTTTACCTCGGATAATAATTCAAGCTGGATCGGAACCAACTCGTTGCTATATAAATTGCGTAATACGAACATATCCAACGGCACGTTATTAGGTTCGTTTACGGTTGAAGGAAACACCATAATCAATATAGCCGCTATAAAGGGCGTTGCAATGCCGGCAATCGGCGGAACTCCGGTTACAACAATTACCGAGAACGCACAGTACAGCGGAACCGTAACATGGGACGGCAGTCCTTCTATTTTTGCCGGTTCTACCGTGTACACGGCGACAATCATGCTGTCGCCTAAGCCGGGTTACACCCTGCACGGGGTACCGGCTAACTTTTTCACGATCGCCGGAGCGGCATCGGTTAGTAATGCGGTCAATTCCGGTATTGTCACGGCGGTATTTCCGGAAACCGCAAGAATTACCGTAAGTATCTCCATTAACGCTCCGGTGAAAGGCGCTACGCCGACCGCGACCGCAAGCAGTAGCGCCGAAAACGGGAGTAATTTTACCATTGGTCAGGTATCTTGGTCTCCGGCACATAACCCGTTTCAAGGCGGTATAGTATACGCCGCCTCGGTTACGCTGACGGCAAATAGCGGTTACACCTTTAACGGATTAAGTTCCACGACCGTCAACGGGCAAAATGCGGTAGCATCAAATAATACGGGCTCGGCTGTTACGTTGTCATACACCTTTCCGGCAACGGACACAAAAACGGTTACCAATATCGCTATTAAAACACAGCCGACTAAACTGAACTACACGCACGGCGATACGCTTGATTTAACGGGACTTGTTGTAACGCTGACCCATGATGATAACACGACGGAAGATGTTGCCGCGGCAGATTTTACGGCTAAAAATGTAACCGCTACTCCGGCGCAAGGTAATAATTTGGTTCATTCAATGCACGACGGACAGCCGGTTAAGATAATATACGGTAATTTTACAAGAAATACTAATAACTTAACCGTAAATAAAATTACTCCTACAGCCGCAGATTTTAACATTGGCGGAATCGGTTCATTTTACTATGACGGTGGTACCAAGATTGTTACTGTAACAGCTAAAGATGGAAAATCCAACGGAGCCATAACTATTAAATACAATGGTAGTACAACCATGCCATTGTCAATCGGCACATACAACGTAACTTTTGACGTAGCAGAGACGGCTAATTATAATGCCGTAAACGGGCTTTCTGCGGGAACCATGACAATCAACCCTTTTACTAGCATTAACGCTTTGCAAACGTATTTGCAAGGGAAACCTAACAATACTGTTACTACTCCCTATACCGTTGCGGTGAATGTCAGCGGTCTAGGCGGTAGTTCTGACGCTTATGGAAGTTTAGGATATGTACTTGAAAACAATAATACAAAATTCATCTATCTTGACCTTTCCGGTAGTACATTTACTAGCATTGACAATCAAGCTTTTTCTTATTGTACTGGACTTACCAGCATAACTATACCGGACAGTGTTACCGCCATTGACAATCAAGCTTTTTCTTATTGTACTGGACTTACCAGCATAACTATACCGAATAGCGTTACCAGCATTGGGAATTACGCTTTTTTAGGTTGCACCAAACTTACTACAATAAATGTTGATTCCGGTAATGCAAACTACAGTTCGGATCAAGGTATATTGTATAACAAAAATAAAACGACATTGATAAGATGTCCTGTAGGAAAAACAGGCGCTTTTACAATACCGAATAGCGTTACCAGCATTGGGGAGGACGCTTTTTTCGGTTGCACCGGACTTACCAGCATAACCATAGGAAGTGGTGTTAATAACATGGAGGATGATACTTTTTATGATTGCACTGGCCTTACTGCAATAAATGTTGATTCTAGTAATACAACCTACAGTTCAACAGATGGAGTACTGTATAACAAAAATAAAACTATACTGCTCCAATACCCGAAAGGAAAAACAGGCGCTTTTTCTATACCGGACAACGTTTCTGTTAAAAGATCTGTTTTTATCGGTTGCACTGGTCTTACCAGTGTAAACATAGGAAGCGGTGTTATCCTTGATGCTACTTATGTATCATCTTATGTAGATGCTTTTATTGGTTGCACTGGCCTTACTGCAATAAATGTTGATTCCAGTAATACAAACTACAGTTCAACAGATGGAGTATTGTATAACAAAAATAAAACTACATTGCTCAAATATCCGGAAGGAAAAACAGGCGCTTTTTCTATACCGGACAGCGTTACCAGAATATCTAGTTGTGCTTTTTACGATTGCAAAGGTCTTACCAGCGTAACCATAGGAAACAGCGTTACCAGTATTGATAATGGGGTTAATCGTGGGGCTTTTACAAATTGTACTGGCCTTACCAACGTAACCATACCCGACAGCGTTATCAGCATTGGTGCATATGCATTTAGCTATTGCACCAGCCTTACCAGTGTAACCATAGGAGACAATGTTACCAGCATTGGCGGAGCCGCTTTTAGCAATTGCACTGGCCTTACCAGCGTAACTATACCGGACAGTGTTACCAGTCTTGGGTATAGTGTTTTTAGTTCTTGTAGATTTACTAGCATAACCATACCAGCCAACGTTACCAGTATTGGGTCTCAATTCTTTGATTTTCTCAATAATCTTACCAGCGTAACATTTCAAGGAATAATTACTTCAAGTAATTTTGGTTATCATAATTACTCTGGTGATTTGCGCGACAAGTATCTTGCAGGGGGCATAGGGACGTATACGAGAGCAAGCGGGGGTACGGTGTGGACGAAACAGTAGTAGAAACAACGTAATTTTACCAGTTATCGATGCTGTGGTTTATGAAAAGAAAAGTTGTTATGAAGACTAAAATAAAATTTTAACTATTTATCATTAATTAATAATGAAAAATAAATATTAAGGAGAATAAAATGAATCTTTTAGATTATGGTCAAAACAAACAATACATGGATGACATTAAGAAAAACATAAATAACATAGTTCCATTTCTAGGTGCGGGTACATCTATTCCGTATGGTTATCCTTCATGGTCTGAACTTTTACTAAAAGTACTTAACAGTATTCGTAATGTAACTGAAATGTCAGAAAGTACTTACAGAAAAATGAAAAATGTAATTAAAGAAAGTCATTATATGAATGCTACGAAGGAAATGTATAAACATTGGCCTAATTTAGAGGATTATGTCTGCCGTACTATATCTATAATTAAAAAAAATTCTAATAGTTGTTTAGAAAAATACATATATTTGTTTCCTTCAAAATTATTTTTAACAACAAATTATGATATAATTGTAGAAAAAATTTTACGCTTATATTTAAATTTAAATGTTGAAATTATTACAAGCCCTACAACATCCATAGGACTAAAAACAGGAATAGAATCAACACGAAAAGAACCAACACTTTATTATTTACATGGAAGATATACCGATCCTAATAGTATTATATTTTCAGAAATGGATTATAATGATTTCTATGGTAGCTCAGAGGTTACAAATATTAAAGTTATTAATAGGAGACTTTTAGCAAGAAAATTACAAGAAGTTTATGCACGTAATCCTCTTTTATTTATAGGATGTAGCATGAATATAGAAGAAGATAGACTTCTTAAATTGCTTCAAAAATTTAACCAATTAGGACAGCCACCACAAAACTATAGTTATGCTTTATTGGATGCTGATGGTTTAAATACAGAGCAAATAGATATTAAAGAAGAAAAATTATTGTCCATAAGGGTACACCCTATATGGTATTTTTCAAATGAGATTAATCATGAACAAGCTAAAAAAGAGTTATTTGAGCATATTCTAAGCGAGAAACATGAAGAATATGAGGCTAATATAAAAAAACAAAAAGAAGAATATGAGGCCAATATAAAAAAACAAAAAGAAAAAAAAGAAGAACGAAGAAAATTAATAAAAGAAATAGAGGAATTTTCAGAGATAATAGAAAAATTTCAATATTTTCAGAAGTATTATAGTAGTAATGATAATTATGAATTTACGCTTATCAAGTTAACAAAAAAGAATCAATATTATCTTTCAGATCAAGGAAAAACTTTTATCATGCTTGATAAAGTATTCGAATTAAAAGAACCTGATGTTCTAAAAAATTTAAACGCTATTGCAAACGAATGTGAAGTTGAAATTATTGGTAATAAACTACTTGTGCCATTAATATCTTTGGTTAATTTGCATGAAGATGAGAAAAAACAATTGCTCGAAGAAGCTAAATGTAGATTATTTACTTGTGTCTCATTTATGGATAAAATGAAAATATTTTATGTGTAATTTTTTATGTGCTCTTACGAGTAGATATAAAGCAAAAATTTCTATTCTTTTTGTGATATTTGTAAAAAGATTTATGAATAAATTTTAGAAGGTAATAATTTGAATGAACCCCAACACCCCCAAAAAACACCCAATCCCCACCCGCTTCACCGCCGCCGTTATCTGCTTTATCTTCTTCTCTCTTTCCTCGCAGGGTATCCGTCAAATTAACCGCATCTAGCGCGTAGCCCGGGAACGATATAAACTTCCGAAAATATAAATTTTTCGGAGGGAAAGATGCAGTACAGCGAAGAAGAAAAGACGATGTGGGTGGAAGACTGG
>Ga0268262_10003506_pt1 | contig 16913 bp, 15 predicted proteins | sample TergutNc150P3_FD_190354 | JGI IMG/M metagenome (GOLD analysis project Ga0268262, IMG submission 190354) | Nasutitermes corniger P3 segment gut microbial community from laboratory colony in Florida, USA - Nc150 P3 (SPAdes) (version 2) | ecosystem: Host-associated > Arthropoda: Insects >... | reverse complement strand
AAAAGATACAGAAATATGGAAATATGCCGCAGAAAACGGATATACAATAATTACTCACTAAAACGCCAAAAAACCCTAACAGGCGTCTCCTTTAAAGGGAAACGCCTGTAAGTTGCTTCTGGTTATGAATCATCCTCATCAAAAACAGTATCCGTATTATCAAGCCATTCCAGCCACCAATTATCTCCATCTCCTGTATCGCCAGGCCAGTCTGGACTCCATACCTTGACTTTGACGGGAATGCCATATTTTATGGGAGGATCGGGAGGATCAGGAGGAGGATCGGGAGGATCGGGAGGATCATCAGTAAAATAATTTTCGTAATAGAGGTCGCCAGCTTTGGCTTTATCAACGCCATTTACATTGCCCTTGTGATCGAAATAGCCTCCAAACCATTCCATTATTCCGTTTTTTGGCGAGACAGTAATTTTGCTATTATTTGTCAATACTCCTTTATAATAATAACTTGGTTTATCCCCCATAGGATAACTCATACCTGTTACCAGAAGCGATGAACGCATATAAAGCTCATCTGAGATGCCAACTCTCAGGTCGCTGCCTTTATTTACAGTAAACGGGTAAGTAAGCCAAACCTCAAGCCTGTACGGCGGAATTCTATTATCGTTCTTAATTCTGTTATTGTATTTTTTATCAAGAATTAAGCGCCCCACCGCTCTAGCGTTTCCCGTAAGTTCCAACGCGAAGGTTTTGCTGCTAATCCTGGCTTCAATCATGCTGTCTTTGTGGGTGGGATAGATGTCAGGATCCATCACGAAGTCCGCGCCGACCGGAGCCCCCCGCGTCGCGGTGCTTAAAGTGCCTATCAATGGATGCAGATCCAAATAGCCGTTTGGATCGGCGGTAACAAGGATGAGCTCGCCGCCCGATTCAACTTTAATCACCCCGGTTATATCATTATCTTTATTTGTATATGTAAAAAAACATAAGGGGTCAGGCATCTGAAACCTTCCGCCATATCTTACAATCAGGTTTCCCCTTAACTTAAAAGCCGCGTCCCCCCCGACCGGAGTCGTTTGATAAGAGATTTTATATTTAGCATTGGACACTTTATCTGCAGTCTCTCCACCCGCAAGCTCCACTACCCCTCCGCTTTCTATTTTAAAGTCTCCGGCTATATCCAGCGCTGCGCCAGCTTCAACAATCAGTCTTCCGTTAATAGCCGAGTCTCCTTCAACAATAAGCTTAACTGAATTTCCTATTCTTACGCCCCTGCCATCGCGAACCACTATCCCGCCTTTGGCGGTAACGCTAAATTTATCGGTTACAGGGTCTTTAACAGAAAATGGATCAGTTGATGAACCATTATCCTTGGAATTGAATATCAGCTTTATGCTGTCAGGTATATCGACGTTTTGTTCCAACACAATAGGGCCACTAACTACAATGTTGCCGTCGCTATCAGGTATGGCAATTTTACCTGACTTGTCTAATTGTTTGGCGACAGCATCCACATTGGGATTAACTACACCGGTATCGGTATCTGATTTAAACCCCTTTATGGGCGTGGGCGATGTTGGTATTTCATCGTTAGGAAATTTCAGGCTTTTTTTATCTTTATCATAAGCCGCATTGAACGAGTAATCTTCCCTGGGTGTTTTCTCAATAAAAAATACGGTGTTACCAGCCGTATCCATTTTGATAACGCCTTTGGATACCAAAGTACTAACAAGCTTTATTTCATAGCTATCGTTATCCTTAGGGTAAGGCATGACCCCTTTCTCAGCGACTCGTGTGGTGCTGAATGTTATCACGATTATCTCGTTTTTATCCGATTTCCCTTTTATTTCAAGAGGGCCGTAGGGTTCCTGAATGTCATCATCATCACCTGTAAGATCGATTAAATCGCAGCTTGAAAAGGCAAGGGTTACCATAAATATCGCAAAAGCAACGAACAAGTGCCGTTTTTTCATAAAATCCCCTTCATACATATGCCGTTAAACCCGCTTCTGGCAAATACAGCATAAATACAACGCCGTACTTAAAAATATAGTGCATTTTTTATTGCAAGTCCACGCAAACACTTCCCGCACATAAAAACCAGGGCGGATAAAACACCCCTTATACGGTATCGGCATATTTCAACAGAAACTTTAGCTTTTTTTTGAGGAAGGCATATTGATATTCGTGCTGGTTAGTATTGGCTAATGGTAAAATTCAAAATCCCAGTATAAATGTCATATTCTACTCCGGATTTCAAAGCGCATTGCAGACTGAGGCCTTATATGTTATGATGGACTTGGTATTTGAATGGGATCCGGAAAAAGAACGGGAAAATTTAGAAAAACATAGAATTGACTTTAAAACGGCGGAACAAGTCTTTCTTGATTATAGCCGCATGGAACGCCATGACGATGATTCCAGCAATGCTGAAGATCGCTGGCAAACCATGGGCTTCTTTAAAAAGGTGCTTTTTGTGGTTTATACGGAACGGGGAGATAACGGTATCCGAATAATATCAGCTCGCGTTGCGGAGCCATCTGAACGGAGGATATATTATGGCAATAGTGAGACACACGGTTGGCAGAGAGTTAACCCCTGAAGAGCGAGCGGCGATGGAAGCGCAAGTAGAGGAAGCGGCTAAGCACCCCTATACTTACGATCCTGACTGCCCCTTGCTTACGGAAAAACAGCTCTCTGAATTTCGCCCGGTTAACTTCAGCAGCATGGAAGAGCGCGTGCGGTACATGGAAGCGGCCGGCATAATTGACCCGGAAAGAAAACCTGTCACCGCGGTTTCGGAAGAATTAAATAGCTAACGACTTTCCCGAACTATTTGTTACTTTTAAACAAACTACAAACTAAACTTCCTAAGAAGCTCTTACCAGGCAGTACCTTTTCTTCCCGGCGCGTAAAATCAGCTCCCCTTCGCCGTCCAGGCGATCCGCGCCGATGAGGGCGGCTACATCGCTCACCGCCGAAAGATCGCCAGAGGAAGCCTTGCCGGGCGCGGAGACAAAGGCCCCGCCCTGCTCGACAAGGCGTCGGGCTTCGCTTTTTGTGGGCGCAAGGCCGGCATCGCAGAAAAGATCAACGACATTGTATCCCGCCTCGAATTTCGCCCTGGACAGTTTCGCCTGGGGCATGGCGGATTTGTCGCCTTCGCCGCCAAAAGCGGCCTTTGCCCCGGACATCGCCTTGTCGGCTTCTTCCTTCCCGTGAATGAGCGCGGTAACTTCCCAGGCAAGGCGCTCCTTGCCCTCGTTGGGGTTTTTGCCCGCCTCGGTGATCTTGTCGATCTCCCCCACCGGCAGAAAAGTGAACATCAATAAAAAACGCCGTATGTCCGCGTCCTGGATATTCCGCCAATACTGGAAAAACTCATAAGGCGTCGTCAGGGAAGGATCGAGGAAGAGCGCGCCTTTTTCGGTCTTGCCCATTTTGCTGCCGTCGGCATTGCTTACAAGCGGGAAAGTCAGCGCGTACGCGTCGGCCCTCTCCACCCTCCGAATCAGGTCTACCCCGGCTACGATATTACCCCATTGATCGTCGCCGCCAATCTGAAGGCGGCAGCCGTATCGCCTGTAAAGCTCAAGGAAATCGTAGCTTTGCAGGAGCTGGTAGTTAAATTCGATGAAAGACAGCCCCGTCTCCAGCCGTATCTTGTAGGCCTCAAAAGTGAGCATCCTGTTTACCGAAAAATGCACCCCGATTTCCCGCAGAAAGTCGATGTAGTTCAGGTTCGCGAGCCAGTCCTTGTTGTTGGCGGTAATCGCCCTGTCCCCGTCAAAACCGATAAATTTATTAATCTGGGAGCGAATCGACGCGGCGTTTTGATCGAGCTGCTCGTAACTCAGCATCTTGCGGGTCTCGGTCTTGCCGGAAGGATCGCCGATTCTGGCGGTTCCCGCGCCCATCAGGGCAATCCCCTTATGCCCCGCGTCAATGAGGTGGCGGAACGCGAAAAACGGGACCATGTGCCCGATATGGACGCTCGGCCCTGTGGGATCAACCCCTATATAAAAAGTAACCGGCTCCCTGTTCATCAAGCTGGAAAGCTCCTTTTCATCGCTGCACTGGGCAAAGAGTCCGCGTACTTTCAAATTTTCCAAAGCGTCGTTCATAATAGCGCCATGTTAAACTAATTTTTTTGCTTTGCCAAGCATTGGGATTAAGAGAATGGAAAGAGAATTCAGAAAGGTACAAGCTTACATTGAAACAGCTATCTTCTCTCTTACTAATTCCCCAATAATTTCAGAAGGATTTTTATGTAAAGCTTCGGCTCTGGTAAAAATGTAATTTGCACTTACTTCATCTAAAGCGTTTAATAAAGCTTTTTGTCGTGCAAATACACCCGGAACATCGGTGAGCTTTGGTGTCGTCCGAGTCAGAAGCTCATCAAGAGCATCTGCTTCTTCATAAGTCATTGTGGGCATAAATTTCTCCTAAAGTCCAAGCTGGGATCTGAATGAATCCCTGCATCGCATAGCATGAAACACATTGTTTAAATGCTGCTGGATTAAAGATGATATTAGTGTACATAGCCATCATTACGCTCAAATACCACCAATAAATTCCGGATGTGTATTGTTCTTAATGAATACAGGTATTACATCAAGCAGGGCTTCGGCAATGATATGGTTTCCGCCGAGGAATTTTTTACCCGAATGAAGCGCAGTCCATTCAGCTCCGGCAGGAAGATATACGCGGCGTGAAACAGCTTTTGCTTCCATGATTGGCGCAACCAGCATATCCGGGCCGAACATATACTGATCTTTCAACAGCCAGGATTCCTGGTCTTCCGGGAATTCAAAAAACATGGGGCGCATAACAGGAGCGCCGTTTTCATGGGCATCCTGCATCAGGCTTCTCGTATAAGGCCTGAGCAGTTCCCTAAGCTTTATATACTTTACGAGAATTTCATAAGCCTCTGCGCCAAAACTCCACACCTCATTATCAGAACCGGTGAACAGCGAAATACTGCCGTCTTTCCGGTATACAGCGCTCGACGGCCTCCTGTCTCCATGAAGCCGCATAACGGGGCAAAAGCATCCCCATTGAAACCAGCGTATTAATAGCTCCCGAAAATCCGGACGGGAATACATCTGGGGGTATATATTGCCTACCTGAAGGGCTGTTCCCATAAAATATCGGTAATTTTCAAAATTATACTCCGCATACTCCGGTTCAGCTTCGTCAAGCCAGAAAATATGTATCCCGTTATCGTAATAATTTTTTTTTGCATTTCTGCCAGACATAATCCCTTGCTTCGGGGTTTGTGGCGTCAAAAAAAACACTTTCGCCGCCAAAACGCATCTGGACGTTCACGCCCCTTTCAGTATGAACAAGAAAGCCTTTTTCAAGCATTTCCGTATAATTTTCACTTTTAAGATCAATTTGCGGCCATACTGAAACCATGAGCTTTATATTCAGTTTATCCAGTTCCTCGACCATCGCTTTTGGGTCAGGGAAAAATTCTTCTTCAAAACGGAAGTCCCCCATATGAGGCCAGTGGAAAAAGTCGCACACAATTACATCAATTGGAATATTGCGCTTTCTGTATTCCCTGGCTACTTCAAGGAGCTGTTCCTGATTCCAGTAGCGGAGTTTGCACTGCCAAAACCCAAGCCCATATTCAGGCATCATGGGAACATGCCCGCTTACGTCAGCGTAGGCGGACGTTATTTCCCCCGGCGTATCTCCGGCTGTTACCCAGTAATCAAGCTGTTCAGAGCTTTCAGAAACCCACTCGGTATAATTCTCCCCAAAGGAAACCTTGCCGATAGACGGGTTATGCCAGAGAAACCCGTACCCCAGGCTTGATAAAACAAACGGAACGCTGGATTGGGAATTCCTGTGCGCCAGTTCAAGGCTGCAATGCTTAAGGTCGAAATATTCCTGTTGATACTGCCCCATTCCGTATAAATGCTCCCCGGTTTCAGATTCAAAGAAGGCGTTTATTTTAAAACTGCCTCCGGAAAGGGGCGTATATTTTCTGGCTTTTAATTTTAAGGCTCCCCCGGCTTCATATTCCTTAAAAAGCAGTTTTCCTTTCTGATTGTAAAATGAAAGCTCCAGCCTGTCGGGCCAGTTTTTTCTTTCCGCCACAGCCTTGATCTTTCCGGCGGTCAGCGAAGCGCAGTTTCCGTTAATAGTTATAATGGGAGCGGAATCATGAGCCGGCTCAAGAAGAGCCCATTCATACTTATTAGGAGGAAATACCATTAGCGAGGAAACAACGCGAACGCCATTCTTTCCCCAGGGAACAATTAACAAGGTTTCTCCGTTAAGCCGGCACACCAGTGCGCTCTCTTTTATTTCAAAAATTGCCATAAATTATTCTTTTATTGCCTCCTCCTTTAATACCATTCCATTTCCTGAACCGGATGACCTCTAACCCTTAATCGCGCCGATCATTACGCCCTTCTCAAAATACCTCTGGATAAAAGGATAAAGGCAGAGTACGGGGAGTACGGAAACTATGATAACTCCGTACTTGATTTGATCGGCGTATTGCTGCGCATACCCGCCCGCGCCATACCCGGCCCCGCTGCCCGCGCCTTGCTGAAAGACCTGGTTGGAAAGCAGTATATTCCGCAAAACGACCTGAAGGGGCTGCAGATTATCTTTATTCAAATACAGCAAGGCGCTAAAAAAGTTATTCCAGTGTCCTACCAAATAATACAGCCCAATAACGGAAATAACCGCTTTGGACAAGGGCAGTATTACCATGGTAAAATACCTGAGATGGGAGCAGCCGTCCATGATAGCGGCTTCATAAAGCTCCTCCGGTATGGATGTTTCCATGAAGGTCCTTGTAATAATGAGGTTATAAACATTGACACAGAAAGGAATAACCATGACCCAAATAGTGTTTATCAGCTTTAAATCACGGATCAGCATATAAGTCGGTATCATCCCGCCATTGAAAAACATGGTAAAAATAAACAACGACATAATAACTTTCCTGGGAGCGAATCCCTTCCTGGAAAGAACATAAGCGGCGGGAAGCGTAAAGGCCAGGTTTATAATAGTCCCAAGAACGGTATAAAGGAGGGTATTTTTATAACCGGTCCAAATACGGGTATCTTCAAATATCTTTTCATAGCCATAAAGGCTTGCCCTTGAAGGCCAAAAAATTACCTTCCCCGCATTAACATCAAAAGCGTTGCTGAATGAGGCTATAACAACAAAGTATAGGGGATAGGCAATTACGAAAAAGATGAATACACAAAGAACGGCTATTACGAAATCCATCATAATATCAGAAGGCCTCTTTACAAAATACCGTTTGCGGATCGCAAGCATATCGCACACCTCCCTTACAACAGGCTAATATTACTGGTTTTCTTCGCGATAATGTTAAACGCCGTTAAAAACGCGAAATTGACTGCCGTATTAAATAAGCCTATGGCCGATCCAAGGCTGAATTGATTTGATCTAAGCCCTATTTTGTAAGTATAGGTAGAAATAACTTCCGACACGGCAATGTTAAGGCCGTTCTGCATCAAGAAAACTTTTTCAAAGCCAACGGTAAGAATACCGCCCATATTAAGGATCAGCAAAATGACAATTGTCGGAACAAGGGCGGCAAGTTCAATATGCCAGATTATTCGCAGGCGGTTTGCCCCGTCAATTTTCGCGGCGTCATACAATTGGGAATCCACCGTTGAAAGGGCGGCAAAATAAATAATGCTGTTCCAGCCGCAGGTCTGCCAGATCCCGGAAATTACGTATAAAGGCACAAAAGTCTGAGGGTTCCCGACCAAATTCAAATCCTGGGTTATTAATCCAATGGCTTTCAAAGCGTGACTCACAATACCGTTATTGGGAGAACAAAGAATGGAAATCAAAGCAACCATAACCACTGTTGAGATAAAGTACGGAATATATACAACAGTCTGGAGAAAACGCTTTAGCTTTTGCTGGCGGATTTGATTAAACAGCAGAGCTATCAATATGGGAACAGGAAAACCAAAAATTATTGAAGTAAAGGCAATAATAAAAGTATTCCTGATAGTAGCAATAAACATGGGGCTATTGAAATACTGCCTGAAATATTTAAGCCCTGCCCAATTTCCGCCAAGAAAGCCTTTGGTGAAATCAAAATCCCGGAAAGCAAGCTGTACGCCATACATGGGCAAATAACTAAAAATAAAAATGACGGCAGCGGCAGGAACCAGCATCAGCCAAAGCTGATAATCCCTTAAAACCGAACCAACAGCCTTATGAAACATAACCGGCAGCTTCTTTTCAGTCATATAGCCCCCCATCCAAGGAAATAAAACCGGCTCCGTTTAGGGAGCCGGCTTGTGTTCAATTATAGCTTCTTGCGGTACTCGTCATAGTATTTCTGGATAATTTTGTTGTTTTCCTCTATACCGGAGTTGACAAGATCCTTAACATATTGATCCCATTCAGCCTGAATGCCCCCTGCCGTAATCCATTGGGCAAATTTCGAATCCGTAATGTTTCTGAAATTTACCCGGTTCATTTCAAGGGTATTGTTATCGGCAGTGCTGAATTTCAGGAATTGGGTTGGCAGTACATTGTTCTTGGGATCGATAAGCGTAAATGCATGATCATAAACGGATTTTTCAACCGTCACCTTTGCCATATCGCTTCCCAGGGTAACGTTCATGGAATTGGAAATGTAAATGGGGCCAATATCAGCAAAAGCGGTAGTCCATTTCCAGGTGCCCGGGTCTATTGAAGGATCCTGGGGAGGAAGAATGGTATAGCTGCCATCGGAGTTCTTCCTGATATTGCCATCGGTAATGCCGCCAAAGAGAACCTGCAATGATTTTTCCGGCTCATAGAAGGCGTCGATATACCTCATGGCTGCTTCCTGGTTTTTACACTTCGTAGTCATGCTTACCCTGTTGCCCTCCATATTCAAGCCGTAAAAATCGTACATCCACCGGGGATCGATATTTGAGTTCGCGGACATTTTAAGAGGCGGCATGGAAACATACTGATCCGCCAATTCATTGCCGAAACGGTCGCCGGATTCCCATCCCCAGGTAAATCCTATTTTGGCGGTCTTGCCCTGACCCCTGGAAATGGACTGGAATGTTGAATAATCCTGGGTAAAAGCCTCGGGATTAATAACCCTGGCAGAGTACAACCGGTTCAGGAAGACTATTAAGTCCCTGTACCTGGTGTCCATCCAGAAGTTCTTTACCTGGGCGTTTTCCGCAAAATAACCGTTGGCGTAATTGCCCCAATTGGTCGACTGTATCCCTGTGGCGCCCAGGAGCATTAATGGGCTGTAACAATCCAGGCCGATAAAGTCCATGGGAATTTCATCAGTTTTGTCGCCGTTGCCGTTAGGATCGCCGTCCCTGAAAGCGACAAGGACATTGTAGAGCTCGTCCCAGGTAGTTGGAACCTTAAGCCCCAGGTTATCAAGCCACAGCTTGTTAATGAACATGGTGCCGTTGGTTTTCGGCCAGAAACGCTGGTATTTGGGCGTAGCATAAATCGTGCCATCAGGCTGCTTAGATAATACTTCGGTTTCAGGTACTTCCTGGAACATCCTTAAAAATAATGTATATCAATATTCTTGATATACAAAAGAAAAGCTTTTATTTATCAGCTCTTAGCGTGAGGCAGTATAAGAAAACTCGTTAAAAAGCAAACTTGAAATAATTAAACGATTTTGGTTCCAGTATAAGCTCGGGTTTTTCGGCTGCGGTTCCCGGGCAGTCTATTAACCTGGGCTTAACCTTGTCCGGGTTTTCCAGCGTGTTGCTTGCCGAAAGCTCCCCGGATAAAACCTGGTGTTCTTTCAGCGTTGCCTTGCCAAACGAGCGCAAATCCAGTTCCATCTGCTGCTTCTCGCCTGAAATATTCGCGCAGATAAAATTTATTTCCTTTTTTTGCTCGTTCAAAACAGCGGCGCATGGAATCGCAGATACTTCGCCGTAGGATTTGCTTTCCAGAAGAGGCGTTTTGCCGACTATGCGAAGCACAGTTCCCAGGCAGTTATTTGCCGCCATCGCAAATGGGTAAAACGTCGTCTGCCTGATTGCCTTCCCGCCTTTTTCCGTAAAAATGGGCGCGATCACATTGACCATCTGCGCAAGGCACGCTATGCGCACCCTGTCGGCGTTGTTAATCAGCGTGCAAAGAAGGCCCCCGAAAGCCAGCGCGTCAAGCAGCGTGTAATTGTCTTCCAGAATATGCGGGGCAAATTCCCATTCTTTTAATTTTGTCTTTGCCTGATACCAGATATTCCATTCGTCAAAAGAAAGCATCATGGTTTTTTTGGAACGCTTAAGCGCCTTGACGTAATCCGCCGTCGCCGCGATAGATCTGATAAATTCGTTCATTTCCTGATAGGAAGCAAGAAAATCTATTTCATCCCCAAGGTTTTCGTAGTAGCGGTGCAATGAAATATAATCCACCTTGTCATACACGTACTCAAGCACAACACGGTCCCATTCAGGGTAGGTCGGCATTTTCGAGCTGGCGCTGCCGCATATGCATAGCTCGATTGAAGGATCTACCCACTTCATAATTTTTGAAGCTTCAAGCGCTTTTTTCCCGTAATCGTGGGCGTCAAGGTGGCAAATCTGCCAGGGGCCGTCCATCTCGTTCCCCACGCACCAGAGCTTTATGCCGTGAGGTTCCTTGTGTCCGTTCTTAACCCGCAAATCCGAATAGTAGGTGCCGCCTGAGAAATTGGCGTATTCCACCACATAGCCTGCGTCTTGCGGAGTACCGGTCCCCATATTAACCGCGTACATTACCTCGCTGCCTACGGACTTAGCGTAGTCGCAGAATTCATCAATGCCGATTTCATTTGGCTCGATGGAAAACCACGCGTAGTCAAGGCGTTTTGGGCGTGAATTGCGCGACCCGATTCCGTCAAGCCAGTTATAGCCTGAAACAAAATTCCCGCCGGGATAGCGCAGGGCGCCAAAGTTCAATTCGCGAACCAAAGCTCGCACATCCTCCCGAAACCCGTCTTTATCCGCTGTCGGATGCCCCGGCTCGTAGATGCCCTCATAAACGCAGCGCCCAAGATGCTCCACAAACGTCGAATAGAGCCGCTTTCCAAGAGGGGCGATGGTATAATCCTTGTCCAAAAGCAGTTTTGTTTTATTCAAAATTAATATCCCTCTTATTCAATCTCCAAGGTAACAACCGATTTTGCCGGTAAAGATACCTTTATATTGCGGCGTGAGATAACCGCACCGGAAAAATCTTCAATCTTAACCTTATTGGCATTCTCAAAAGTATTGTGATCCTGCATCATGCCCGAGGTAATAACCCTGCCCGTAACCGCCTTTGGCGAAACGCCGCGGATTTCCAGCTGTACCTCCTGCTGGTTTTTGGGATCAACGTTAGTCATGGATACATGCATCTTTCCATCATCATCTTCCGATGAGCTGGCGCTTATAACCGGGATCGAACCTCCAAGGCATTTTTCGCTTTCCACGTAAACCGGAAGTTTCAGGGCATCATGGTGAACCTTGTACATATCAAATACATGGTATGTCGGCGTTAGTACCATTGCCGCGCCTTCGGTAAGGATCACCGACTGCAGCACATTGACGGTCTGCGCGATGTTGGCCATGCCAACGCGCTCGCAATAATTGTTGAAAATATTAAAATGAATACCTGCAACCAGGGCGTCCCTAAGGGTATTTTGCTGATACAGGAAACCGGGGTTGGTTCCCGGCTCGACATCATACCAGGTTCCCCATTCGTCTACCACAATAGACACTTTCCGTTTGGGATCATACTCATCCATTATGGCTCCGTGCTTATGAACCATCTCATCCATGAGATAAGCCTTCCTCATTGTGATAAGCCATTCATTTTCGCTGAATTGCGTTGCGGAGCCTTTATGAGCCCAATCGCCGGGAACGGTGTAATAATGAAGGGAAAGCCCGTCGATAAGGTTGCCCCTTTCGCCGCACGTCTTTTCCATCAATACCCTGGTCCAGTTGTAATTAACGTCACTTGGGCCGCAGGCAATTTTATATGGAACGGTATCCCCGTATCTTCTGACATAGACCGCATAACGGCGATAGTTATCAGCGTAAAATTCAGGCGTCATATTCCCGCCGCAGCCCCAGCTCTCATTGCCAACGCCCCAGAAACAAGCCTGCCATGGTTTCTCCCGTCCGTTCCTTTTTCGCAAATCGGCCATCGGGCTTACGCCGTCAAAATTGCAGTACTCAACCCACTGCGACAATTCCTGAACCGTGCCGCTTCCCACGTTCCCGCAGATATACGGCTCGCATCGTTTGCCCGCGGGGCTAGAAAGCTGCTCGCATAGATCAAGAAACTCGTGGGTGCCAAAAGCGTTATCTTCGGTTACGCCGCCCCAATGGGTGTTGATCATCTTCGGGCGTTCGGCGCGCGGGCCTATGCCGTCTTTCCAGTGGTACTCGTCGGCAAAACAGCCCCCTGGCCATCGCAGATTCGGAATCTTAATTTTTTTTAGCGCGTCAACAACATCTTTACGTATACCCCGGACATTCGGGATGGGGGAATCCTCTCCCACCCAATAACCTCCGTAGATGCAGCGCCCAAGGTGTTCGGAAAAATGGCCGTAGATATGGCGGCTGATTTTAACATTAGCCTCGGCGGGAGCGACAATAATTCTGTTCATATCCATTACCCCTTTATCGATCCGACAGCGATCCGATAGTCAAGCCCTCTATAAAATACTTCTGGAAGAAGAAAAACAATATTAAAATGGGCAAAACGGAAACAACAGTACCCGCTGACAACAGATCAAAATTGTTTTCGTAGGGCGTCAACAGGGTATTCAGGCCGATTGGCAGGGTGAACTTATTCTGATCCCTATAAACAAGCAGGGGCCAGAGCATACTGTTCCACGAACCCATAGCCGAAAGAATTCCCATTGCAGCAAAAGCCGGCTTGGTAAGGGGCAGCATAATGGTAAAACATATGCGGTATTCGTTTGCCCCGTCTACACGGCCGGAGTCAAGCAGCTCCCTGGGAAGGGAAATCATATACTGCCGGAAGAAAAAGATGGTTCCCGACGCGCAAAGGCCGGGTAAAATAACGCCCCATATGGTGTTTACCAGCCTTAAATTGATAATCTCGACATAAAGGGGCAGCATGAGAATTTCAAAAGGCACCATCATCGTGGCAATGACTAAAAAGAAAAGTACGAGGCGCAATTTAAAATAATACATGGAAAGGCCGTAGGCTACGAAATAACACACTATCAAGGTCAAACTTACCTGTACAATGGTAAGAACCATGCTGTTTTTAAACCAAATAAAAAACCGATTTTTCCCGGTAAACAAAAGTATATAATTGTTTAATGTCATCGCCTCAGGGTCGATTCTGAGGGAAAGCCCGTGCCGTAACAGATCCCGACCGGGCCTGAAAGACGCGATGATGTATACCACCAGTGGGAATATTACCAGAAATGAAATTACCGAGAAAAACAACATGGTCAAGGTGGTTAGTCCGGCGTTTTGCTTTTTTATGCTGCCGTATCCCAGCATCGAAGAACTATATTCTGGTTTCATCTTAGTCTTTCCTTTGTCTTAACGTACCGTTTAATGTAAGCTGAGTTATGTTTACCGCAAGGGCAAGTACCAGCAGCATGATGCCGATTGCCGACGCGTAACCATACTGCGCCCGCTCAATGCCCCGGCGGTACAAATAACCCACAATGGTAAGGGCAATATTGCGGGGTCCGCCGTTACCCATTAACATATACACTTCCATAAACAAAGCCAGCCCCCCGTAAACGCTGATTGTCAGTACATAGATTATGGTAGGCCGGAGCATGGGAATGGTAATATACATCATCTTTTGTAACTTGGTTACCCCGTCCATTTCCGCCGCTTCATAAAGAGCCCGATCTATTGTTTTTAGGCCCGAAAGATAATACAGCATATTTACGCCCGTCCAACGCCAGCAGCACACAAGCACAAGGACAAAAAAAGCCGGCCCCTTCGTTCCCAGCCACCGGATGGGAGCGTGCCCCAGAAAAGCGAGAATCTGATTAGCCGCCGAATCGGGCAATTCGGAAAAAGCCAAGCGGAACATAATACTGGAAACAACTACCGATGTAAGCGCCGGCACATACAGAATCGCCTTTATAGCGCCCTTGGCCTTTACATAGTTGCTGTCCATTATGATGGCAAGAACCATAGGGATGGGTATTAACAGTACAATGGTCAACACCATATATAAAAAACTGTTGCCGACGGCTGTATAAAAAGCCGTATCTTTTAACAGATTCCTGTAGTTATTCAGTCCCACCCATGTAATCTGCCCAGGCAGAATATCCTGAAAACTCATTTTAATTGCGCTAAAAAAAGGGTATACCCAGAATATTAAGAAAGACAGCATAAAAGGCAGCACAAACACATAAGGCGCAACCCGCCAATTGTAAATAAATGAACCAAAATTTTGTTTCTTCATAAGTATATTACCTAAGTATATTACCAAAAGGGGATTCCTAAAAGGAATCCCCCTATAATTAGTTACTGTTGCAGATCGATTTGAGCCTGGGCTTTATTTAACGATGTGTCAATATTGCCAAGATCCTGCAGCACTTCCTCCAAAACGTGAGTGTTGATCTGTTCCAATATAACCGGACTAATCGACATACTTTTGATCATGCCGATTTCGTTCTTAATCTGGTTCAGAGTATCAAACGGATTCGTCTTGAAATAAGCGACATACTTATTGGAAGCATCATGGGTAACTTTGGTATCAGTCCATACGCTGGTGTTGCAGGGATCGAAGCCAAGTTCCTTCCAAATCTCGATGTTGCCCGTTAAGGACAGCTTTGCCCACGCCATGTATTCGGCGGCAAGTGCTGCGTTAGGCGAAGTCATGGAGACAACCGTACCTGTACCGCCAACACCCACCGAACGTGGCTGACCGCGGGTGAACACCGGACAAGGTGCGATAGCCCATTTACCTTTCATCTCAGGCATATAATTTGTAAAACGTGACAGGAACCACATCGCTTTGGGGAAAGCCACAACGTTGCCGGAAATCAGATTTTGGAAACCCGCTTCCTGATCTATGTGTCCACCAGGGGAAGTTACAGCGAGGCCTTCCCTTAACCAACTCTGCTGCAGTGTCAGCATTTTCCTGATTGAATCAAGTTTGATATTTGCCCTGCCCGCGTTGTTTGTCCAGTCTTCGCCGTGTTCCGCCATTGCAATCTGGAGCCAGTCATGGCCGCCCGTGTCAACGGAGGTGATCGCCTTTCCGGTCGCGGTTTTATACTTTCTTGCCGCCGCGGTAAAGTCATCCCAGGTAACTATTGTCTTATAATCTACGCCCGCTTTTTCCAGCGCTTCGGTGTTATAGTACATGACAAACGCGCCGACATGGGTGGGGAACCCGTAGTTTTTCCCGTCTTTTGAATAAATGTCAATGCGCGACTTTACAAGGCTGCTCCTGTAGGGGTCGATGTATTTGTTCAGTTCCAAAAAGGCTATATTGCCCCTTAAGAAATTGGGAAACTGGCTGATCTCTATATCCACGAGATCCGGCATACCAACTCCCGCCTGAGCCGCCATCATCGTTTTATCGTGCATTTCGCCGTAGGGCATATTTGTAAAGGTAACATTGAGTGCCTTGCTGGGGTTGTCCTTGTTCCACTGTTTCAGCATTTTATCGTAGAACGTGGCGTGGAGATCGACAAAGGTCCACATTTCCAGGTTCTTACCCCCACTCGATCCACTCTGTCCGCCTCCTGCGAAGACAGACCCCACTGTAAACACGCACATAAGCGCCGCTAAAACGATAACTGTTAAAGTCTTTTTCACTTTCCTTCCTCCTGAATGAGTTGTAACTTGAATATTGCCGCTGAATACGGCTCAAGTTTTACGGTGATTGAATTTCCGTTTACCGGAATTGCGCTTTCATTAACCTGAACCTCCCGGTCGGTCTGGCTTCCTGAAAGCATTATTAACGCCGCTTGCGCGATATTCGCGTTCGCGTAATTAATTTTAATTGTCCTCTCCCGCGCGTACGGATTCACCAGTTTGGTATAGATGAGCCCTTTTGCGCGGTCAATGCTCGAAGCGTGGAACACGACGTCTTCCGCCGGTATTTTTTTTGGCGGCAGCGTTTTTGTTCCGGTGTTAGCTGAAAAATATTGCTGTATCCGGTAATTCGGCGTTAAATTGGTAATTTTGCCGGAATCAAACCAGATCATGTCGGGCACCCATTGATACAGCTGCTCTCTGGCAAACAGGGGCGCGTAGGAAGCCATTGTTACGATATCGGCGTTACGTTCAAGGCCGGTCATATACGAAGCCTCGCAAAGCGCCGAATACCAGGTATTGCCCCTGCTCCTTTCATGAGCAGCGTATTCCCCTACAAATATCTGGACGCCGTTCCGCCGGTACGAATCATAGCGCCTGGTGTTGAGCAGGAACCATGACGGCTCCATGTAGTAATGTTCATCGACAATGGCGTCTTTGTAAAGAGAGTTGATATGCGACCACGCCTGATTGTTTATATCGCCTGATGCAAGCGGCCCCGTGGTAGTGATAATTTTCATATCAGGATACGCGTCCAGAATTGCCGCCCGAATCGCTTTAAAATTCCGCCAGTACTCCGCCCCCCAGTTTTCATTGCCAACGCCAATCATTTTAAGGTTAAAGGGAGCCGGATGCCCATTGGCCGCCCGTTTTGCCCCCCACACGCTTGTGGCGCTGCCGTTGGCGTATTCGATTAAATCAAGGTAATCCTGGATCAACTGATTAAATTCAGGGGTACCCGGACTGTAGTCGTCCTGGGAGTTGGTGCTGTTCCTGCGTGCCTGGCAGAGAATGCCGGCAGAGATTATCGGTACCGGCTCCGCGCCCAAATCCTCGCTTAACTGAAAGTATTCGTGGAAACCCAGCCCGTAAGACATCATATAGCCCCACAAGTTGCTGTTTTCACTGCGCTTTTCCGGCTCTCCAATAGTTTCTTTCCATCTA
>Ga0268262_10003505_pt1 | contig 16916 bp, 12 predicted proteins | sample TergutNc150P3_FD_190354 | JGI IMG/M metagenome (GOLD analysis project Ga0268262, IMG submission 190354) | Nasutitermes corniger P3 segment gut microbial community from laboratory colony in Florida, USA - Nc150 P3 (SPAdes) (version 2) | ecosystem: Host-associated > Arthropoda: Insects >... | reverse complement strand
TTTGATTATCTACGGGGTCAAAGGTTATTAGTTTTTTTAAAAGGGGAAGCTCCGCTTTGCAGGAAAGTATTTTTTCAACTTGTTTTTGGTTTTCGGCAAAGGCAACTTCACAGTCGGTAAAACCCAAAATATAGGTAAGTTCCTGAGTAGTAATATCGCATCCGCGCGGAACGTCAACGGCTCCTATGGAAAGTATGCCGAAATCGGCAAGCATCCATTCGCGCCTGTTGTCGGCAATTAACCCTATTTTGTCTTCACGTTTTACGCCCAGCTCTAAAAGCCCGGCGGCGGCAAAACAGGCATCTTCATAAAACTGCCTGTATGTGACCGAGCGAAAACGTCCGTTTTTGTCCTTATAATATTGAATATTGATGTCAGGCGTTTCATTCGCTCTGGCTTTTAACATTAATGGTATTGTTTTCTCCATAACAACGCCTTCATTGACATTATTTGCCATTTTGTCATGTTATACCTTTTTGGGGGTATTTGCAAGAGTAAAATTAGTAAAAATCCCCCCGGGAAAAGGAGGTGAGGAAACCCGGAGGGATGCTGAAATACGCCTGTTGAATAGTAAATCCGCTCATTATGCAGACAACTAATTGAACATTTATCGGTGAACGTATTATCAGTCATTATAAAAATAGTAATATTTAAGGCAAGGGTCAAGAAATTTCGTAATTGCCCATTGTATTTTTTTATGACATAATTTGAGTATGAACAAGGTATTTAAGACTTTTCATTCGGGGCGAGCCGTCTTTTATATGATGGTTTTTATCTGCGTTATTTTTGCGGCGGCGGTATTAAAAATAGCTTCCACTGTAATTTTACCGTTTACCATTGCGGTACTGCTTGCGTTTGTAATGTCCCCGTTAATACAAGCGATGGAAAAAATCCGATGTCCTCTTTTTTTAGCAATTCTGCTTGTTGTTTTTATCATTATTACCGGAATGTATATTTTTGGAGTGGTGCTTTTTTCATCGGGCAGAATGATAATTATGTATCTTCCTAAATATACCAACCGATTTAATGATATTTATAATTGGCTTGCCCAATTACTGGATCTTCCGAACAATCAAGAATTAAGTTTTTATCAAAACTTGTGGGGGCAAGAGGGGATTCGTACTTTTGTCAGGAATTTTACAATTTCTTCATCAGGTATATTTTTCAGATTTCTTTCAAGCGCGTTGTTAGTTGTCCTTTTTTTGGTGTTTTTATTGGTGGAGGCCAGTTTCTTCAGAGAAAAATTATTACTTGCTTTTGAGAATCGGATAGGGCGTATAGACCGCATGGGAGAAGATATTATATCTCAGGTTTCCCGATACTTGGCGGCAAAATTTCTTATTTCACTGGGGAACGGCATTGTTCTGGCTATTCTGCTGACTTTTGCAAAATTGGAATTTGCGATTGTTTGGGGAGTAATCCAGTTTGTTATGAATTTTATCCCCAGTCTCGGCAGTATAGTTGTCGGCGTTATAGTTTCATTTTTTGCCTTGCTTCAATTTTGGCCTGATCCGGGACCCGTCATTCTGGTTATTTCGATTATACTTGGAACCAACATGATCACCTATGTTCTCGACCCGAAAATTATCGGCGACAATGTGCGAATATCTCCTCTTGTGGTGCTTGCCTCTGTGGCAATATGGGGATATATTTGGGGTTTTGCCGGTATGATTCTCGCGGTTCCCATGATGGTAATAATAAAAATTATATGCGAGAACATTCCAATTATGGAATCTATTTCAATTATGATTGGATCAAAAAGATCGACTTTCGCAAGAAAAGCGGAGAGCGAAAAGAACGAAGCGGCTTTATGACAGTTCCATGTTATCCGGATTTTATCCCTTTAGACATTAATGTAAAAGATGTTTTACATCCTCGCCTTTCCTTAACTTTTGACGGCGTTTCGGAATTTACTTTTACGGGGCTTTATCTTTTCAGAAACAGATACAATTACCGTATCTCACGAAACGGAGAAGAAGGCGGTTTTATTGTTTCCGGCGTACAGCCTGCCGGAGAAAAACAAGGGAAAAAGTTTTTTATGACTCCTTGTTCCGCCCCCGACGACGATACTCTTCAATCTTTGTTTGAAACTCACGATTACTGGAAAAACATATCGGAAAGCGTATTGTCTCCCGTTAAAGAAAAACTTGAGGGGAGCGGCATTGTCATTACGGAGGACAGGGATAATTTTGATTATCTTTACTATCGTAAAGAGTTAGCGGAATTATCAGGTAAAAAATTTCACAAGAAAAAAAACCATTTAAACAAATTTTTAAGTTTATATCCCAATCACGAACAGAGACCGATAAACAAAGAGTCGATTCCCGCCGCGATGGAAGTGCTGGATAGGTGGCGGAATGAATCGCTTCAAAAAACGGAAGGGGACGAGGGCGATTACATAGCCTCAAAAGAAGCGTTGGAGCTTTTTGACGTTCTTCCGTTGCAGGGGGCGGTCTTTTTTGTTAACGGCAGACCTGCCGCTTTTTGTTTGGGAGAAAGTATCGCAAGGGGAAAGATGTTCGTTATTCATTTTGAAAAAGCGATAGACGAATACAAGGGTATTTATCAGTATGTAAATCAATCGTTTGCCGAGTCTTTGCCTAATTTTTTCACTCTTATAAACCGTGAACAAGATTTGGGGAATGAGGGGCTTCGTCAGGCAAAAGAGACTTACCGTCCTTGCGATTTTGTGCGAAAATACACAGGTGTCCGAACGGACACAGTCCGCATAGGCAAAGGGTGAAGTAAATATGACATTTTTAACAGGCTTTCATGCCATTGAAGAAAGAATAAAATCGGGGCAATCCTGCGGACCCCTGCTTGTCGCAAAAGCCGGTCCCCGAGCGAAAGAAATTGTTACGCTAGCGGTAAACAATAAAATTCGTTTGGAGCGCACCGGTACTTTTGAGCTAGACGGTATTGCGCCCGACAATAAGGGTATCGCTCTTCAAGTGGAAGATGAGTCGGGCAAAGCGGACATCAGTCTTGAAAACTTTATCGCCGGCTTGGGAGACCGCAAAGATTCGCTTGTTATGATCCTTGATGAAATTACAGACCCGCATAACTACGGCGCTATTTTGCGGAGCTGCGATCAATTTGCGGTTGATTTAGTCATAAGCAGAAACCGCCGTAATGCGAAACAAGCCCCGATAGTTTCACAAACTTCGGCGGGCGCCGTTTCATGGGTGGCGCAGGCGGAGACGCCTAACCTTGTGCGCGCGATGGAAGATTTAAAAGAAGCCGGTTTTTGGATTTACGGCGCCGACATGGACGGCGAGCCTGTTTACAAATTGGATTTAAGCGGCAGAATAGCGTTAGTCCTGGGCAGCGAAGGCGGCGGCATTTCCCGTCTTATGCGCGAGAAGTGCGACGGCATGGTGGGAATACCCTCATACGGCAAAATTGATTCGCTCAATGTATCGGTAGCGGCAGGGGTTTTGTTATATGAAGTACGGCGGCAGCGCGCAAAATAAACAAATTTATTTTGTATTTTTTTGGTTTTTGCGTAAAAACTGATGTTAATAAAAGATAAATCTGGTTATTGGGTATAAAATAGGTTATATTGTTAGTAGGGTATAAATATGAGAAAAAGCGCGTTTTTATTGATTTTCTCTTTTGTTTTGCTTGGCTTTTTTTCCTGTGATTTTGCCATACCAAAAGCAATAGAAATAAGAGGAACCCCTTCGCTCAGATTTGCCGAAACCGTAGATGTAGGAAAAATGTTTACGGATTTGCTTACAGAAGCAATTAATAAAGACGACAGATTGACAATCATTCCTTGCAGCGGGACGGAAGTTATTACTTATTTAATACATACGGAACTTTTTGATGAATCATTTGACAGTTTAAAAACTGAGAAGGATGTTTTAAACCTTCATGATAATTTCCCGGGTATTACTATATTTCCTCCGGATATTGGCGGTAATGTTATAGGTGATAAAATCTTAATAAACGGCTTTGAAAATCCTATAACTTTACCGCTTTCAGAAATAGGTTCGCTTGTACCCGGATTTATATTTTCCGAATATAAAACAAAACTTTATTTTTCCGGTGCAAAAATCCTTGAGAAAGCAACAATAAAAATAAAAATTGAAGAAATTGAAGATGGCGAAGAAAATAAACTAATAGGAATAGATGAGTTTCAAGCCACAGATCATTGCAGTGATATTGAGGAATGGAAAGCAAACAAAGAATATACCGGAACATCATACCCTTCCGGCGGTATTGATATTACTATTCCCATAACAGGAAAAGACATCGCTATTTCGTTTAAAGTTTATATTCCTGATGGTACTCCGCTTCATCTATCTGACTTTGAAGCCGGTAACATAAAGGTCGAGGTCGTCGTTTGGCTGCCGTTTTCATTTAAAGCGACTGACCCAGGCGGAGCGGATCTTAAATTCCCTGAAGATTTGTTCTTCAGTTCTGAAGACGATCTTTTCGGCAGAGAGAAAGCGGGCGATGACAGCATATTTACGGATATTATTCAAAGTTTATCTGTGAATATTAAGTTTCAAAACAACCCTTTAAAAGACGGAAAATTAATTATTGAGAGTAAAGATATCAAAATCGAAAACCCAATAAGTGATGTGCTTTCTTTTAATGTTACAGAAGATAACATGAAAAAGATAAACGATCCCGCAAATTGGCCTTTTACACCGCAGCCTAGAATTCATTTTGATAAAGATAAAGGAATAAGTTTTCCAAGAGTATTTAACATTACAGAATTCGGTTTTAAAGCCAAGATCCGCTATAGAATAGATTTTTAATAAGGCGCAAACATGAAAAAATTTTTGATAATATTTTTTTTAATTTTTGTTCCCTTTTTTGTTTTTGCAAGCGGTAAAGCCGAAAAAAAAAACCCGCTTGACAGATCGTTTGAAATAGGACTATTGAATATAGATTTTAATTTTGCTAATAGTTTTTTGACGATAAAAGATGTTCTTCAAGAAGTAATTATTATTGATCTGGATAAATTATCGGATGGATTTAAGATTAATTTCGGTTTAAATGTTGTTCCGTTATATATAAAAATTAATTCAAAAAAAGGATGGGGGGTCGGTTTGTCAGCGGGAGTTTCCGCTTTTGGAGTCATTAATCTTTCGGGAAATATGCTAAGCCTTAGCGAAGCGATAAAAGATAACTCGGATGTAGGCGGCGCCGCTTTTTCTTCGTTTACACTCAATACATTCTATGATGTGAAAAAACTCAAAATAAAATTTAATCCTTCGCTGTATACCACGCTTCTCTATGTGGCGCCGCCCGGAAGCATGACATCAAGCGTAATATATACTCTTGATTATTCGAATGGGACTGTAATGAACATTGATTACGCTTCGCGGGTATATGTAGGATACTCGCTGGAAGATAAATTTTCGATTACATCAAATCCGGGGTTGGATTTTAGTATTGGAATGGAATATCCCCTCACCAAAGAAATCGGATTAACGGATATACTGCCTATTTTGGATTTTGATGTAGCGTTAGATATAATCAATATTTCTTTTATTCCTTCAACATTAACGGATTATATTCAGGTTAAAGGACGAATAGGCAAAGATACCCCTATAAAACTTATTAATAAAGATGATGACGACGACAGCGATTTCTTTTCTTCGGATGGAATGGTTGATGGTAATAGAGTTGTTAAAGTAAGCCGCCCCTTTAGAATGCTTGCCCGCGCGGATTGGCGTCCCTTATTTGGAAGTAAATTTTTAACAGTATCTCCGGTAATCGGGTTTTGCTACAGCGAATTTTATTATAAGCCGTTTTCTTTTGAAGGCGGGCTTAATGCTTGTTTAAATTTAGGCAATTTTTTTCTGTTAAAAGCCGGATTAAATTACATCGATAGAATGTTTGTAAATAATTTAGGCGTTGTCCTAAATTCCAAACTATTTGAGGTTGACATCGGGCTCGATCTCAGATCGCAGGAAATAAGTCAGCTCTGGAAAGGTTCAGGTTTCGGTATAAGTTTCGGATTTAAGTTCGGCTGGTAATGCCATACCGGTACTGAAAGTTCCGATGAAAACGGGTTGGCTCTTTTAAAATCCGGCAGCCAATCGCTCCCCGTTACAAGCTCCTGGCAAAATCCGTCTTCTATTTTAAATTCTTCCAGCCATTTAATGACAGTTCCGTATTCATCCGCCGACAAATAATTTTGCGGCATTTGCCGTTTTATGTTCGGTATCGGCGTGTATTGCGTCATTACGGAAAGCATTGCCCTGTCTTTAACGTTATCCGCAAACCAGCGCAAAACGGAGCGTGTAGACTCCAAAAAACCGGGTAGAACAAGGTGGCGGATAATAATTTTTTCGCGCGCGTTGTTAGGGGATTTTTTTTCTATTGACTCAATCATTTTTAAAATAGCCGTTTTAGCGATATCGGGATAATCAGGCGCATTAAAGAATTTTGCAGATACTTCGCTGTCCAAAGTTTTTAAGTCGGGAAGATAAATATCAATATAGTCCTTTAACAATTCCAACGCTTCCTCGCTGTCATACCCCGATGAATTCCATAAAATCGGCAATTCTACGCCGGCTTTTCGCATTGCGATAAATCCTTCGATAAGTCCCGGCACTGCGTGGCTTCCCGTTACAATATTGATGTTTTCGGCTCCTTTTTCACGTAACTCGGCGCAAATTTCCGCAAACTCCTGCGGAGAAACTGCCGCGCCAAGGTTGCCGCCTTCGCCCTGAGATATCTGGTAGTTCTGGCAAAAAGCGCATTTTAAATTGCATCCGCTTATAAAAATTGTCCCCGAGCCGCCTGTCCCGACAAGCGGAGGTTCTTCCCCCTTGTGAATAACCGCCGCCCCGATTCGCAGCTCTGCGGTTTCTCCGCAAAAGCCGACTTCCCCCGCAAGGCGGTTAATTCCGCAATTCCGAGGGCAAAGACGGCAGGATTTGTAAAGATTCATGCAGGAGTTTTAGCATAAATGAGGGGCAATTACTACTAAATATTTCGTCAAAAAACGATAATTTTTTGTAAAATTCGTAAAAAATTCATGGCAGAATGAGCAATTTCGTAGTATATTTAAAAGGTTGTATATGTTTTAAGGAGCATTGGTGACCAAGCACGATTTCCCCAAAATCCACTTTTACGATCAGGATTTTGTCGATATTTACGATAAAACATGGGCGTGGATACAAGATTGCTGGATTAGCGGCGGTGAAAAGAGCAAAATAGAAGGAAAAATCTTCTCTTACCCCGATTCTCAGGCGGTAACTCAGACCGACGCTATCCTTTCCTCATTTTTTCTGGTGTACTCCAACAGTATTTTCCAGGCTCATTCAACTTTAGATCTCTTTTACAGCCGTCAGGAAGAAAACGGAGCCATAAGAAGCGCCTATGACGTGAATACAGGGGCTCCCGTAATCGAAAAAGATAACCCCGAAGGGCTTGGAATGCCCCTTTTCGCCTGGGCGGAGTATAATATCTACCATAAATCGGGGAATAAAAAGCGTGTGAAGGACACTTTAACAAACCTTTGCAAGTACTCAACATGGATCGATAATACCTTCAAAAAGCCTAACGGGCTGTACAAAGCGCCCCTTGGAGCGGGCGGAATGGCAAACGCCCCGCGCGGAGACGCCTATTATCCCATGGATTTTAATACCATGATGGCGATAAATATGCTCTATATTTCCGCCCTTGCGGATATTTTGAACGATAAAGAAACCAGCTTTCAGTACAAGAGGCTTTATTTTTCTCTTAAGACCAGAATAAATACATTGATGTACAATACAACCGACGGTTTTTACTACGACATTAACAAAAACGAAAAACAGGTTCCTATTAAAACAATCGCCGGGTACTGGCCGCTTTTGGCGGAAATTCCCAATGGGGAAAGAGCCGAGCGTATTATCGAAAAACTTTCCGACCCGAAGTATTTCGGCACAGCCCATCCGTTCCCTTCCATAGCGTTATCTGAAAGGGATTTTGACGAAACAGGGAAGGGCTTTAGAGGATCGGTTTTTCCTTATCTTACGTTTATGGTTATCAAAGGACTTGAACGCTATCAGCGTTGGGACTTGGCGCGCGAGTGCGCAATAAGGCATGTGTATTTTATGCTCGATTCAATGAGCTCTGACGGGAATCATCACAAGGGAAATTTATGGGAAGCGTATTTGCCCACAAAGGAAGGTCCCGCGAAATGGGCAGGCAAGCCGAATTTCCCCCGTCCGCAGTATTTAACTTACGACGCTCTTTCCACTATTTGCCTTATCATCGAAAATATTGTCGGACTTTCAATATCGCTTCCGCGAAAAACCGTGGATTGGGTTATTCCAAATTTGGAAATTATGGGCGTGGAAAATCTTTCCCTTAAAAATAATATGATTACTATCCTTTCCAATAAAAGCGGCAGAGGCTGGGAAATTCACATGGAAAGCGAAAAACTTTATTACTTTACAATTAACATTCTGGGCGTAAAGGAAAAAACTTTACCGATTCCCTCCGGCAAATGTTCAATCCTTATTGATAAACTGTAATTTAATATGAGCGATATAGATATTTCAACTTATAAAGCCTCAGACGGAGCAACGTTAACCGCCATAATAGAGATCGGTTCTACGGGAATAAGACTGAACATTGCCGAGATAAAATCAAACGGAAGCTGGCAGGTATTGGACAGGGCGATGCGCCCCGCTTCTCTTGGGCGCGATGTTTTTACTTCCGGTCTGCTTTCACGCGAATCAATACTTGAATGTCTTTCCGTTCTCCAAAACTACCGAGAGCTTTTGTCGGGGTGGGGCATTGCGGACGGTAATATTCACGTTATTGCGACAAGCGCCCTTCGCGCCGCGCATAACAGAGATGTTTTTATAGACAGAATTTATCAGGAGACGGGATTTAAACTTTCGATAGTAGAGGGTATCGAGGAAAACAGGCTGATGTACCTTGCGGTGCGTTTTGCGCTTAAGCAGGATTTGCCTCTTTTTTGGAAAGCCAATTCAATGATTATCGAGATTGGCGGCGGCTCTACGGAAATTATGCTTCTGCGCCGAGGACAGATGGTAGCGGCTCACAGCCTAAAAATGGGAACAATACTGATTGATCAGCGCTCGCGGCAAGGTTTTAACACAGGCATTTTTTACGAACGTTATCTGAATGAAAATATAAAAAATACCCTTGGACATTTAAATATGGAGATGGATCTTGCCCATGTCCGCATGATAGTTGCCTCAAGCGGAGACGCTCGTTTTGTTGCGGATAAAATAGGAAAAGAATTAAATGAAAATTGCAGAATCATTAACCGCGAGGATTTTTTAAAGTTTATAGAAAAAATTCGAAACTACAGCATAGAAGAAAGCATGCGTGAATTCGGGATAACTTATGCCGATGCGGAAGGTCTTGTACTCGGTCTCTTGGTGCTTAAACTTTTCCTTGAACAGACAGGGGCGGCGAATATCGCCGTTCCGCTTGTTACGATTCGCGACGGCTATCTTGTCGATTTAGTCTCCGGCGTTGACTCCTCCCTGCAAGATGAATTCTTTTCGCAGATTATCGCTTCCGCCGTCAACCTTGGGCGTAAATACCATTTTGACGAAGCGCACGGCAAACTTGTCGCCAACCACTGCATGACATTATTCGATTCTCTTACAAAAGAACACGGTATGAACCGCCGCCACAGGATAATGCTGGAAACTGCCGCTATTCTGCATGATATCGGCACTTACATAAAAGAATCGAGACATCAGAAGCACGGTCAGTACATTGTCGCTAATTCGGAAATATTCGGGCTTCATCAGGACGAGCTTGAAATAATCGCCAATGTAATCAACTGTCATCGAGGCGAACCTCCAACTCAGTTCGACCTTGAGTTTATGACACTACAGCGAGAGGAGCGGGTTCTTGTTCTGAAAATGGCTTCTATTTTGAGAGTCGCCGATGTTTTGGATCGAGGCCATACCCAGCAGGTAAAAAAATTCACCGTGGAACGCCGTCCGGAGACAGTCGTTCTTCATGTCGATAAAGTTTATGATCTTTCCCTTGAGCTTATGGGTATTGAAGAAAAGGGCGGAATGTTTCAAGATGTATTTGGATATAAAGTCATATTGAACTAAAGAGTTAATAATGAAATTTACAGAAAAAACTTTCCGCCCTTCCGCAGTTATTTTTGACATGGACGGTCTTATGTTTGACACGGAAAACCTGACAATCCCCATTTGGGAAGTTGCAGGCAGACCGTTTGGCTATAACATAACCTATGACATTGTGCTTCGCATGGTAGGGATAAGCGCCGAAAAAGCCCGATTGGTTATGCTTGAAGAATTCGGCGAGGATTTTCCCTACGACACAATTCGCGATGAATTCAGAAGGCTTGTGCAGGTAGAAGTTGATAAAAACGGAGTCCCTTTAAAACCCGGTCTTATGTTTTTGCTTGACCGTCTTGCCGCCGCAAAAATACCTTTCGGTGTTGCGACTTCTTCCCGAAACGCCACGGCGGTTAACATGCTCAGCAAAGCCGGAATAATCGATCGTTTTGCGGCGATTACCTGCGGCGATGAAGTAAAAAACGGAAAACCCGCCCCCGACATTTTCCTTCTTGCGACGCAAAAACTAAAAACCCCTCCGTCCGCCTGCGTCGGCTTTGAGGACTCCCCTCCGGGGCTCTTGGGACTGCACAGCGCAGGGATACGTTCAATCTTTATTAAAGACGTTATTGCTCCCTCGGAAGAAGTGCTTGCCACAGTCTGGCAGAGGTGCAACGATTTGACGGAAGCGGCAAGATTGCTGGAAGTTTGAGAAATCGGTTGCTTAGCAAGATGTATGCCTAAATATTTTCTTGGCGGTCTAGCCAAAAAAAAGGGAGCAGTGAAAAACTACTCCCTTTTTATTTTTTAGTGTTCTTTTTAGTTCGGCAATGTACTTGTCGTACCAAACCCTATCTTGTACGCTCCGCTGTAAGAACTTGAATAAGGCGTTACTTTGATATAGTACTCACTGTTGACAGTTAACGATGATCGGGATGTATATAAAGTAAAGCCATAAAGATTTGTTCTGTTTTCTGAACTTTTTCCATCGTCTTTATACAGTTGTACATATACATCTGATAGCGTGCCCGGTTGGAAGTATATATAGTGAATTGCCGCCGTTGCGGTAAATTTGAACCATTGTTCGCCGCCTGCGGTAGCAATAGAGCCGTCAGCCCATGTATCAGCGGTCAGTTCAGTTGCGTCTGTGGGTAACGTTATTGCGGGCGCTGAATTCGTCGTGCCGAACGCTATCTTGTATGCTCCGCTGTAAGTGCTTTGATTAGGCGTTACTTTGATATAGTACACATTGCCGGAAGTTAATTGCTTTAGATCACTGTTATAAAGATTTGATATGCTTCCCCCTGAAATTCTACCATCGTATGTATACAGTTGTACATTTATAGAGGTCAGCGTGCCCGACAGAAAGTATATATAGTGAGTTGCCGTCGTTGCGGTAAATTTAAACCATTGTTCTCCGCCCGCGGCGCTAATTGAGCCGTCAGCCCATGTGTTGGCGGTCAGTTGGGTTACACCTTCGGTTGGTACGGTTATTGATGGTGGCGATGCTAATGTCGAGTTGAACGCTATCTTGTATGCTCCGCTGCCTGTGGCTGAATAAGGCGTTACTCTGATATAGTACACATTGTTTGCAGTTAATGATGTTCGGGATGTACTTGGAGTACCGCTACTAGAAAGGTTTGTTTTGCTCCATGAACTTATACCATCGTTTGTATATTGTTGTACATATACGCTTGTCAGCGTTCCCGGCTGAAAGTGTATATAGTGAGTTGCCGCCGTTGCGGTAAATTTAAACCATTGTTCTCCGCCCGCGGCGCTAATTGAGCCGTCAGCCCATGTGTCGGCGGTCAGTTCGGTTGCGTCTGTGGGTAACGTTGTTCCGGGCAATAAAGATGTCAAGGTGATTCCTATCTTGTATGTTCCGCTGCCTGTGGTTGAATAAGGCGTTACTTTGATATTGTACACATTGCCGGAAGTTAACGATGATTGGAGTGTATTTGGAGAAGCGCTATAAAGATTTACTCTGCTCCCTTTGGTTGTTGTACCGTCGGCTTCATACAGTTGTACATATACATCTGTCAGCGTGCCCGGCTGAAAGTGTATATAGTGAGTTGTTGCCGTTGCGGTAAAATTGAACCATTGTTCGCCGCCTGCGGTAGTAATAGAGCCGTCAATCCATCTGTCGAGATTATTATCTTCACCTGCTCCGGTTTGCGATGACGGCAGCGGCGATGGTTTGTCTTCTTCCGGACAGCCTGTCAAAGGCAGAACCAAGAATCCTATTACCGTAAAAATTACGGCAATCCCTAAAAGTTTTTTTGTCAGTTTCATTAATAACTCCTTTTTGCGGACGATTCCCAAATCATTACCGCACGCGGTCTTTTCCCGCTGTCAGTTTTTTGTGTTTACACGTATAGGTAAAAACCCCTAAAAGGATGTAGAGAATAAAGGAACGTTTATTTACGACAAATTTTAACTATTTGTTAGACAAAGATTTATGGTTTATATTTAAAAATATTGCATTTAACATGATTTACTTGACTAAAATTATACATTTTTGTATTATTTTATTGTAAAAATGTATAACGTGAAAACAACTAAAATGTAGAGAATAAACGTTCGTATAATATAGCAGAAATATAGGTAAATTTCCCTATACCGGCATTTTTCAATAAATAGCCAAAATTTAACAAAAACTCCCGGGGCAGAACCGTGATAAACCCCAAAAAATACATTATAATTGAATAAATGGACAAAATTGACTATAACAAGCTTGATTTCCCCTACATTAGCCGTGATCTCTCATGGGTAGACTTTAACGAGCGTGTAATGAACGAGGGGCTTCGCAAGGAAACGCCCCTGCTGGAAAGGCTGCGGTTTCTTTCCATAGTGTCCGCCAATTTTGACGAATTTTTCATGGTAAGGGTGGCAACCCTAAAACGGATGCAAAAAACCGATGCGGGCAGAACGACCGATCCTTCGGGTTTAACGATAGAGCAGCAGTTAAAGGCGATTTCCCAAAAAGTCCACGCCGTTATAAACAGGCAGTATGAATGTCTGCGCAACGAAATATTTCCCGGGCTTGCGAAAAACGGCTTGTCACTTCTGCGCCCCGATGCATGGACTGTCTCCCAGCTCGATTTTTTGAATGCGTTTTTCTTAAATCAAATTTACCCTGTTTTGACACCCTTGCGCTTGGAAGATGAAAAACCCATGCCGTTTATCGAAAGCCGTTTGCTGAATGCCGCTTTCCTGCTTGAACCTGAAAACCCGAATCCGCCTCAAGGGTTGGAACTGGAAGCCGCCGCCGCTCCCAAAATATTAAAAGTTATTATTCCTTTGCCAAGCGTTTTTGACAGGCTTATTTGGCTGCCCGGTTTGGAAAAAGTAAAAGCCGAAGGAGAAAAAGAGGAGTTTCAGCTTGCGTTACTGGAAGATGTAATCGCTACATGGGGCGCATATCTTTTTCCGGGTTTCCGCATAAAAGAAACTATGTTGTTTAAAATTAACAGAGACGCTGATTTTTCCGTTGACGAACAGAGAGACGAAGATTTTGTTTCGGCAATGGTGGAAGTACTGGAAGGCAGAGGAAGATCGGATTGTATCAGAATGGTTTATTCCCCGGGAAGCGTCATCTTAAAAGAAGAACTTGCCCGTCGTTTTTCTCTGGATAGCGATTATTTGTATGAAGTTGACGGCCCGATTAACCCCGTCGATTTTATGGAATTGTCGGGCGTGGCGAACATGGAACATTTAACGGAAAAGCCTTGGAAAATTCATCAGCCGGTAATTTTTAACGAAGAGACATCGATTTGGGATCAAATAAGTCAGGGCGATGTAATGCTTCATTTACCGTACCAGTCTTTTGATCCTGTAGTTCGATTTTTTCAGGAAGCTGCGGCAGACCCTCAGGTTGTTTCAATAAGGACTGCGCTTTACAGAACGGGCGGCGCTATTCCCGGGATCGGGCTTCATTCGGGGTCATCGGCTTTTTCGCCGGTGGTTCGAGCGTTAGAGCAAGCCGCTTTGAACGGCAAGCATGTAACGGCGGTTGTAGAACTTAAAGCAAGGTTTGACGAGGAGCGCAATATTTCTTGGGCGAACAGATTGGAAAAAGCCGGAGTTATTGTTGTGTACGGACTTTCGCACCTTAAAATCCATTCCAAGATTTCAATGGTTTTGCGAAGGGAAAATGATCGCATAAAACGGTATGTTCATCTTTCAACCGGAAACTACAACGACAGAACCGCAAAATATTACGAAGATATTTCTTTTTTTACCTGCCGTGATGATATCGCCTATGACGCAGGGCTTATTTTTAATATGCTCACAGGTTATTCAATCGCACAGACAATGATGAAGCTTACAATTGCGCCTATCGCCCTAAAACGCCGTTTTTTAGAGCTTATCGAAAGAGAGGCAAATAGGGCAGCGCAGAAATATCCGGCAAAAATAATGGCAAAAATGAATTCGCTTACCGATCCCGATATTGTAAGAGCGCTTTACAAAGCTTCAGCGGCAGGCGTAAAAATTTCTTTGTGTATCCGAGGCATCTGCACATTGGTTCCGGGCATAGCCGGAGTTTCCGAGAACATTCGGGTAATCAGCGTCATTGACCATTATCTTGAACACTCAAGAATTTATTACTTTTCCAACGGCGGAGCGGATGAGATTTACTGCGCCAGCGCCGATTTAATGACTCGAAACCTTGAGCACCGAGTGGAAATTTTATTCCCGATTCAGGATGAAAAAATTCGCGCGGAAGTGTATGATATACTTAACGATTATTTCCGAGATAATTGTCAGGCTTCCGTTTTGGACAATGAAGGCAAGTGGACTCTGCTTTCTCCGCCTGCCGGAGAAAAACCTTTCCGTGTTCAGAAAGAAATGCTTTTCCGCGCGGAAAGGGACAGTGAGAACACCGGTCCTGTAAAACTTGAATATACAGTCCGGCGCAGTCCGCCGGCGGATAGGAGTTAAATATGTTCAATATGTTTTTCGATCAATACTATTTATTGCTTGTAGTGCCGACTGTAATCTTGTCGCTTTGGGCGCAAATCATGGTTAAATCGACTTTCGCAAAATATTCAAGAATTCCCTCTTCTAGGGCAATTACAGGCGTTGATGCGGCGGCTATTTTGTTAAAGTCAAATAATATAAGAGATGTAAAAGTTGAGCGTATCGGGGGCTCTCTTACCGATCACTATTCGCCCCTTGATAAAACATTGCGGCTTTCCCAACCCGTATTCGGCTCAACGTCAATTGCCGCAGTGGGAGTCGCCGCTCATGAGACCGGACACGCCATTCAGCACGCCGTCCACTGGAGCCCCCTTGCCTTAAGGAGTACTCTTGTGCCTGTAGCGAATATAGGCTCAAGAATCGGCCCTTGGCTTGCGATAATCGGGCTTGCCATTCCTGTCGGTTCGTCTTATTCCGGCATTGCGCCGCTGCTGTTTCAGATAGGAATCCTGCTTTTCGGCGGAGCCGTGCTCTTTTATCTCATTACCCTGCCGGTAGAAATAAACGCCTCACAAAGGGCTATAGCCATATTACGCGCTAACAATGTATTAACCGAAAAGGAACTAAACGGCGTTAAAAAGGTGCTAACAGCCGCCGCTTTAACCTATATTGCCTCCGCCCTTACCGCAATTGCGAGCTTATTGCGCCTTATTTTACTGTCGCGCAGGAGAAGATAAAAGATTATTACATAGAAAATCGATAAAAATGTCTAAAATATACAATTTATTGTTAAAAAATGACAAATTCCCTTTAGGTAACTTGTTCTAGTGCCTATACAATGGTATAATTTAAAGAGATTTATAATAATACCCCATATTGGGATTTAAAAAGGGTTTAGGTTTATGCGAATGGAAGCAATATATAACAGCTTTTTCAGTTTGATTTGTATCCTTGTTTTGTCGGTAGTTACGGCTACCCTTCTGATAATTTTTTTCTTAAGAGTCGCCAATGAAAAGAAAAAAATTCAACAACAGGTGGCATTGCAAACCGCGGAACTGAACAAGCGTTTACAGGATACAGCGGCTGCGCTTGAGCTTCTCAGATCCGAAAGTAAATCTAAATCGATCTTCTTTATAAATATCAGCAATGAGATAATGACGATATTAAATATTATAGTAGGTTATTTAGTAACGGCTTTAGACGCTAACGCTTCCCCAAAAACCAACGAATCTTTGGCAAATATCCGCTTAAACACGGAAAAGCTAATGCAGATTGTCAATGATATTCAGGATATTTCTAAAATTGAATCCGGCGAAATGTCCCTTAAGAAAAGTCCTTTTGATATGCATGAGCTGTTTGCCGGCTGCAGAACATTGGTAATGCCCAAAGCCGTAGAAAAAGGTTTATTGCTTCATTTTTACGCCGAACCCAGTATCGGCAAAAAACCTGTAGGCGATATCGCCAGACTCCGCCAGATATTTGTGACCCTGCTTTTTAATGCGGTAAAATATACAAACAGCGGCATGGTTAAGCTTGTGTCTGATATTTTAAGTATCGATGATAAATCAATTACGATACACTTTGAGGTTAAAGACAGCGGCGTTGGTTTGACGCCGGAACAAATAACGAATATATTTAAACCGTTCTCGCAGGTGGAAAAATCTTATAAGAACGGCTCTACGGGGCTTAGCTTGCCGATCACCAAAAGTATTATCGATATGATGGGCGGCACTCTCTTTGTTGACAGTACGCCCGGCATAGGAAGCAGGTTCAGTTTTGATCTTACATTTGACACAATAGATATAGCTATGGATGATATGCTTCAAGAAAGAACATCATATAAAGATGTTGATAAGCCTTTATTTGAGGGCGACATTCTTATATGCGAAGACAATTTTATGAAACAGGAAGTTATACGCGAACATCTTGTAAATATCGGTCTTAAAACAGAGCTCGCGGAAA
>Ga0268262_10003504_pt1 | contig 16917 bp, 17 predicted proteins | sample TergutNc150P3_FD_190354 | JGI IMG/M metagenome (GOLD analysis project Ga0268262, IMG submission 190354) | Nasutitermes corniger P3 segment gut microbial community from laboratory colony in Florida, USA - Nc150 P3 (SPAdes) (version 2) | ecosystem: Host-associated > Arthropoda: Insects >... | reverse complement strand
CCTGTGTAGCAACCGCCGCCGGTGTAACTAAACTTACGCCATTGGCTTGCCGCACTCGCCGCAGAATTTCGTACCCTGCGCGTTTTTAGCGCCGCAATTACCGCAAAATTTAGGTTTATCCGCGTTAACCGGCGCCTGAGCCTGCGGCGTTCCCGCCGCGGCTGCGTAAGCGGGCTGCGGAGTCTGGGCTTCCTGCTGTCCCTTGTTAAACAGTTCCTTAAACTTCGCGGAAAGGCCGCAGAGTTTTCCGTACATGTCAAATGTGATTACCGTAGTCGGCGCTTCCTGCATATAGGAAACCATCATTTTAACAAGCATATAGCTGTCGATAAAAGCGGCTTTAATCGCCAACGCCACGCAGCACGCGAGCAGGAACGCCACGCCTTGCGCCAAGAACTTAAAGTCGCTGTTTTTAAAAAACATATTGGCTAAAAGGCCAAACAGCACCCAGGAAACCAGCGTAATTACTATTATAAAGATAACGACTATCGCCGTGGTTTTCGCCGCGTCCTTCAAAAGTTTTTTCCAGTTCTGCGCGTAAATCACAACGCCGTCCGTCGCGCTCTTAAACGCGCCCTGATCCTTTTTCAGGAAGGTATATCCTAAACAGCACTCGTCTATGTAACCAAGCGCGATGCCGATAAACATTTTGCCGATGCTCACTACCGCGTTCATGCCGGGGATAATATTGCCCAGCGATCCCGCCACTCTTTCAAACCCTCTTTGAAGCTGCCTTACCGCGCCGCCAACCAGCTTGTCAATCACGAAAAAAACGTTGGACGTGAGGAAACGCTCTTTTACCCTTTCTTTCCCGTATGCTATCTGGTTATCGGGTACGCGCCCGGTCGTGACCGCTTCGGTAATGACCGCGACGTGTCCCGCCTTAAGCATATAACCCAGGTAGTGATTCAATATAAAATTCACGACCCCCGTCGCGCTGATCCATATAAGGAACATAACAAAACCTAAAGTTGGGTTTGTTAACAGAAACGCAATGCCCATTAAAATGGCGAAAAGCACAATGGATATTAGGACCGTCAAAAGCCCGAGCAGTAGTTTCGCCCACACAAAGGGCATTGTTTTGGAATATATTTCACCTGCTTTCAATATCATAGCCTCCCTTACTATACTTTCGCGCCGCACGCCGTACAGAATTTCACGCCGGGCGTGACCTGCGCTCCGCAACCGGGACAGACCGGGCCTGCCGCGGCGGCGGCGGCAGATGCCGGAGCAGCCACTATTTTGCCGCCGCACTCGGTACAGAATTTAGTGCCGACAGGATTTGCCTTGCCGCAGGCGGAACAGACCGCGCCGCCTGACGCTGCCGGAGCCACGGTTGCCGCCGTTTTACCGCCGCACTCGGTACAGAATTTTGCTCCGGGCAGATTTGCCTTGCCGCAGACAGTACAGACCGTGCCGCCTGACGCTGCCGGGGCGGGAGCAGGGGCGGCCGCTGTTTTACCGCCGCAGTCGGTACAGAATTTCGTGCCGGCCGGATATGCCTTGCCGCAGGCGGTACAGACCACGCCTCCGCCCGAGACCGGTGCGGGAGCGGCCTTTTTAGCTTTGCTCTTTTCAATTTCCGCCTTTGCCTCGGCTATCGCGGCGTTATGCGCGTCTATCGTCGCGCAAAACCCGGTTATGCCCTTGTCGGCGGTTCCCTTTTCGGTATATTTGCTGTAATAAAACTCCCCGATTTGCTTCATAACCGCGTCTATCGCGTTTTGTTCGGAGCTTATTTTTGATTCTAGTTTTGATGTATCCATCGCGGCGTCCCTATTTTAGGATCGTGAACTTGCCGATTATCGGTAACGGCTTCATCTTGCCCGTTACCGCGTTGACTATGCCTATAATGACCAATATGAGCGGGAAGATCCATATCAGGCCAATTATTACGGGAACGGCCATTATTAGTCCGACTGCGAAAGATGCCACTGCTATGCCCATTAATATAGCGGAAAGGATGGAGGTAACTATGCCGAGAGCTACGCAGAATATCACCAGAACAATTCCCTGATTGGTGTGGTACTTTACAAAGTTGGAAGTTTTGTGCGTTCCGGCAATCAAGGGGATGAAAAACAAAATGTATGCGAGCACCGCCATTCCTTTGTTCTGCTCCGCGTCACTCTGCGGGTCCGCCGTTCCTGCTGAAGCCGGGGCATTCGGCGCGGCACCGGTTGATTTTCCGCATGCAGGGCAAAATTTGCTTCCTGACGGAATTTCTTTTCCACATTCTGGACAAAACATATAAACTCCTTAAACTAATATAAAATCGGGAAACTCCCGGTATTTTGCCGTACTCTCTTCTTCCTACTTAATAATCTTGATATGACCGACTACAGGTAATGGCTTCATCAGGTTCTTTGTCACGTTGAGTATGCCTAAAACGCAAAACACGATCCATGCCAGGCCCGGAAGCGGGCGGATGAGCCACCAATATAGCGTCCATAGGCCAATTCTCGACAGTATAATTCCGAGTATCCAGACAACTACAGCAAAAGCAAAGCAGCCTATAAACTGGACCGCCCCCTGATTGGTGTGGTATTTTACAAATTCGGAAGTTTTGTACGTTCCGGCAACAACGGGGATGGCAAAAAAAATGTAGGCGAGTATCGCCATTCCTTTGTTCTGGTCCGCGTCACTCGAATCGGCTTGCGTTCCCGCCGGGCCTGAAGCGGCATTTGGTACGCCGCCGAATGATTTTCCGCAGTCAGGGCAAAATTTGCTTCCTGCCGGAACCTCTTTTCCACATTCTGGACAAAACATATATGAAAACCTCCCTTGCCTATACTTGCGCCCCGCATGAACCGCAGAATTTTGTGCCGGGCGGATTTTTCTTGCCGCAGGCAGGACAGAAGTTACCTGATTCCGCGGCGGGAGTCGGGGCTGCCGGGTCCGCCGATTTTCTGATTCGTATACTTCCTCCCGTAAGCTGTTTATAGATGCTGGCCTGCAATCCGACCATCACAAACATCACAAGAACATTAACCGCGGCCGCCAGATATATGCCAATTTTGGGAACTTTAAACAAAAGAAACGCGACAATAGCAACAAGCAAAAAAACCAGGAAATAGATACAAAACATTCTTCCCTTGTTTCCATAGGTGTAGTCATTGCTCATGGTAATAGCTTCGGTAGGGTTTTTTCCTCTGTCAATTACCAGGAGCGGGGCTAAACCCCACGCAATACCCATAATAATGGCAGGAACAATTAAAAATACAATTCCCGCGCCAATACCAATACTCATCAAACCGGCAGTTATAAAATATTCCCCCATATATTTCCGGTACCTTGGGTTAAAAATCTCGGTCATAGGTATTTTTTCGTCCTTGCTGGCTTTTGAAACAATACCCACCCACAGGCCTATTGTGGTTCCTACGTTTAAGTAAGGGATCCATATCGTTAATACCCAAAGCAGGACATTCACAAAAATTGAGACTATGTTGCTAATGCCAATGGTGATTCCTTCTTTAATGGTAGCGATGATATCCAACTTATGGATTGTGTTTGAATCTGACATAAATCCTCCCTTCTGAACTTATAAAATTTCTTTCTGTATACAGCGGTATTTATTATATCAGGCTGCAATCATCTTTACAAGAAAATATTCGCTACTTCCTGGCTTTGGGATTTGAACCGTACTTATTCTTGCCGGCAGTCCCCTCCTGCGTGGCCCATACTATTAACACAATTACCAACACCAAAGAAACGATGAAAATAACCATCGCAATTATCAAAAAGAACGATAAGCCGCCGCTCCCCACGGCGGCAAATGCCCCCAGGAAGGAGAAGCCGCCGCTCGCTATGGCGGTAAACGCCCCAATTACAAGAAAAACCAGACCCACAAAAGGAAGAATAAGCGCCAAAAACTCCCAAAATCCGCTGCGGTTCGTATCATGGAGGCGTCTGACTCCTACGGCCATACTGGGAATACAAGTCAGCAAAGAAACAAGCTGGCCGATACCGGGAATAAGACCCAATACAAAATTGACCAGGAAAAAAATCCAGAATTCCCGGCGACGAGCCCTACCCTTAAATACCGCGTATTTTTTTAATGTTCCGATATAACTATCCTTTACAAGGTCAAAAGTGATACCCTTCTTCCTGGCTGCGCTCATAAATTCCTCCCTATTCCTAATTCCCTCTTAACTCCGCCAATACCGAACTGGAAACCAGATTATTTTTATCGTCATAAGTTTCGGTTTTTACGGTGCCAACATTGGGCGCATACCACGAAATGACTGTCGTAATAGTGTTGATGCCCATGGCGGCAGCAGTAAATTTTTGAGTGATTTTGTGGCATTTGAATGTTCCGGCCGGGACTCTTACATCTTCAATGGCCAGACATTTTCCCTCGGTCATTTTTATCACAGTGCTCGTTTTCATAACACCAAGGTCCATTTTTCCGGTTACCTCGGAATTCTTGAGCGTCTGACCGGGCTGCAGGTTGTTTGGCAGTTCCATCGGCGTGCCTGTAACTTCTACCTTTACTTTCTGCCCTTGAGCCGGAAACAACTGTCTCATATCCATGATCACTACGTTGTCTTTTATAGTTACCTGATAAATCTGCTCGCCGGGTGAATCTTTTAGCGGCCTGCGGTTTTTATCCAGAGTAACCGCACCGTAGGTAATGGTCATATTTCTGCCAGAGCCTTTAACATCTTTGATAGTGAGCGCTGAATAGCTCTCGACATTCCCTCTGGCGTCATTATTCGCATAGGTCAGGACCATTCCGGTCTTTGAGGGAAAAAAATTATTTTGCGCGTATAACCCAGCGCCAATGACGACAACAAACATTGTCATTATCAATTTTTTCATAAGAACCTCTCTTTAATTTATTATTGCCGAACGCCTTTTCCGTGTCCGCCTTACTGCTTTTAAAGATAATTATAGATTTCGGAAGATTATACCACACTTACAGATGAAAGGTAGATAACAAATGGCTCTATTTTTGGCACCACATGGCTTATTTTTTGCGCCAACTGGCTCTTTATCAAAGAGCAAATAACAAAGTTAAGATTGTGCGCTTCGCCTCTTCCTATGCTCTCTGTTTTCTAGTTATCATATATGTAAATATAGAGATCGTTATGACTTTTTTCAAAATCATATTTGTAATATCTCTTATCCTGCGGCTGTATGGCAAAATACCTGTAATTTTTCAGATTTCTGGACAGGTTTGAACTAATATATTCCGTGTCGCCGGGTCCTTTAAGATTCCCCTTGCCATATTCTTTCCATTTATTATCTTTGGGATCACGCACGTAAACCATAAATGAAATCCCGGTTCTTGAGGTTCGATTGTACAACCTGACGTTATCATCCAGATTGCCGCGCACGTTTTGCGTATCTATCACATAAAACTGCGGCTTCTCGGCGGCCTTCTTCTCTTCGGTGACCTTCTGCTCCTCAGCGGCCTTCTGCTCCTCAGCGGCTTTTTGCTCTTCAGCAGCTTTTTGCTCTTCGGCGGCCTTCTGCTCATCGGCGGCCTGTTGCTCTTTTGCGGCCTTCTGTTCTTTAGCGGCCTGCAGCGCGGCGTCATAACGCGCCTTACACGACGTAAAAACGCCGGTAACACTTAAAGCAATAACGAAAATTAAAATTTTCTTCATAAAATCCCCTTTTTTATAAGATTGTAAGATAATAATAAATTTAGAAGGATTATACCACACTTTTACGAAAAAGGTACATAACAAACGGTTCTTTTTTTGATACCACATGGCTCTTTTTTTGCGCCTATTGGCTATGTGTATTTCCGTTCTCAAGGGTTGAAGCCCATGATAGTATCTTCGGTCTTAACAAAGTGGTTTGGTAGCTAACTGAGCCCTTCACTTTAAATTATCAGGCACAATCAAGCCCCGGCTCACGGCCCAGATCGCGAATTTCATTATGTTGTCAAATTCTGTCTTTTCCAGAATGGCGGAAATAGTCCTTTTAACCACCGCTTCTGACATTCCCAATTCCTTGACTATTTCCGTTCTTGATTTTCCCTTGCATACCAGGCGGATTACGGCAAGCTCCCTTTCGTTAAATTGCGCGTCAAGGCAACAGGGGGTTTCCGGTCCGGGGTAAATGCCGTTACCCTGCATGGTACTGCGGATTACATAAAATAAATGCTCAAAGCCTGAGTTTTTGTAGATGTAACTGTGCGCCCCGGCTTTTCTGGCTTCGTCAATAAATGTTATTTCCGAAAAGCCGGTCATTATCACTATTTTTATTTTGGGAAATTCAACGCGTATTTGCGCCGCGAAGGTTATGCCTGACGCGTTGTTTTTCGTTACCACATCCATAAGCACGATGTCCGGCTGCAGATCCCGGCACAGCTGCGGCGAGTTCGCGGCATCGTCCGTCGACCCGGCGATTTCCATGTCTTCCTGCGCGCCGATAACGCGTTCCAGCGACTCACGCAGCATGGTTTGGTCTTCCACAATAAGAATTTTAATCATACCTCGCCTCCTTTGGAGGCGCCGCCTCCTTCACCGCTTCCATGATTTTTTCCGTATCGTTTTCCAGCATCAAAGCATAAAGCCGAAAATACAGTTCCCTCCCGGCGGGCGTCAGGGCAGCCGCCCCCAATTCGCCTATTGCCGCTTCCGCCGCTTCGGTTTCTCCGGCTAGTATCGCCTTCTTCAGCCTTGACAAAATTTCATCCGTTGTTTTTCTCTCATCCATATCGGCCTTTTGTTCCTGTTCCCGCCATTTTTGTATAGCCTCGCAAAAAGCGGGAAGGGCCTCCCGTATTTTGCGTGTGTCCTCTTTCCGTCCGGCTTCGACCAGCAAGCCCTGTTGTTCCCGCAGCGCGGTGGGCATTTCAACGGTATCGAGCGACTTTATCAGCGCGGTAAACCTAAAAAAATACACTGTGTCAAACTTTGTCCGCCAGTCGGTTTCAGGCACATTGGTAAATGATACGAGGTAGTGGTTCAGCATATCAAGCCGCTGCGCCTGAATTTCAATGAGCAATGAAGAATTAGCCACAGGCGATGAAGAAGCCTCGTTTTTTGATGCCTTTTCATTATTAATTGATAATTGACAATCGAGCCATTTCCCGGTAATTTCGTCTAACGCTTCGGGGCTTATTGGTTTTAAAAGATAATCCTGAAAACCTTTTTCCAGATAGAATTCCTTCATTCCACGCATGGCGTTAGCTGTAACTGCAATGATAGGTGTGCGCCTCACGCTCTTTCCTAATTCCTCATTCCTCATTTCTAATTTTCTTATGACCGCCGCGGTTTCAACGCCGTCCATTTCTGGCATTAAGTGATCCATGAAAATAAGGTCGTAGTTATGGTTCTTGACTAATTGTACGGCTTCCCGCCCTGAAACGGCGGTGTCTGTCTGCAGACCGTAAGAAACAAGCAAATTCTGCATTATAAGGAGGTTGGACGGCAAATCGTCCACTACCAATACTTTAAGCAGCATTTATATATATACAATAATTTTAACCGCCGTTTCAAGCCCCTTATACGGAGTTTTTACTTCACAGCGAATTTGTCGAAGGCAAATAAAGGGGATTACTTCTCCAATAGATACAGGTATTCCTTTACATGAATTTTACGGTTATTTAAATTTCTGCTGCCTCTGAATGTATTATAATCTGTTTCCAAAACCTGAAATTTACCCAATTTATTTAACATCTCTTTCATCTGTTCAACAGCAATTAAGCCTTCTGAATTGAATGAAATCAATACATATTTCGCCTTTATTCCTTCAACAAGTTCCGTTAATGACTGCAGGGCCTTCTGGCTTTTATTGTAATTGGAACGATTCCAATTTTCAGGAATTCCTGAAATTTTACTTGTACGTTCGGGATACTTATAATCCAATATTAAATTCAACATAAAATAGTTCGAACCGTAAGGGTGCTGATTATAGGGCGGATCCAAATACGCGAGATCAACCTCGGGCGCTTCCTTAACAATCACGTTTGAATCGCCGTTATATACCTTATAATCGCAATTAAAATTACTGAATACGGGAAAAGGCAGAACAATATCGCCTTTTATACGAAGAAGGGCATCGCTGTTACTCCCTCCGAATTGCCCTATTCCTGTTTTTTTGTTTTTGTGAAATCCCTTAAAAACACCGGAAGTATTCGCGTGAACGGACGCTTCGGCAAGTAACGGGGCAAGAAAAAACTTTTGGTATTGCGAAGGAACTGTCTCTATAAGATTACGCATCGTGTCAATATACATAGCGTTTCTGCGCGTGTAAAAAACTCTCTCATCGCGTTGAATATTATTATCGTCTTTCGGGGCATACAGTTTTGTGATAACGCCTTCGTCCAGCGTTGTCTTCGTAATACTTGCAAGAAGCCCATTATAGATTTCTTTTAAAAGGGGTATACCTATTTCATTTTTATTTGATAAATAACATTCACCTGTTACTGCGGCATATTTCTCCAAATCATTAACAATAAGAAAACGTGAAAATTGCTTGCAGAGCCGGGCGACAATACCGGAGCCTGTAAAAACATCAAAAATATCCAGCTTATCTTTTTGCAGGCGTTTTTGTACAATTTGAATCCCTTCTGTTAAGAAATCCATTAGGGAACGTTTGTTTCCGATATAAGTTATGATCTGTTTTGTAAGAAAATCCGCGCTTTCAATAATAATAGCTTTTTGCTCATTGCTCATTGCTCATTGCTCATTGTCTTACACGTCCTTGGGCCGCTTGTCCTGCACCCTTACCGCTTTGCCTTCCGAAACCGCCATGCTGCCGCTCTCGTGGAGTTCAACCCTGGGGCTGATTGAAATGGACACCTGAAGGGTTTCCCTTATCTTTTCCTTAAGGGCGTTTAGGGGGCGGGCGTCGTCCATGAAAATATCCGGGCCGACTTCGGTTTTTACCGTCAGCCGATCAAGCGCGCCGTCTTTTTCAACCACAATAAGGTAGTTGTTTCCCACTTCCTTCATGCCCATGATCACTTCCTCGATCTGGCTGGGAAAGACGTTTACGCCGTTGATTATCAGCATATCGTCGCTGCGTCCGGTTATGCGGCGCAGGCGGCGGTGGGTTCTGCCGCAGGCGCAAGGTTCCGTGTAAAAAGAGGTAAGGTCGCGGGTACGGTAGCGTAAAAGCGGTGTCGCCTCACGGCAGAGTATGGTAAGCACCAGTTCTCCGGTTTCGCCGTCTTTGACAGGTTCAAGCGTATCGGGATTGACGATCTCCGCGATATAACCGTCTTCCCAGATATGCATTCCGTCCTTGCACTGACATTCAAAAGCGACGCCGGGGCCGTTCATCTCGGAAAGACCGTAGGAATTATACACGTCGATATTTAACAGGGCTTCTATGCGCCGCCGCGTGTCTTCGGAATACGGTTCCGCGCCGGCAAACGCTTTTTTAAGGGACAGGCTTTCCCGCTTGACGCCGGCTTCTTTCATTTTGGTTTCAACATGGAGAAGGAAGCTGGGAGTGGCGTGTACCACTGTTGTCCCAAAATCCTGCATCAAGCGGAACTGCCGCGCCGTGTTCCCCGCCCCTGAGGGGATCACAAGCATACCAACTTCCTCGCCGCCCTGGTGCATACCCAGACCGCCGGTGAACAGTCCGTATGTTATCATATTCTGGAACACGTCGAATTTTGTGCATCCTGCTCCAAAAATGCAGCGGGCCATATAGCCGGCCCAGCGTTTTATATCATCCCTGTTGAAATAAATGGTGGTAGGAATACCTGTGGTGCCGCTTGAAGCGTGAAGCCTGACCACTTCTTCTTTTGGTATGCTTAAAAAGCCGTATGGGAAACCGTCACGGAGATCATGTTTGGTGGTAAAGGGAATCTTCCTTAGATCGCCTAACGTTTTAATATCGTCCGGACTTTTGATTCCAACCTTGCCAAGCCGTTCCCTGTAAAAGGAAGTACGCAGGGCAAAACCGATCTGATCTTTTAATTTTTGTAGCTGCAGCGCCTCAAGATCGCCCCGGGGCATTTTTTCAATTTGCGGTTCCCTGTACTGGAATGTCATACATTCCGGCCTTTAGACGCGTTTTCCGACGCCTGCCTGCCCAACTGAAACGCTTTTGTATTAGCCGTCAGTACCGCCGCCTCTTTTGCCGCGAATACACCGGCAATGGTATCTTCCAGCGTTTTCACTTTTACCGGCAGGAAGCCTGAGGCCGCGCCGACCATAACCGTGTTCACCGCGCGGGCAAGACCGGCCTCTTTTGCCAGCGCCGCCGCCTCAATGATCCTGCAATGGGGGTAGTTTTTTATGGCGGCGATAACACTCTCGATTTCGGGGTAATTACTGATATTTACAAAGGGCTCGGCGGCTGTTACCAGCGCTCCCGAAGGGGCTAGCCAAGCGGTATAGCGAAGACTTTCCAAAGGCTCCATTGAAATGATAATATCCGCGCCTCCCTTTGGAACAAGGTCGCCGGCAATAACTGTGTCGGAAATACGCAAATGGGCCAGTACCGCCCCTCCCCGCTGCGCCATGCCATGAACCTCGGACTGGCGGACTTTAAGCCCCTCATTAACCGCGGCCTGAGCTATAATAGCTGCTACAGAGAGAACCCCCTGCCCGCCGACTCCCGCTAGAATCACATCGAATTTCATTGTACTTTATTATATATGATAAATTCACGATTTTTACAAGAGTCTGAAAAACACCTGTACATCGCGTTTGGACAGTCAAACATGCAGGGGCCGGGTGCAATTCGGAAATCGGACACGCAAAACATCGGCGACCGTTGGCAAACATTGAATGTTGTCACCGGTTCTTATGCCTCTGTTGCCCGGGCTAAAGGTCAATGGTATAAAGCGGTTCCCCCGCTTATCATTCCGGACAGCGGGCTGACCAATTACCTCGGACTTGGTATCGGGCTTGGGCCTTCGGATCACTTTGGGCGGACTATGGTAAATGGCACGCCGGATCATATTACTTTAGGCGTAGTCGCTGTCGCAAACGGCGATCTGGCGCTGTCGGCGTTCCGTAAGACTCTGGGCGCCGCCTATTTTGCTCCGGGGCAAGGCGGAACTGTCGATGGTATTACCAGAACAAACAACAGGCCGAGCGACACCGAGCGGCAGGGCTGGACAAGGTACACAGGAGCCGGATACGCAAGCATATATGACGCTATTGTCACCAATGTCAGGCTTGCTCAGTCGCAAGGCTGGATAGTCAAAGGGATCATTTTTCATCAGGGCGAAAGCGGTAGGGGGCTTGAAGACAAAACATGGATAGAGATACTAAAAGAAATTTATGATGATATGTTAAGCGACATCAGGCTTGAAGCCAATTCCATTCCCATTATCTGCGGTCAGCCCTTTGGCGGCGGCAAAGTTGCTCTCAGTACAGGAAATGACGGCGGCGCGGCGCTTGAAAACATGCTGCACACTGACAACAGAATACAGAACATCATACCCAATGCCTGGGTAATCGGCTCCGACGGCTGCGGAGCCAGGACAGGCAACCAACAACCCGACGGAGACCATTTCGGTTCAGAGGGGATTCAGTTACTTGGCGAGCGGTACGGTAAAAAAATGCTTGAGCTGATTATTTATTGAATCGCTGATAATCGCAGTTCCGTCAAGGCTGCCAATCCTGTTTGCCGCGGCCGCCATTGCTTCCCGTCTTGAAGGGTTTTCGGCAAGAACATTGATCAGAGCGGAAAGATTTTTCGGCTGTGCCTCATCGCCTAACAGAACCAAAGCCGCACCTTGCCTTTCAAAGAACCGGGCGTTTTCAATCTGATCGCCCCTGGTACCGGAGCCGCAGAGCGGGATCAACACCATTGGCTTACTTAAAGCCGCGCTTTCCCAAACAGTTCCGGCTCCGCTGCGTCCCAATACCAGTTCAGCCGCCGCAAGTACATGGGGCATTTCCTCTTTAATATAGGGAAGGGGGATATACCCCTGCGCCTTTGGCAAGTCCCAATCCTGCGCCGGCCCGTACTGGTGTACTACTGTGTAATGCCGGCGCAGATCCGAAATCGCGCCGCGAACCAGCGTGTTAAGCTCCCTCGCTCCCTGACTGCCGCCAAGAACCAGAAGCGCCTTTTCATCCTTCCCCAACCCCAGAAAGGCGCGGCCTTTTGCCGGATCGGCTGAACGAAACGCCGAGCGAACCGGATTACCGCTAACGATCACCTGTTCTTTGGCGAGCCGGCTTTTTGCCAGATATTTGGCTGTATCCGCATACGCGATAAAAACCCTGCCTTTGGTTTTCCGCACAAAGCGAAGGTTAAGCCTTGTGGCAAGGCCCGGGCTAAAATCCGACTCGTGGGTGAAAACAGGAATCCCCAGTGAAGCGGCGGCGGCGCAAGGCGGCACGCTGACGAAACCGCCTTTGGAAAAAAGAAGGCTGACCCCCTGTTCTTTCAATATACTCCGACTGGTAAAAAAACCCGCGACGACTTTGAATATATCGGGTATTGTTTTAAGTGATAAATACCGCCTGAGCTTCCCCGCAGGTATACCGAAAAATTCCAGCCCCGCCCCTTCAACGATAGAACGATCCATTCCGGCATTTGAGCCGATCCATAAGAGCCTGTATTCCTGCCCGGCAAGTCTTTCTTTCAAGCCCTCAATGATCGCCAGCCCGGGGTAGATATGCCCGCCTGTGCCGCCGCCTGTAAAAGCGATAGTCACCATAAGTTAAGGATACAGTAAAGCGAAAGAAAAATTAAGAGGGAAAAGGAATGAAAAAAAGACAGGTAGCAATTAGCAGATAATTTGTGTTATATTTGGAAATTGGAGGAATATATGCGAAAAATTGTACAAAAGATAAATAACACATGGACTATTATCAAAAGCCGCCACCCGATTTTCACCGCGGTGTTGATGATTTTGTTCTGCGCGATGCTGTTGGTACTGACGCTGTCGGGAGTTTTGACCATAATTGACAAAAACATAAAATATTTCGAAGCGCTTAAAACCATATTTACATACCACACCGGTACGGCCAGCGCCAATAATCCCAATAACGCCATTTTTGCCGTGCGTTTGATTACCATCATTTCGGGAACCTTGTTATTTTCGGGCACCATTATATCCATCATGACCACCTTGATACGTAATTACATTACCAACCGCGACGGGGCAAAAGGGCGGCTGCGCTTATCAAACCATTTGTTGATTTTATGCTATAACAAGGAAGTCCCGGCGATTTTAGCGGATTTAATGTTTAGCCCCAGCCACAAAACCGTATTGTTATTATCCGACGCGAAAAAGCAGCAGGTTTTTGACGAATTGGCCGCCGCCATTGCCGAATTGGACGAGAAACCAGAATATAAAATTAACCTTATCGTGCGCCAGGGCAACCCCGCAAGTTTAAGCGAGTTAAAAGACGTCGGCATAGAACGCGCAAGCGCGATTTTAATAATGAACAGCAACGCAAGCGCCAGCGGAGCAAGCTCCGGCAGCGAATTGTGCGAGGCGGATTATTTAGGCAGTTTGGATTTGGTTTTGAAATTGGGCAGCTTCAATTTGAGCCCGGATGTACCGATAGGGGTGGAAACAAGCACTCAGGAAGCCTCTGACATTATGCGTTCATTACGCAAAGACATTTTGGGATTGAACGATTTACAAATACAATTTTTTGCCCATCACAAAAAAATCGGGCAGTTCATGGCGTTGGCGGTATCTAACCCGGATTTGTGCAATGTACTGTCGGAAATTTTGTCGTATCGCGGCTGCGAATTTTATCCCATTGACAAAACATCGCGCGAAGAGTATTTGAAAAACCATTGCGCGGGTATTCCGACCGTAGTGTTCGGTGATAAAATGTATTGCCTTGCCGATGATGAACACGCCGCGCGGCGCAAACGCGCGTCTCCGTATAAAACCGAACGAAGGCTGCAAACGTCCAGAGAAGGTTTAAGAGAGCGCCCGCTTAAATTGTTTGTCATTGGCAAAAACCGCAAATTCAAATACTTTGTCGAAGCGTTAAAACTGACGCACCCGGACACAATTATCAACCATTTCGAAACAAAAGAAATTCAAAATTATGTTGATACAGTAATGAAGCAAGGCGACAGCAATTCGGTAGCCGTGGTGTTAAGTGACGATACAGTACCGCCCAAAAATTACGACGCGAACGTGTTTTGGACTGTTATTGAATTGTCGCGCGTGGCAAGTATCAGGGAACGGCCGTTTAAAATCTTTGCCGAAATTATTGACCCAAAAAATCAAAAAAGCCTGGAAAATTTGAACATTCAAAATTTCGTCGTTTCGACACAGATCATTTCGACTTTTTCAAACAAATTATTGAACGACGCGAATTCTGTGTATTTTTATGAAGAATTATTCATGCCGTCAAGTCCTTTTGGCATCGACGTTTCGCGCGCGAACGAAGTATTTGAAATTACGGAAGCGGAAACTTTTTCGTCGTATGCCGAATTTATCCATGCGGGCTATTACGGTACCCGCGGAGAGGACAAGACGATTATACCCTTTGGTATTTACACCGACGCGAAAAAATACGTTTTGTTTTGCTCAGGATTGGATAAAAAACGCGACTTTGTTGTAAAGCCCGACGATAAAATAATTTATGCCCATATCGACAGGGTAAAAGCATAAAAATCTACATTAATGGCGCGAAAATTCTTAACACATCAGCGACAACCAGATAAAAAGCATTGTAGGTACATTCCCGCAGCGTTATCTCCTGCGAAGAGGGAAGAGTACGCAGAAAGTCTTCCTTTACCGACTGGACGGTTTCACCGCGGTAAACAAGGACGCCGGTTTCGAAGTGCAGGTACAGGCTGCGGAAGTCCAGGTTTGTGGTGCCAACCGTGGCAAGGATGTCATCGCAGACAAAAGTCTTGCCGTGGTTAAAACCGGAACTGTATTCATAGACCTTTACACCGGCGGAAATTAACTGATGGAAATATGAACGCGAGACTATCGCCACAAACCATTTGTCCCAGCGGTGAGGTGTGATGATCCTCACGTCAACGCCGCTTTTCGCGGCAAGCGTCAGGGCAGAAAGAAGCCCGTCATCCAGCACCAGATAAGGCGTGTTGATATACACATATCTTTTCGCCTTGTTGATGATCTGAATATATACGTGTTCGCCGACATTTTCCCTGTCTATGGGGCTGTCCGCGTAGGGCTGCACAAACCCGTCAGACTTTATATCGCAGGGGCTTTGCTTCCACGGGTAAAACGACTCATAACTGTCATTATAACCCGGCTGAATGTTCCACATCCGCAAAAAAATCACCGTCAGCGACCACGCGCCCTCACCTTCCAGCATGATGGCTGCGTCTTTCCAGTGACCAAAACGATGAACGGTGTTTATGTATTCGTCGGCGAGGTTAAGGCCGCCTGTAAACGCCACTTTGCCGTCAATAGAGATTATCTTGCGGTGGTCGCGGTTGTTCTGTAGTGAGGAAAGAATCGGCCTGAAAGGGTTGAACACATAACACTTTATGCCTTTTTCCTCCAGATCTTCCTTAAAATTTTCCGGCAGGGTCATGAAACAGCCGAGATCATCGTACATAAGCCGCACATCAAGACCTTCTTTTACTTTACGCGCCAGTATCGAAATTATGGAATTGAGCATTACCCCTTCTTTCAGAATAAAGAATTCCAAAAAAATGTACCGTTTTGCCTTTCCCAGTTCCTCAAGCACGCGCCTGTAAAATCCCTCGCCTGAATCAAAGTACAGCGTTTTGGTATTGGCATACACGGGGAAGCCGGCGTATTCCTGCAAATAATGAGCCTGGGGCTTGAATTCCGGATACGCCCTGTCGAGATCGGGCAGACTGTCCCCGCCCAGATAAAAAGCGCTCCGGCTCTCCCTTATATTATGTTTAATTAATCGCTTGAGTTTTCTGGGGTTTGAGGCATAAAAGAAAAGTATATACAGGATTCCGCCAAAAATGGGGAATAGCATGATCAGGAAAATCCATGTTATCTTATATGCGGCCTTGGAATGTTTGTTAATAATATAAATACAAACAATTACACTGATAATGTGAAGAACCCAGTTAGCGTAACGAATATATATCCTTGTTCCCGCAATCAGAAAAACAAAGAACAGAATTTGCACAAGAAGGGTAAAAATTACAAATACCTTTCTGCGGAATACAAACCGGTGCAGTTTTCCTTTCATTATGTGCGACCGCATACTCTTTCCTACTTGTTGGCTGTTCCCCACATCAACAGCGCCATGACTTTTGCGTCGCCGAGTATGTCTTTGACAAGGGCATATTCGTTGGGCTGATGGGCAGTGCCGCTGAGCCGCGCCCAAACCGCGCTGTCAATTCCTATCTTGCGAAGGAACGACGCCACAGTGCCGCCGCCTATGCCGGTGGGACGGGCTGTCCAGCCGTAGACTTCGTTTATCGCAAGCGAGAGGGATTTGATAAACGGGGCTTCCGCCGAAGTGGCGGGAGATTCGTTTGACTGCATAACATTGTATTCTATAGTAACTTTGTGCTTCACCGCAACTTCTTCCTTGATAATATCAATTTCGTCTAACACTTCTTTTATCGAATAACGCGGAAGCACGCGCATATCAATATAAAAAACATCTCCGCCGGGAATGGTGTTTACATTTGGGACATTGGCTTCTTTTTTAGTCGGCTGGAAAGTGGAGTATTCCGGTTCAAAAAGGCTGTCCCTGCCGTTGAATTTTTCGGAAAGCCTGTAGTGAAGACGCAGGGCAAGATCAGCACCGGCAAGATAGGCGTTTGCCCCAAGATCGGGCCTGGAAGCGTGGGTCTGTTTACCGGTGGTTGTAAAGCGAACCCAGATCATATTTTTTTCGGCAATCTCGATGCCTTCGCCCTTTGTGTCCCCCCAATCGGGGATGAGCGCGTTATCATTTTTTTTGAACATATCATTGCGGTGTTTCAGAAGCCACGCGATGCCATAGTCGTTGCCCATTTCCTCGTCAGCCACGAAAAGGAGTTTTACTGTGCGGTAAGGCTGTATGCCCTGCTTGACAAGGGCGAGCGCCGCAAGCA
>Ga0268262_10003503_pt1 | contig 16920 bp, 13 predicted proteins | sample TergutNc150P3_FD_190354 | JGI IMG/M metagenome (GOLD analysis project Ga0268262, IMG submission 190354) | Nasutitermes corniger P3 segment gut microbial community from laboratory colony in Florida, USA - Nc150 P3 (SPAdes) (version 2) | ecosystem: Host-associated > Arthropoda: Insects >... | reverse complement strand
TTGGGGAAAATCAGGAGTTTTGTAAGTGTTGGTTCCGGGAATCCTCATTGTGAAGTACCTCGAAAGGTAAAGGGTAATGTAGTTCATCATAATTGTGGCGACCACTTCTGAAACCTGAAACCTGGCTTTGAGATAGCCTACTACGCCGCCGCAAATTGCGCCCGCAGCGATTGCCGCAATTACGGCAACAATACAATGAACAACAGGTATCTGTGGAAAATAAAAAGCGACAAACTGCGCCGCAGTCATGCCCGCGATGTACTGGCCTTCCGCGCCGATGTTAAAAAGCCCGGTTCTGGACGCGAAAGCCATTGAGAGGCCGCAGAGGATAAGCGGCAAGGACGACACAATCCATTCGCCTATATACCGCGGGTTCCAAATCCAGCCGCCTGTTCTTGAGTTTACTGAAAAACCAGAAATATTCTGAAAGATGGCGGAATACATGCCGGAGGGATTTCTTCCAACCGCGACAATGATCAGGGTTCCCACAAGAAAACCAAGAAGTACAACAACCACCGAAACCAGGCCGCTGGAATTTGTAAAAATTTCAAGGATAAACGACAGCCGGTTTTCTTTTTTTTCAGCCATGGGCTATTCCTCCCATCATTGCGCCAATCTGCCGTTCATCCGCTTCTGCGGCGTCCACGATTCCCACCACCTGGCCCTTGGAAACCGCGGCTATGCGATCGCAAAGGCCCATGATTTCGTCCAGTTCAAAAGAAACAAGCAGTACCGCTTTGCCCTTATCGCGCTCTTTGATGATCCGGCTGTGTATGTATTCAATCGCGCCAACGTCCAACCCGCGTGTCGGTTGTGAAACAATCAATAAATCCGGTGAAAGATCAATTTCCCTCGCGATAACCACCTTCTGCTGGTTTCCGCCGGACATGGATCTTGCGGGCGTTGCCGGCCCGCTCCCCGCCCGGATATCAAAATCGTCAATTAAAGATTCAGCGTGCCTGATGATCACATTGAAGTTCAGAAAACCAATGCGGTTTGTATAAGGCAAGAGGCGGTAACTTTTTAGAATCAGATTTTCGTCCAGGCGGAAATCCAGCACCAGGCCGTGTTTGTGCCTGTCTTCGGGAACAAGGCCGATGCCGCTTTCATTACGGCTTCTGATCGTCTCCGTTGAAATATCTTTTCCTTTTAGAAAAATCTTTCCTGCCTTAACCGGCAAAAGCCCCGCGATGGCCGCGACAAGCTCAGACTGCCCGTTGCCGTCTATCCCCGCGACGCCCACCACTTCGCCCGCGCGTACATCCAGGGAGAGATCCCTTATCATGGGAATTCCACGCGAACCAAGCACCGTAAGATTTTGGATGCTTAAAACCGTGTCGCCAAGTTTAGCCGGCTCCTTGTCGATCTTGAAATTTACCGCGCGGCCCACCATTTTTTCCGCCAGGTCTTCTTCGTTTGCATCGTCAACATTTACCGTATCGATGTACTTGCCCCGCCTGAGAACTGTACAACGATCCGCGGCGGCTTTGATTTCCTTTAGTTTATGGGTAATAAAGACTATTGTTTTTCCTTCGGCTTTAAGACGGCGGAAAATGGAAAGCAGCTCATCAATTTCCTGTGGGGTAAGAACCGCGGTAGGCTCGTCAAAGATCAGTATATCCGCGTCCCGATAAAGTATTTTTAGAATCTCCACCCGCTGCTGCATGCCCACGGTGATGTTTTCAATTTTGGCTTTTGGATCAACGGCAAGGCCGTAAGTTTCGGAAATTTCAGCGACCCGTTTTTCCGCGGTTTTGAGATCCAGGTTCCCCAGAGAATTGGACGGCTCAAGTCCAAGAACGATATTTTCCGCTACAGTGAAATTGTGAACAAGCTTGAAGTGCTGATGAACCATGCCTATTTTCAAGGCGGTAGAGTCATTGGGGCTGCGGATTCGCACCTCTTTTCCGCGGATTCTAATAGTGCCGCCGTCTGGTTCGTACAAACCAAAAAGTATGGACATTAGTGTAGATTTGCCTGCGCCGTTTTCGCCCAACAGCGCGTGAATCTCTCCCTTGTCTACCCGGAAAAAAATGTTGTCATTTGCGACTATACCCGGAAAAACCTTGGTAATACCCAGCATCTCAATAGCTGGCTCTGGCATACGAAGCTCCTTTCGGTATTATACACCAAGAGGATAAAAAAGGAAGGTGCCTGTTACAGACTAATGCTCCAAAAACCACCATTCGCTTGAAAACTAAGTATCATTATGCTATGTTTACTTTACAGCATAGGAGAATCAAAATGACAAATCGTGCTGCTTTATTGCATGAAATAGAAACTCTTCCTGCAGCTTGTTTAGCTGATGTAATAGACTTTGTTGCATGGATAAAGCAACGAAGGCTGTCGCAAATACCAGAAACAATGCTTTTGAGTGAAGCAGCTTTATCAAAAGATTGGGACACACCGGAAGAGGATGAGGCGTGGGCCAATTTGTAAAAGGCGATGTAGTAGTTATTGCTTTTCCTGCCGCTTGATAGTTTCATTCGGCCTAATAAAATATTTACCGCTGATAAAAAAAGCATAATTTCTGTAGCTGGTCGTCTATCAAAAGCAAAAATTCGTGATGTACTTAATGCGGTCATCGCGATTATTTCATCTTAAAACTCGTTGCGCATCCGCATCATTTTGACACGCTTATTAAGGCTTGCTCTACAACTTCTCTGAATGTCTTATTTATTTCACCTATTATATCTCTGCGAACTAATTCCAGTTCTTCCTTGGGGGTATGGTCTATCAAAAAAAGCTCGTATACGTTTATGTTCATTGCTTTGGCAAGACGCTCAAGGACTTCCGACGCGGGAAATTTTCGGGCAATTTCTATCATAGCTAAATACTGAGTAGAAATATCGACTTTTTCGGCAAGTTTTTCCTGCGAAAAGCCGCATTTTCGCCGGTGTTTACGTAAATTTTTTGCAAAAATTTCCCGAATGGAAGCCGCTTTTTCCATATAATTGCCTGTAAGGTGATATTATAGACATTTTTTTGCTGGCTAATTGCCCAATAAACATTAATATTGTCCAATGGTTAATTTCTAATGGTTAATTATTTTGGTAGTTCTTTATAAAAACTTGGCCAGAATGCCGCTGCCGGGCAGCAGTATTAACAACAAATAGAAAAGGAGTTCAATATGAAAAACTCAAGGAAATTAGTCGGGATTTTCATCATTACTGTGGTGCTTACAGCCTCATTGATAGCCATAGCCTGCGATCATGGGTTTGCTTCCGGAGTTGGCGGTGATACCAGTCCCGGCGTTAATACAGGTGGTACCAATACCGGCAGTAACCCAGGTGGCGCCAACCTCGGCAGTAATCCAGGTGATACCAACCCCAACCCAGGTGATACCAACCCCAGCGCTAATCCATTTGTGGGAACTTGGGTTCAAACGTATTTGTATACTCAGTTTACATTTACAGAAAAAATCACTTTTACCAAAACCGATTGGGAATGTCAGTTAATCATCGCACTTACCGACACACAAAAGATATTTGAGACTAGGAGATATGTTGGCACATATTACATGACAGGGAATAATCAAGCAATGGTGGTAGAAAAATATGATGGGCTTACCTATACCTATACAGCTATTACCAACGGTAATAATTTGCTTATAGATTGGGGTGGCTATGGTTCTCTTTGCGAGTATACCAGACAGTAGTTGGTGTCAAGCCACCGGATAGCAGTCCAGTACTTTGGAACAACTAAATGTTTACAAAAAATTTACCACAAACCTCACTAACCAACACGAACTTCTGCCACATATCTTATCGGTGTTCGTGGTGGTTTGTGTTGGTTCGTGGTAAAAAAAATCAAAATTGTCTTATGTAGTTCCTTTAATATGCGCTCTCACATATATACGCTGATATTTTTTCCCATTGAACAAATACTGGAATTTAGTTATCTCTTTGCCTTTCGTGTAACAAGAAATCCGGGGCTTTCTGTTATTGGCCTGAGTATAGCGGTTAATACTCTCATTCTGCCCATTTATCTGATTGCCGACAAAAAAAGGCTGGCTGAACAGGAAAAACAAAATCGGATTAAACAGAAGAAGGAAAAAATAAAAGCTGTATTTTCCGGCGATGAACGCCACATGATGTTGGCGACTTTATACAGACAGCATAACTATCATCCAATATATTCACTAAGCAGCAGTATTGGTTTATTTATTCAAATCCCTGTTTTCATAACCGCTTATAATTTCCTTTCAAATCTGGGAATGATAAAGGGGATTTCTTTTGGCCCCATAGCGGATCTTTGTAAACCTGATTCCTTATTGGCAGTAAAAAATTTTTCAATAAACATTTTGCCACTTGTGATGACTGTAGTCAGTTTTGCTTCAACTTTAATATGCTCAAAAGAATCATCGATAAAAAATGATCTTCCCCTTTTCGGCATGGCATTGTTTTTTCTGATTTTGCTTTATAATTCACCTTCCGGTGTGGTAGTTTACTGGATCGCGAATATACTTTTTTCTCTTGCCAGAAATTGTATACTTGAGACAAAGAATATAAAACCATTTGTACCTGAACTAAACCATGAAAATTCAAAATCCACCGATATTTTTTTGCTTTCACTTTTTATTTTATTTTTGCTGGGCGGTTTTGTTATCCCATCAACATTAATAGCATCTTCTGTACAGGAATTTTCGTTTATTAAGGACTATCAAAGCCCTTTCCCCTTTCTTTTTCAAACGTTGTTACAATCTTTTGGCGTTTTCCTTTTATGGCCATTTTGTTTGTATTGCCTGTTTTCAAAAAAAACAAAGCAGAAAATCGTAAGACTGTCTCTTGTCTTGGCATTTATCGCTGTAATAAATGTATTCTTTTTCCCCGGTAATTACGGAATAATGACATTGCAATTTGAATTGTCTGAAAGCACCATATCAGATTCAAATAGCATTATTTTTAATCTTTTAGTTGTAATAATTTTTGTTTTATTGGCCTTGTTCATATTGGTACATTACAGAAAGATAATGGTATCTTGTCTTATCATTATTTTTTGTGCACTTTTGTTATTGGCTGGGGTTAATGTAAAAACAATTTACAGTGAATACCAGTCTTATAAAATACTGCGTACAAAAGAAATAGTTCTTTCTGATGAGCCGATGTTCCATTTTTATAGAACTGGAAAAAATGTCCTAGTCATAATGCTGGATCAGTTTATAAGCGGTTATGTACCTTATATCTTTGATGAAAAGCCGGAACTGTATAATTCGTTTAGCGGTTTTACCTGGTATAAGAACACCGTTTCCTTTGGGCAATTTACCAACTTGGGGACTCCGGGGCTGTTTGGCGGATATGAGTATACTCCTCTTGAAGTGCAAAAAAGAAGAGATACCCTGTTAAAAGATAAACACAACGAGGCCCTTTTATTGCTTCCAAGGATTTTTTTGGATCATGATTTCAGTGTAGCAGTTACAGATCCCCCTTATGCCAACTATAGTATTTTTCCGGATTTGAGTATTTATCAGGATTACCCTGGATTCAAGGCTGAAAATGTTATTGGAAAATACAATGAAAGCTGGTTAATAGGGAAAGAGAATCTAATCAATATTGCAAACGCAATTGAAATAATAAATTATTATCTGATTCGTTATTCATATTTTAAAATCGCCCCCTTGTTGTTCAGAAATTTTGTTTATGACCACGGAAATTGGCTGGCGCCTGGAGAAAAGGAACTATCGAAAGGAATTCCCCAACAGACATTGGATAATTATATAGCATTGGACATTTTACCGGAAATGACTGTGATTAACGAAGACGGGCTAAACTCGTATATTGCGCTTGTAAATCAATTACCGCATTACCCGTTTTTTTTACAAGCCCCTGATTATATTCTGTCTAATGAAATTTCCAGTAAAGGAGAAGGGCCTTTTGCTGACCAGGAGGATTATCATGTCAATATTGCTTCACTGCTAATGCTGGGGAAATGGTTTGATTTTTTAAAGAAAAATGATGCCTATGATAATACCAGGATTATTATTGTTTCAGATCACGGAAGAAATTATCACGAAGGAATGCCTGATAACATTATCCTGCCAAACAACATGGGACTTGTGAATTATCAAGCGCTTCTTTTGGTAAAGGATTTTTATGCAAAAGGAAATCTGACAATTGACGATACATTTATGACCAATGCTGATGTGCCTTTAATTGCGCTTGAAGGTATTGTAGAAAACCCAGTGAATCCATTTACAGGTAAAGTCTTAATGAGCGAAAAAGCGGACGGAGCGATAATAACCTCATCTTTCCAATGGCAGCCAAGAAAGAATGCGTATACTCATCGAATAAATCCAACTGAATGGATGCATGTCCATACGAATATTTTTGATATAAAAAACTGGAGTGTTTTTACCGTTGAAGAGTTTTAACGTTTTAAAAGTTGTCTGTCCATAATGTGTCTACATTATGGACAGACTCCTATAGCGCGCTTAAACGGCGCTAATTATCCATTGCCTTAAGATCCTGGGGGAAGCCGGGAAGCTTTTTTGCTTCAGCGTTGGTGGCCGCGATTTTTATCTGGCCGGAAATAATCCTCTGCTTGATCTGTTCAAGTTCCTTCTTTATGTCAGCAGTCAATGAGGGATTGGTGTCAGAGTATCCTACCCCGTCAGCCTGCAAGTCAAATACGATTACCTCGCCCCTAAATGTCTTGTTCTGAACCGCTCTGAGGGCGTATATCAGGCTTGTTTCCACCCGTTTGATCATGGATGTCAAAACCGCTGATTCGGTGGCGTTGTAAAGCCCGTCTTCAAACTGATCGGAATCTACCCCGATGGCCCATACATTTTTCCCTTCCAGCCGACATTCCTTTGCCTGGGCGATTGTGCCGTTGCCGGAAAAGCCGGCGGCGGAATAGATGGCATACACACCGCTGTCATACCAGTTTTTTGCCTGGCTTTTGGCGAAAGCCGGATTTCCCCAATCGTTTACGTAGTAGTCAAGTATCTGGGCGTTTGGAAATACCGAAAGAAGGCCCTGTACATAGCCCACTTCAAACTTAGTGATAGTTGCGCCTGGTACACCGCCTATAAAGCCAAACTTGGGATTGGTTATCCCGTCCGCCTTTGCTTTGAGCGCTGTTGCAACCCCTACGAGGTAAGAGCCTTCATGTTCAGCGTACACGGCCTGCATTACGTTGGGTAGGTTGACCCAATCCACATCAACGATAATGTACTTTTGGTTTGGGTTTTGTTTTGCCACTGTGTCCAGGGCGTCGGCAAAGGTGAAACCGGTTGTAACTATGAGGTCAAAACCTTCATCGGTCGCCTGCCTGATATTGGGAATATACATATCCTGACTTTGGGCAGTAACCACGTCGTAGGACTTGCCCCGCTTGGACTGGTTCTGCCAGGTGTCGCCGTAGTATTCAAGAATTCCCCTCCAAGCCGCCGCGTTGAAGGATTTATCGTCAATGCCGGTTGCGTCAGTAAGTAATCTGACCGTAATACCGCCGGATGCTGTATCGCCGGGTGAAGAACTGGAAGACTTCTTGCATGCGCCAAATAAAACGGAAGCGATAATAATACCGCCTAAAATCATGTAAAATGCACTTCTCTTCATTATATATGCTCCTCCTGGATTTTTTGGGATTTTTAGGAACTTTTTACAAGCGGCCTTTTTCCCTTGCCTAAAAATATAGCCTTCAAGGCAGTTAAGGTCAAGGATGGCTTTACGAAAGCTTAATGGGGGTCGCCAGCTTTCTTTTAAGCAGTTCTATCTCAGAAATGGAAACAATACCGGTACGGTCAACTCCGGCGTGACAATGAATCAGCCAGGGGCCTTCGCTAGTGGTGATGAATTGAAAAACCCTTTTCAGTTTCTTCCTGAAATTATCGCTGTTGAAACTAAAATCCATGCCAATGGCAAGTACCCGATCATTAACAAACAGTTCGCGGTACCAGGGGGCAAAAATCGACTTTATCTTAATTTCACTGTCGGTGTCGCTCAAATTGATTACCGTTTGAATCCGGGCGTTTGCCGCCAGCAGCGAAATAATCCTGTCCTGCTTGTTGTCTTTTATGGGGTGGCTGCTGCGATACAGTACGTTAGGCGCTATGTTTCCAGCGCGGATCTCGCGAAAGTTTACGGATTCGGCTTCGCCTGGAGCCACAATGCTGCCTATTCTCATCTCTGTTTTCATGTTTATATTATATCACATTGGTTTGCCAGGTAGTTATAGTTCCTTTCCCATAGCGCGAATTGTTATAAAAACTTACATATCATAGTTTATCCTCATTGCGGAGTTTGGAATTTGCTTTATGTATAACAGATTGATCAATCAGGAATTGCTGGAAAAAAATGATTTTGCTTGACAAAAACCTATAAGCCCCATACGCTAAAATCATAACTAGAATTCCCATAAGGAAATTGGTATTGACGGGAAATTTACTATGGAAAATATTAGATTTGATAATTTGCAAAATATTTCAGATTGGCAATTGAATCCAAATAAAGAAAGTGTTGATCTCCCTGAATTACAAAGAGGATTTGTTTGGAAACCTAATCAGATAGAAAGCCTATGGGATTCTCTGTTACGCGGATTTCCAATAGGCTCGTTTCTGCTATCAATGAATGTTGATGGAAAGCTTTTCATTCTTGACGGGCAACAACGCGCAACATCCATAGCCCTCGGATTTTATGATCCATGGCAAAAAAACGAAGAGAATCAGGCATTTTGGTCATTAAAAAAAGTTCCTGTATTATGGCTTGACTTGACACCGAAAGAAAAACCAATAACACAGAAATTTGTTCTAAGGCTTGTTACTCAATCGCATCCTTGGGGCTATCAGGTCGTGAATAATTCCTACATATTGAGTCTGTCTGACAGAAGAAAAGCACTTGAGTTATTTAGGGAAAATGATGTAAATAAAGATACGGGCTATACTAAATTCTCATTAAAAGATGTATTCCCATATGATTCTACTTTGCCTGTTCCCTTAGCATTTTTAATTTCATCAATAAAATCTGACAATTGGAAAAAGCATCTACTCGAATTGTGCGAAAAGTATATTCAAAAAAACTATATTCGTACAAAACATCTTGAAGGAGATTATTTTAAGGAATTGTCTGCATATGTCGAAAAAGCTAATTCCAATGATACTATACTTCAGGCCATAAAGGTTCTGGATGAAATAAAAATTCCATCCATAATAGCGGGTAAAGAAGTATTGGAAGCGGAAGATGAACAAACAGAAGAAGATCCGACTTTATTTGTAAGGTTAAATTCTTCCGGTACACCAATAGCGGGAGAAGACCTAATATATTCAATCTATAAAGCAACTTTCCCTCATTCAAAAGAACTGGTTGAGAGTGTCGGACTTGGTTTTATAGCACCCTCTCATATAATATCCTTGACATCACGTTTGGCTTTATCGGAAATGAATAATAAATATCCTTATCCCATTGGTATAAATGAATTTAGAAAACATTTGAAAAACAAAGCATTCAGACAAAAACTGGAAAACCTTATTGGGAAAAAGGGATCTAGCCCTATAGATGATCTTTTCAAGACAGTACTAGAAATATTTCAATCAGAAGGCACTCTTAATATTCCAGCTGTTTTAGTGAAGAATTTAATCAAGAATTCTTCTGAACTCTTGTTAATGATTTTGCAATGGCTCAAACTAAGGAAACCAATTGAATTAACAGATGAAGAAAAAAATAAAATATTGGCTGTCTTTACGGCGTTAAGCTGGTTTGGGCGTGATAATGCCCGATATGTTAGCGAAATATGGGATAGCCTTGGTTCAGACAATGTATGGAACAAACAAGCTTTAAAACAGTTATTTTATCTTAACAATTGGTATATTATGTATCCTTTGGTTAGACCAGATGACTTGTTTGAATTTCTTTTTGAACGGGTAGTACAAAACAATATTTCCTGGGGTAGTCTATTCACAAAACCTGGCGATAGGCTTAATGAACAGTATGAAAGTATCCTTGATAAAAATATCGAAGATAAAAATGAAAAACAAAACACTATTGATGATATTTGGGCAAACTTTATTGAAAGCATCGTTTATAATAAACCCATGTTGCTTTTTGCGCAGCGTGAATATATCAATGCCAAATTCAAAGACTTCAATCAACTGGAAGACCTTGAAGACACTAATACACCGTGGGATTGGGATCATATCTATCCTGCAAGCTGGGTTTATAATCAAAAGCATGTGAATGAAAATATTCGTCATTGGACTTATTCCATAGGAAATATCAGAGCAATTTCACTTGAGGATAATCGAGGAGAAGGAAATCGCGTACCGCCGTCTGAAAGATTGCTGGATGTGGAAGTAAGAAAAAAATCCTTCGTCCATGAGAATGATTGGAAGTATTGGGAAAAAATAACAGGACGTATATACGATGATCTGGACGAGATAAGAAGCTACTTATCGGCTGTTATAATCAGGCTATGTAATATTTATAAAGAATGGTATGATGTGCTTAAAATAGGCGATTTGTTTAATTGAACTCAACTACATATCCAGGATCTGTAGTGACCCTTACAGAAGACAGCTTGATATGGAACGAATCATTTGTTCCGGATTTATAGCTTTCCAAACATGAATTGACATCAGTCTTGCCCCATACTACACTATCAAAAAAAGGAAGCACCCATGCTTGATGACAAAATATTAACAATGAAAGACGAGATTATCGCGAGTGTTCAGTCGGCTTTAAGAATAAAAAGCGTGGAAGAAGATGAGAAAAGCGGCACACCTTTTGGCAAGGGCATACAGAAGGCCCTCGATCATTGCCTGAAACTTTCAGAATCGCTGGGCTTCGAAACAGTAAACCTTGATAACATGATTGGTTACGCCGAGTATGGCGAGGGCGATGAGATGGTCGCCGTGCTTGGGCATCTTGACGTTGTCCCCGAGGGCTGCGGTTGGACCTACCCGCCTTATGCCGCCGAAATCCACGACGGAAAAATTTACGGCAGGGGCGCTACCGACGATAAAGGCCCGACCATCGGCGCGCTTTATGCTCTCAAGGCAATCAAAGATTTGCGCCTGCCCCTAAAACGAAGGGTGCGGGTCATGTTTGGCCTTAACGAGGAATCGGGCAGTAAATGCGTGGCGCATTACGTTGCCAAAGGCGGAGAAATACCGGTAGCGGGATTCACCCCGGACGCAGAATACCCGATTATTAACAGCGAGAAAGGCATTGTAACATGTAAATACCGCCGGGCGTTTACCTATACGGGCAATTTGCGGCTTAAGTCAATATCCGGAGGGATAGCCGTAAACATGGTTCCTGACTACGCTGAGGCTGTAGTTATTGTACCGACATCCCGTGCTGAAGAGATAAAAGCAAAAGCAAAAAACACGGAACGAATTTCTGTGGAAAAAATTTCTCTTGAAAGCAAACAAAGTACTATGGTGATAAATGCGTCAGGCGTTTCGGCGCATGGCAGTACCCCGGAAAAAGGCGTGAACGCCGTTTCAATCCTGCTTGAGTTCCTTTACAGCCTGAACTTTCCGGGCGAGCTTGGGGAATTCTTTGATTTTACACATAACTCTATCGGACTCGATATTAATGGCGAGAAATTGGGTATTTATTCCGAAGATAAAATTTCCGGTAAATTCGTTTTTAATTTGGGTATCATAAACGGGGATGATAGTGAAATTTTCCTGGAAATGAACATGAGGTACCCTATAACCCATACCTATGAAGAGTTTATTGATATTTTTAAGGCAAAGATGATTTCCGGCAAAATGGAAGAAGTCTATACACGGCACAAAAAAAGCCTTTATATTTCGCCCGAAACCCCTTTCATAAAAAAGCTGCAAAAAGTTTACGAGGAAAAAACCGGCGATAAAGCCGATCTAATTGCTATCGGCGGCGGTACCTACGCCAAGGCGCTTAATAACGTGGTTGCCTTTGGCCCGATTTTCAGGGGACAGCCGATGGTCGAACACAAACCGGACGAGTACATAAAAATAGACGAGTTAATCAAAAACGTGCAAATTATGGCGGCTGCCATTTACGAACTGGCCACTTGAAAAAACCGGACAAAGAGGAACCCGCTATGAAAATTACCAAACTGCGTCTTGGAAAAATATCGGTACCCCTCAGAGTGCCGTTTAAGACAGCATTGCGTACAGTCTCCAGCGTTGAAGACATTATTGTCGAGGTGCACACCGATACTGGCAATATCGGCTACGGAGAAGCCCCGCCCACCGGGGTTATCACCGGTGACACCACCGGCGCAATAACAGGCGCGATTCAGGATCACATAGCCAAGAATATAATCGGGCGGGACATCGCGGATTTTGAAGAGCTGATGATCGTTCTTAACGGCTGCGTTGTGCATAACACCAGCGCGAAGGCCGCGGTAGATATGGCGCTTTGGGATCTTTTCGGCCAGTTGTACAACGCGCCGCTTTATCGTTTGCTGGGCGGACGCCGTCAGAAAATCGTTACGGATATTACCATCAGCGTCAACAGCCCCGAGGAAATGGTGCGCGACAGCCTGGACGCAATCAAGCGCGGCTATGACACTCTGAAAATAAAAGTAGGCAAGGAGCCGGAGAAGGATCTTGCGCGCCTTAAGGCAATACGCGAGGCAATAGGTTACGCGCCGCAAGTTCGCATCGACGCCAATCAGGGCTGGAAGCCGAAGGAAGCTGTGAGCATCCTGTGCGGCATGGAGGACGCTGGCCTCGAAATTGAGCTGGTGGAACAGCCTGTTATTGCACATGATATTGCCGGTATGAAGTATGTGCGCGAGCATGTATCAATTCTGGTAATGGCTGATGAAAGCGTGTTTTCACCGCTTGACGCCTTAAAGATAATGCAGATGGAAGCTGCCGATTACGTCAACATCAAACTGATGAAAACTGGCGGCATTTACAATGCCCTTAAAATTTGCAGCGCCGCGGAAATATACGGCGTTGAATGTATGATAGGCTGTATGCTGGAAGCTAAAATTTCAGTTAACGCCGCCGTTCATCTTGCCTGCGCAAAGGGAATTATCACGAAGGTTGATCTGGACGGCCCAGTGTTGTGCAGCGAAGATCCCATTGCAGGCGGGGCGGTGTTTAACGAGAAAGATATAACCGTAAGCGAAGAGCCGGGCCTGGGCATAAAGGGCATCGAGAAAATCACCTACCTGGATTAGCGGGTATATGGATGTGGATGGAACAGGCGAAGAGCCTTATCGACACAACTGATGGGGTGATAGGGTTTCTTGTCAAAAACCTTAAAACAAAAGAGGTTTTGTTTTCTCACAACGCTGAAATGATATTTCCTTCGGCCAGTGTTATCAAAGTACCCATACTAATGGCCTTGATGCGGGAAGCGGAGGCGGGACGGCTGGATCTGGGCGAGGCGCTTCCTGTTTCCGGGGAAAACCTGGTGGAAGGCGGTCTTGTTCACGCTATGACTCGCGGCCTTGCGCTTCCGTGGCGGGATCACGCGCTCTTTATGATCACGCTCAGCGACAACGCCTCAACAAACCACATAATCTCCCGCCTGGGATTTGAAAATGTCAATGCCGGAATTAGCGAACTGGGTATGACAAGTACCGTGCTTGGCAGGAAGATGCTGGATTTTGAGGCAAGATCGCGGGGGAAAGACAATTTCACCTCTTGCGCCGATATGCTCATACTGTTCGAGCATTTACATGAGAACCCGGACAAATATAAAAAAATCCTGAATATATTGAAAATGCAAATTTATAATAATCTGCTTTCCGGACTTCTGGATCCTGACGCCCTCGAGTTCGCCCACAAAACCGGAGCGCTGCCACATACGCTCCTTGATACCGGCATTATGTATCTGCGCGATCCGATTTTTGCGGCTTTTATGTCCAGGGAATTAAAGAGAGAAAAGGACGGTTACCGTCTGGCTCATGAATTGGGGTTGTTGATTTATGAAGAGTACCAGGATTAATGTCTCAGTTGCAAATATGGAGCATACATGGAATAATTATTTATCAATTATATATCTGGTTTAGGAGGAGATAATGAAAAGAACATTGAAATTTGTCTGCATAGTACTGTTTGCGGCAGCGCTGGTTCTGGCTTTTGGCAGCTGCCAGAAGAAAGCAGACGCCAATGTAATTAAAATTGGGGTCTTTGAGCCTCTTACCGGCGCGAATGCCGCGGGCGGCGCTTTGGAAGTCGAAGGCATCAGGCTGGCCCACCAGTTGAATCCCACTGTAACGGTTGCCGGAAAAACCTACAACGTGGAATTGGTAATTGCCGACAACAGATCCGACAAGGTTGAAGCGGCCAACGCCATGCAGAGGCTTGTTGACCGGGACAAGGTGAACGTAGTCCTCGGCTCATGGGGTTCCTCGCTGTCAATGTCCGGCGGCGAAGTAAGCAGGGGCAAAGTCCCCGCCATCGGGCTTTCCTGCACCAACCCGCTTGTAACAGCCGGAAACGACTGGTACTTCAGAGTCTGCTTTATCGACCCGTTCCAGGGCACCGTAATGGCCAGTTACGCTTTCAACGATCTTAAGGCTAAAACAGCGGTTATCGTTCAGGAAATTTCAAACGACTATTCTGTAGGATTGGCGAAATTCTTCGTTGATACCTTTGTCAAGCTTACCGGAAACTCCAACGCAATTCTCGCAACGGTAAACTACAACACCGGCGATCAGGATTTCAGCGCCCAGCTCACCACTGTCCGCGCTCAGAACCCGGACGTAATTTTTGCACCTGGGAACTATACCGAATCGGCGCTGGTTATAAAGCAGGCCAGGGAACTTGGCATCACCATTCCGATAATCGGCGGCGACACCTGGGAAACCCCCGAGTTTATCGACGTGGGCGGCGATCGCGTGAACGGCTCTGTTTTCTCAACCTTCTTTGCCGCCGAATTCGCCGGTACTCCACAGGCAAAAACCTTCCTTGATGAATACACCAGGCAATACAACAAAGAGCCTGCCGCGGTAACAGCCCTGGGCTATGACGGCTATTTGGTTGCCCTTGATGCTATAAAGAGGGCTGGTTCTACCGAGCCCGCTAAGATTCGGGACGCGGTTGCAAAGACCGCCAACTTTATCGGCGCAACGGGAACTACGACTCTCGATGCAAACGGCGACGCCACCAAGAGCGCCTACATCAAGGGCGTGGAGAACGGACGTTTCGTTTTCAAGACTATCGTTAATCCTTAATGGTTTTTATGTGAGTGGACTCAATTGAGTGGAATTGATCAGTTTCTGCAATATCTGGTAAGCGCCCTGGCCCTGGGGAGCCTGTATGCCTTGATAGCCATTGGCTACACCATGGTTTACGGGATCCTCAGGCTGATAAACTTTGCACACGGCGAAGTATTCATGCTGGGCGGCTACATCGCTTTTTACGCCGTTACTGTTTTTCTGATGCCCTGGTGGGCCGGATACATTGTAGCGCTGGGTCTTACAGGAATCTTTGGCGTTGGCCTTGAACGGGTAGCTTACCGCCCGCTCCGCCATTCGCCGAAGATTTCGATTATGATCAGCGCCATCGGCGCGTCCTTTTTAATGCAAAACCTGGCGATTGTTATTTTTGGCGGAAGGCCGAAGGGTTTTCCCATTCCTGAAATATTCAATAGGATTGTAAAAATACACACCGCCTCTGTGGTTAATGTCAGCATAATTATTCCCTGCATTACCGCGGTACTGTTGACCATACTTTTGATAATCGTACACAAAACAAAAACAGGCATGGCTATGCGGGCTGTCTCAACGGATCTTCCCGCGGCCAGGCTTATGGGAATAGACGTAAATAAAATTGTTTCGTTCACTTTCGGAACCGGATCGACTTTGGCAGCGATTGGGGGAGTGATGTGGGCGTTGAAATACCCCCAGCTTAACCCGTCAATGGGAATGATACCCGGGCTGAAATGTTTTATCGCCGCGGTCATAGGCGGCATAGGGAATATTTCAGGCGCGGTGCTGGGCGGCTTACTTTTGGGGCTTATCGAGATCATGGTGATCGCCGCCCTCCCAACGCTGACAGGCTACCGCGACGCCTTCGCTTTTATTCTATTGATAATTGTGCTGCTCTTAAAACCATCCGGGCTTTTGGGTAGAAACCAAATAGAAAAGGTGTGAGCATGGCTTTATCGAAGGTTTTGTCTAAAAAGCAAAAAAATATCTATACTCTCATTTTGATTCTTGTCCTTGCCGCCTTTGTAATTATCGCCGATAAGGTTTTCAGCTCGTTTGTCTTGCGTATCTTTAACCTCTGCGGCATTTACATCATCCTGGCGCTTTCACTTAATTTAATTAACGGCTTTACCGGGCTTTTTTCCCTCGGCCATGCAGGCTTTATGGCGCTCGGGGCGTACACAAGCGCTATTTTGACGATGAGTCCGGCCTCGAAGCAGATGAATTTCTTCCTTACCCCGATTGTCGCGCCCCTGGCTAATCTTAGTCTTCCTTTTATTCCCGCCCTGATCGCCGCTGGTCTTCTGGCGGGATTGGCTGGCTTTCTTGTCGGCGCTCCCGCTCTGCGCCTGCACGACGATTACCTTGCAATCGCAACTCTGGGTTTTTCAGAAATAATCAGAGTGGTTATAACTAATTTGCAGTCTGTTACCAACGGCGCTTTGGGACTTAAAGGCCTGCCCAGGTATTCAACGACTTACATGATCTGGGGCGTTGCCTTTGTCTCGGTTGTATTTATCATCGCGCTTATAAACTCCGCCTTCGGGCGTTCCTGCAAAGCAGTAAGGGATAACGAAATCGCCGCGCAGGCAATGGGAATTAACGTAGCCAGAATAAAAATCACAAGTTTTACGATAGCCAGTTTTATGGCGGGCATAGGCGGAGCAATGCTGGGGCACATGCTGAGTACTATCGATCCCAGGATGTTTACCTTTACCCTTACATATAACGTTTTGCTTATAGTGGTTCTTGGAGGAAGCGGCAGTATTTCAGGATCGATAATCGCGGCGATTGTTGTAACGATTTCTATGGAAGCCC
>Ga0268262_10003502_pt1 | contig 16923 bp, 25 predicted proteins | sample TergutNc150P3_FD_190354 | JGI IMG/M metagenome (GOLD analysis project Ga0268262, IMG submission 190354) | Nasutitermes corniger P3 segment gut microbial community from laboratory colony in Florida, USA - Nc150 P3 (SPAdes) (version 2) | ecosystem: Host-associated > Arthropoda: Insects >... | reverse complement strand
GGATACAAAGGGGGTAAATGGAAAAATGATAAAAATTGAATGAAAAAAAAATAATGATAGTGCTTGAATGTTAATTTTATTTTTGAAAAGTATAATAAGGCATGAGAACTGCAATAGAGACAAACGAAGGTTTTAGACTTCTTTGGATGGCACCGCGTGAGGAATGGTTTGACATTCTATCCAAAGTCAAGGCGATACCTGGTGCTGTGTTTGAGCCAAACAAGAGAATTTGGAACATTCCAACAGCTATGCGTGATTATGTTTTCAATTTGGGTTTTCAAATTCAAGAGATGCAGCCAATGGAGAATAAAAATCCATACCCAGAGGGCTTGCGAAAATATCAAATAGAGGCATTAGAATTTTTGAAAAGGAATAGAGGGCGAGGGCTTATAGCAGATGAAATGGGAACAGGCAAGACTATCATGGCACTTGCTTGGGCTTTCATATTCCCAAAGCAAAGACCTGTTTTGGTTATTGTGAGAGCGCCTACAAAACTGCAATGGAAAAAGCAAATTCAAAAGTGGGTGCCAAATTCAAGCGTTTTTATTTGTGAAGGGCAAAAACCTGTTAGCTCTTCAAAGATTTATGATTTTTATATAATAAATTGGGATATTCTTTCACACTGGACAGCAGAGCCAACCAGAGGCGGGAATTTTCTCGGTTCTAAAATTCCACCTGCTTTAATAATTTCAGATGAAGTGCAAGCTATTTCAAATCCGAGTGCAAAAAGAACAAAGGCATGGAGAATGCTTTGCAAAAATGCACCACAGCACATAGCACTTAGCGGAACACCATTCACCACATTTCCTATTCAATTTTTTTCAATTTTGCATGAACTTGCTCCTACCGTATTCCCAAATTATTACAAATTCTGCTACCGATATGGAGCGCCAAAAGAAACTATCTATGGAGTTAAATTTAAAGGGGCAAGCAATGTAGAGGAATTGCGAAAACTCGCATCACCTTATTTTATTCGTAGAACAAAAGCGGAAGTTTTGAAAGAGTTGCCAGCAAAACAAGTTGAAGCTGTTTATCTTGAACCAAAGCAAATAACAAAAAGCACAGAGCAGTTCATAAAAGAACTTGAAGAGAAAGTAAAGTCAAAATTGCCGCTTAATATGGATACTCTTTATTTATACCATGACAAAAGGGAAAATGTTTTGCGCTATATAAAAGATTTTTTGGAAGATACAGACAAAAAGCTGATTATTTTTGGGTGGCATAAATTTGTGGTTGATGATTTGACAAATGAATTGCAGTCTTATGGAGCATTGAAATACTATGGCGGTATGAATGATTATGAAAGGGAAAATACTGTAAAGGCGTTTAAAGGGCTTCAATGCAGAATTTTGGTTGCGAATATGGCAGCGGGCGGTGTTGGCATAGATGGACTGCAAGAATGCTGTGATACTGCATTCTTTGTGGAAATTTATGGCAGCATCGCAACCCATGCACAGGCAGAGGATAGGCTTCACCGAATGGGTCAGAATAATTCTGTGAATATAAAATACCTCATAGCCCAAGATTCGGTTGAAGAAGTCTGGGCTGAAACTTTGGTGAATAGAGGAAATTACTTCAAGGAAATTCTAGGTGATGATGTTTCTTTTTTCAAATTGCTTTTGGATAGAGCAGAAAAATTAAAACAGCAAAAGGAGAATACAAATGAAAATGGAGTGTAAAATTGGTTTAAGGCTCAATGCTGAACTTACAGATGCAGGAACAATGAAAATAACTGCATTTTTGAATGAAGCCCAAAGCCTTGTTTGGTTTATCCCTTTGGATAAGTTTCATAGTGAAAAAGTTATTTCCATACAGGAGGATTTATGACATTTAAATGTAGTAAATGTGGAAAAGAAAATGAAGTTGATTTTGAGGATTTTGAATATGTTTATTTGGTGATAGACCAAAGAACAAATGATGGCATTGATGTTTTCTTGCAAGAGGAAAATGCCAAAGGGAAAGCATTATTTGACTTATATTGGACTGTCGTTAGAAAGGATTTGTTATGAAAAGAAAATTTTTTGCATGGCTCATAAATTTGTTTAGGAACAGAAAGGCAATTTTGTTTTTATGCGTTTTGCCTTTTCCTATTGGTTTTTTGCTTTATTGTTTTTCCATGTGGCTATATCTGATACTTTTCATTGGTGGCTACATTTCACTTTTTCTTTTGGCTTTGAAAATTGAAGAGTGTGAGAAAAATAATTTATGAGCAGAGATTGGGAACTTGAATTTTTACTGCACAAGCAGAATTGTTCTTTTTCCACAGGAGAATATAAATGTAGAAATTGTTTTGCAACCAAGTTAAAAATTTTTGCAGCGAAGGCAAGAAATAGAAATGAATATAAGGATTTTTATCCTAATGAGGAAAGATGTATGATAGAAGATGAATGTGAAGGCTTGATGTGGAATGGAGAGATTTGCTGATGTCAAAAGCGTTAGAGAGAATTGAAGTAAATGAAGGGTTATTGATTTTGCGAAGGCTTTGCTGGGAACAGAATTTTTTGGAGAAATGCACATTCATAAAATCATATATGTTTGAAACACCAGAGATGCGAAAAATAGCTGAGTGGGTTTTGGAGTATTATGACATTTCCAAAAAGAACATAAAAGGCAGATTGCCAGAATTGTTTGTTCGTTTTTCAAAAAGCAAAATTCCAAATGTTGATTTGGATATTTTGAAAAAACTAATAGATAATTTAACACAGCCAGAAATGGAAGCTGGTGAATATGAAATTCGCTCTGCATTGGAGTGGAGTAAATTTCGTTCTTTGGAAAAAATACAGAAAGAGTTTAACCAAGCCGTAGATGTGAAAGATACTGAAAGAGCTTATAGTATTTTGGCAAATTTTAAGCCTGTTGTTAGATTTTCTGGGCAAGGAATAGAGGTATCAAAAGATTTTGAAAAGGCAGTTGAAGGTTTTAATTCGCAGGACTATGTTTTATTTCGTTTGCCTGGTGCTTTGGGTGATATGCTCGGAGCAATTATAGCAAGCGATTTCATAGGCATTGTTGCACCTATGAAGCGTGGAAAATCTTGGTGGCTCATTTATTTTGCGGTGCAGGCAGCTTTGAGGGGAAAAAGAACTTTATATGTGAATTTGGAAATGCGGGATAGTGATATTTGCAGGCGTGTTTGGCAAGCTCTTTTAGGAATACCAAAATTTTCTGGCAGGGTTAAATATAAATTGCCTTCTTATACAAAAGATTATGGCTATCAAATGCAGGAATTTGAAAGAGAGTTCCCAGAAATTACAGAAGGATATTTGCGAAAGGAATTGGCAAGGTTGCAGTCCAGTTCAAAATTTGCAGGCATAAGAATTGAAAGCAGACCGCCTAAAAGTTTTACAGTTTCACAGCTTGAAGAGTTCATTGCTCTTTTGGAAAAAGAAGACGGCTGCATACCAGAGGTAATAATTGTTGATTATGCCGATTTAATGCTAAGTGAATATAGAGGGAGTGATGATAGGCATAAACTTAATTCTATTTGGGAAAATTTGCGCAGGCTTTCTTTGCAATTTGATTGTGCTATAATAACTGCAAGCCAAAGCGGGCGCAATACCGTCAAAGGTGATAGGGATATTTCTGGTTCAGATGTATCTGAAGATATAAGAAAACTTGCACACTTGACAAAAATGATGACATTGAACCAGAGCAAGGAAGAAAAAGAAGATGGAATAATGAGGGTTGAGAGTGAAATACAAAGAGACGGCGCAGCTACTTATGGACAAGTTGTTGTTTTGCAGGCTTTGGATATAGGGCAAGTTTGCGTTGATTCAATACCTCTTAAAAATTTTAGGCGAGGGGTTTGAATGTTAATTTTTATGGCGAGATGTATAATAATGGTGATGCTACTAAAAGAAGTTAGTATAAATATGCAAACAGAAGGATTTTGGCAAGGACTGCCAGCAGTCTTTATTTCTTGCTTTGGCTGCTCTGTTAAATGCTCTAATTGCATTGAGCCGTTTAGAGAAAAATATGAGAGCTTGCCTGTGCCAAAAATACATGAATTAGTTGAGGTGGGATTAAAGGATTTTGAATTTCCTTTTGTTGTTATTGGCGGTGGAGAACCCACAGACCAAAGCGAAGAAGTTATGGAACTTATAGAGATGATAAAAACGAAAAATAAGAATATAGAAATTCAAGTTGAAACAAGTGCGGCAGGGGAAGATGCAAAAAAGTTTGCTGGCTGCTCTGGGCTTTTGGCAAATATATGGCTTACAGTTTCGCCAAAGCAGGAAAAAGAACCAGATAAAGTTTTAGTAAAGAGAGCAAATGAATTGAAATTGATTGTTTCAGATAAAAAGGAAAATTTGGAATTTTGCAGATATTTTTCTTCAATAGCAAGCCCGCTTTCAAAACTTAGGTATCAACCGCTTAATGCAGATAATGTTAATTTTAATGCAGCACTTGAAAACTGTTTTTATTTAGCAAAAGAATTTGGCGGCAGAGTTTCAATGCAGTGGCAAAGATTTGTAAAACTAGAAAAACTCAACTTTAACAGAGAGGTATCAGTATGAACAGACAAGAGCTTTTGGAAAAAGTTTCAAAGCATTCAGTGGCAACGAAGTCGGGCGGGCTTTTCAATATGCTTGGCATGAATAGGATACTATTCGGCAAAGAGCATATTTTCACCTTGCTTCAAAATATAATGGTTGTTTCAAAAACACCAGAGAATTTTCCAATAGAGGGGGAACTGGATTTCAATACAGTTTTCAAATTTCTAAACAACTGCTCCGCAGATGAAATAGAAATTTCCCAAATCAAAGAGGGCTATAAATTTGATAGCACCAGAATGGATATGATGCACCCGTTTTTCCCAGAGGAAAAATTGAAGCACGTTTTAACTACCACAGCAGGAATAATAAATGGTGAGTGGAAAGAGACAGCGCAAATTTCAGATGCTCATTTGGAGAGCCTTAAACTTTTGGCAGATTTCAGTGGCGGGCAAGATACTTGTGCCTGTGAAGCCAAAGATGGATATTTGTATGGAATGTTCATTAGTCAATGGGCTAAGATAGAGGCGCAAGAATTTCCAAATTGCCCTTTGTTTTCGCAATACATAAATGATATTTACAATTTCTGCAAAGGCAAAAATATAGAATATTCAATAAATGAGGAATATCTTAAATTCAAAGATTTAGATGATGATACTATTTTGCTTTTGAGGCTTGCCCAAAAATCGGATTTGCTCACTATGGTAGAGCCAGAGATGAATAAAGAGCGCAAAGCGGATACAGTGATTGAATATACGAATGAAGTCAAGCAGGCATTAGTTCATGCTCAAACTCTTTGCGATAAAAAGCAAGGAACTCAAAGCGTGGAAATTTTTGGTGATAAAAACCATTTAGTTTTTGCATATAAAGCAAATGGAACTACTATTAAAGAAAAAGTGCCAGTTCAAAATCTTGGTGATTTTAAGAAAATAAAAATCAAACTTGATACTATGTGCGGTGTTATGCAGAATGGAGTTTCTACAATAGAGACTTTCAATTTATACCCAGATTCAATTTGCATAGCGAAAGCATCTGGCATTACCACTATAAGCCGCTACGATGGATAGCAGAATGAAAAAATTTACAATAGCATTGGTTGAGCCACCCACAGGAGCAAAAGAATTATTTGCTGATTTTGAAATTATTGCAATTCAGCGGCAAATGGTTCAGCAGGTTTTAGACGATGTGAAAATTGATGCTATTGGTTTTTTCAATACTACCATATTAAATGCTTTTATGCCGAGACACCATTTTACAGTTGAAAAATCTTTTGAGTTTAGAGTATTCCCTTTTGATTTGAGTAAAAACAAAAAGCTCTGCATTGTTTTGCCTTATATTGCAGAACCAGAGCAAGCGGAATGGAGTAGAGTTTTGGAAACAATTCAAAATCTAAAAGAGGCATTAAATGATTTTGGCTTTTTGAAAATACCAGAATATAAAGATACAGATTGCGTTGATGTTTTTGACAATGAAAAAGATGCTATTGCTTGGATTAAGAGATGCACAGGGAAAATATGTGCTTTGGATTATGAAACTACTGGATTAAATCCATACAAATCGTCAAAGCATAGAATAGTTTCTGTTTCTATTGCTATAAAAGAAGGTGATATGTGGCAGTCAAGGGGATTTAATTTTTACAGCAATAGTGAAAATTTTATGGCAGCGATTAAAATGTTTTTGCAGAATTCAAAAATGATATGCCATAACATAGCATTTGAGGCGGATTGGAGTTTTTGCTGTATAGGGGAAGAGTTGAATAATTTTTTCCATGATACAATGATAGCCCAGCACTGCATAGACAATAACACTTTCACAGGCTTGAAAGAGTGGGTATATCTTTACTTTGGCATAGTTTATGAAGTGCCTTTTGAGATTTCACGCGGTGATGAAGAATTTAATTATATGGCAAATTTTCCAGTAGGGCAAGTGCCAAGTAAAATTCTTTGGTATAATGCTTTGGATAGTCTTTACACTGGTTGGATTTTTGATAGGCAAAAAGATTTTTTTCAAAAGTATAAACATTTGCAAAATGGATTTTTTCTTTTTATGGATGCAGCGAAAGAATTATGGCATGCACATAAAACAGGCATAAGGCTTGATGAAAAAGCATTGGAGACCGCTTTCAATGATTCATATAAAAATCGGGATTTGGCTTTGCATAAAATATATGCTCACAGCTGGGTGCAGAAATGGAAACGTGGAATGTGGGATATAACCAAAAATCAGCATTTAAAAGATATTATAGAGCAGAACACAGGCATAAAAATGGAGAAACTTGAAGAGGAAGATTTGAAAAAAGTGCCTGGTGATTTTTGCAAACTTGTTTTGGATTATAGAAAAAATGAAAAATTGCGTGGCACTTATTTGGAGCAGTTTAAGAGGGAAAATAGCAATGGTGTAATTCATCCGCAGTATCATTTGCATAAAGTGGTCACATTTAGAACTAGTTCAAGCAACCCAAATTTTCAAAACATACCAAAACGAAATTATGAGATGCAAAAAGTTATTAGAGGCGTTTTATTTCCCACAAAAGGAAATGCGATTTTTGAATGGGATTACAAAGGCGTTGAAGTTGCTATTTCGGCTTGCTATAACAAAGACCCAGAGCTTTTGCATTATTTGAATGAACCAGGAACAGATATGCACAGAGATACAGCAGCAGTTTTATTTAAGAAAAAAGCAGCAGATGTTTCAAAAGATGAAAGGCAGATAGCAAAAAATAAATTTGTGTTCCCTATATTTTATGGTGCTACTTTTGTTTCAATGGCTTTAAATCTTTGGGAAAGTTTAAATGATACTCAAAAGCAGCAAATTGGTGTAAAAGATTTTGACAAATTTCAAGAGCATGTAAAATTTGTAGAGAGCGATTGGTGGAACAGGCGATTTCCTGTATATAACAAATGGCGGCAAAAAGTATATAAGCAGTTTATCAAAGACGGCTATATAGACTATTACACAGGTTTTAGAGCATTGGCACCGAGTTCATTTACAGAGCTTGTAAATAAGCCCATACAAGGCTCTGCCTGCCATTGTTTATTATGGGCTATGACTAGGATAGGCAAGCGCATCAGAGAGTTGTCTGGGCGCAGCAATTTGATAGGGCAAATACATGATAGCATGATTGGAGATATTCACCCAGATGAAGAAAATGCCTGCAATGAAATTGTGCGTGAAGAGGGAATAATAAATTTGCGGAAAGAATGGAAATGGATTATAGCACCGCTTGAAATTGAAGTGAGCAAATCACCAGTTGATGCAGCTTGGAGTTTCAGTGAGGATTATTTGAAATTGGGAGAGCATAAAAATGGATAATGAAGAGAAAAAATGCAGATAGCAAAAATAATGAAAATTATATGAAAGTTTGCCCTATTTGCTTTGAAGAATATGATGAGCGCTCATTGAGTTTTTGCCCCAAATGCGGGCATAGAGGTTTTGAATAAGTTTAACAAAAGGAGAATAAAATGTTGTATCAGAAATATAGACCGACAACCATTGAAGAAATGGTGGGCAATAAAGCAGAGTTTGAGACTTGTGCAAAACTGCTCAAAGGTGGCACAAGGGCATTTCTTTTATGCGGTGCTTCTGGCTGTGGAAAAACTACACTTGCCAGAATAGCGGCAAATATGCTTAATGGTGAAGTCATTGAAATAAATTCCAGTGATAATAGAGGCATAGATACCACTAGGGAAATAATTGAGATGATGAGGTTTAAGCCGCTTGGTGATAAAAAACTTGTTTTTATACTTGATGAAGTTCATAAGGCAACCAATGATTTTCAAAATGCTTTGTTAAAGCCGCTTGAAGATATGCAGCCTTATGTTTATTTCTTTTTGGGAACAACGAACCCAGAAAAACTAATAAAGGCAATTCAAACCAGATGCTCACGCATAACTTTTCAAAATCTTGCTCCAAAAGATTTGCAGATTTTGCTTGAAAGAGTTGCAAAAGGTGAAAAAGCACCAGAGTGGGTTAATAGATTATTTCCAGTCATTATAGATAATTGTGAAGGTTCAGCAAGGCAAGCACTTGTATTGTTGGAAAAAGTTTTGCAATGCAAAGATGAAAAAGAAGCAGAATCAGTTTTATATAATTTGGAAGCGGAAGACCAGAATACAATTTATCTTTGCCGAGCAGTAGTTAATGAGGGTAATTGGGAAAGTTGTCAAAAGCATTTGGCAGCTTTGCAAGGCAAAGACCCAGAAAACATAAGGCGAGCTATTTTAGGTTATGCCTCAAAAGTTGCTTTGAGTGCCAATGCAGGTTTGAATGTTAAAAATAGAGGTCTCGCTGTATTATATGTTATGAGGCGTGATACTTTCAGCACAGGATTTCCAGGGCTAGTTAGCTTAGTAAGTGAATGTTGTCTTTCACAGGCACAACCACAACCACAATTTCAACCACAACCACAACCACAATATAGGAGGTAATATGGAAGAAAGTCTAAAAGACCGCATCACTATCAAGGACAATTTCAATATAGAGGCAGATTTGCGAAAGCAAAGCCAGCACTATTATGAGGTTGGTGAAAAAATAGTTGATGCAAGGAATGAACGTGATGAGCTTTCAGAGCGTTTGAAAATAGTCAAGGCAGAGCTTGACGTAGAGATTAGAGGCACTGCAACTGCAAAGCTAACGGAAGCCAGCATAGCGGCAAAAATCATAACAGATAAACGCTATACAGATGTTTTGCAGAAATTTCTTGCCAAAGAAAAAGAGGTGGGTTATTTAGATGTAGCTTTGAAGGCATTGGAGCATAAACGTGGTGCTTTGGAAACTATTGCAAAAATGCAGATGTCTGGGATAATTCAAGCAAAATCTTCAATAGGAGGGGTATAAAATGTTTAATCCAAATTATCTTAATGATTTACAAAAGAATGTGGAAAATGGCAATTCCAATTTTTCTGTTTGCGAAGTAAAACGTGATTATTTAAAAGTAGAGCCGAATAAATACATTGATATGGTTATAGTGCCATATAGAGCAGGTGTGAATAATCCGCTTGTTATTAAGCGAGTTATAGCACAGGGTGAATGGGTATTTTCTTTGGATTTGTTTGTTCATTCAAGAATTGGAGCAGATAAAAAGGATTATATTTGTCCTAAAAGCTGGGGTGGCAAATGCCCTCTTTGTGATTTGCAGCATAAGATTTATACAGAGCAAGGCAAAGAGGCAGCAGCTAGTTTGCGAGCTAAACAGCGTTCTTGGCTTAATATAGCATTATGTGATGAGTATGGTTCAAGGTATGGTGAAATGCTTGTGTTTAATCCAAGTTATTATCTTTTTACAGAAAAATTGCTTGAAGCTGCTATTGCTGAAAATAGAGGTGCTGGAATTTACCCATTTGCAGATATAGAGAATGGCGGTGTAGTTTCTTGTCATACGATAGAGGAGACTTTAGGCAAAAATAAATGGGTTGCATATTCAAATTTTAAATTCTGCAAGCAGCGAACTGCACCTATGCCTAATGATTTTGTGCGTAGTGCGATTTGTTTTGAGAATTTTTTACATATGCCAGATATGAAGGAATTGCAAGAGTTGGCAAGTGATTCAGCAGCATGGCAAGTTTCGCCTAATGCAGCACCAGCACCGATGCCACCGCAGCAACCTGCATATAATCCACAGCCCCCAAATTTTGCTCAAACAGCACCACCACCTGCACAGCATATTCAGCAATTACCACCACCGCCTGCTTTTTCTCCAGTTGGTTCTATTCCTCAAAATGTAGGGCAAACACAACCTGTTAGTGTTCCTTTTCAGCAATTACCAACTCAAACAGCACAACCATTGGGAGATATTATGTGCCCTAGCGGTTTAAGATTTGGCATAGATTGCGATAGTCAAAGGGCTTGCGGTTATTGTGAGGTTTTTGATTCTTGCAAAATGAAAAAGGTTGGGTAATATGAAAAAAGAAGAGTTGGAAGATGCAATAACAAGAGATAAAGAGCAAGCACCCTTGTTTTATTACAAAACAGGGTGCAGGCTTATTGACATTTTGATTGGCGGCGGCTTGGGAGTTGGAATACCTGGTGGCACAATAATAAATATAATCGGGGATAAAAGCAGTGGAAAATCTTTTTTGAAAAATGAAATTCTTGCTGCCAATTTCCATGCGAATGAAAATTTCCAATGGTTCAGTGATGATACTGAAAGCGGTGATACTTTTGATACCACAAATTTGTATGGTGTTAATCTTAAACCAGCAGAGCGCATAATCGGAAGCCTTGAAACTATGGGGGATAGTGATACAGTTGAGGAATTGGATGCCAAACTTACTCATTTTATTAAAGATGTTCCAGAAGGCACACCTGCTATTTATGCGGTTGATAGCTTGGATGGACTTTCAAGCAATCAGCAAGTAGAAATGAGCAAAAAGCGTGAGAAACTTTTAGAGAATAATGAGGAAGTTAAGAATGAAGGCAGTTATGAAATGGAACTGCAAAAATTTCTATCACAGCATTTATTCAGAGGGCAGCATCCAAAGTTTAAGGAAAAAAGTGCATTGCTATTGGTAGTTTCACAAATTAGGGATAATATAGGCGGTGGCTATGGACAAACATACAAAGTTTCTGGTGGCAAGGCATTGGAATTTTATTGCCACACCAGATTATTTTTGAAGACAATAACAAGAATTTCCAAAAAAGAGGCAATAATTGGCTTGGTGGTTGAGGCAAAACTTATTAAAAGCAAAACGCCTAGACCATTTCGCTCTTGCCGCTTTGTAGTGTTTTTTGATTATGGAATAGATGACATTGGCAGTTCAATAGATTATCTTTTTGAATTGAGGGATAATAAGGGCAAACTAGATACAAGTTCAGCAAGTTCTTTGCGCTGGGGTGGTGATTTGAAAGCACCTACAAATGCAGAGCTTAATGAGTGGATAGAAAAAGAAAAATTTGCCGATGATATGAAAGCCTATTTCAAGGAAAACGGATTGCGCCAAACAAGTGCAGCACTTATGGAATTTATAGATAGCAATGAAAAAGTTAAAAGCAATTATCTGAAAAGTTTTGGCAGGCAAATATCTAGGGGGGAACTCATAGAGCTTTGCGAAAATGACAAAAGCCAAAAAGAACTTTTAGATAAATTGGTTTTGGAAAAATGGGAACAGAATGAGAAAGAGCTATCAAGCGGCAGAGGTAAGAAATATGTTTGATGATAGTGATGTAGATAAACGAACCTATGAAGAGGAGTGTTTAGGTGAATATCTATTTGCAGAATGTAAGAACCAAATGCAGGTAGTTAAATGGGAAATAGAAAAAGCATTTAAAGCTGGTTTTGCTTGTGCATTAAAGAAACCAAAGGGAGAAAAATAATGATTAACCGCATTAAATGTTATATAGGGATTGACAACGGAGTATCTGGCACTATTGCTATATTGAATTCGCATGGTGTAAAATTTGAACCTACACCGGTGATTGAGGTTTTTGATTATTCCAGTAGCAAGGGTAATAAAATTCATAGGATAGATTACCAAAAATTATATGAGCTTTTAAGTAGCATTGAAACCAATAGGGATGCTACTAAAGTTTTTATGGAACGTCCTTTAAAAAATCCAAAATTATTCGCAGCGAGCATTTCAGCAGTTAGAGCATTTGAAATAACTTTATCTGTTGTTGAGCAGTTGGGCTTTGCTTTTGAGGTTATAGATAGCAGAAAATGGCAGAAGTATTTTTTCCCTGCTGTATTTGGCAAAGACAATTTGAAAAAAGCATCAATGCAAAAAGGAATTGAATTATTTCCTGTTGTGAAAAATTTTATTATGCAGCATAAAGATGCAGACGGGCTTTTGATAGCAGAATGGGCAAGGAGAAATAATCTATGAAACTTTTTCAACCAAAGGAGGATAAAAATGAAAAAGACTAATGGCAAAAGTGAAGTGCGTGATACTCTTAATCAAAGGGATAAGCTCTATGGCGGTTTTGCAAATGTAGCAGAAACTTCGCAGAGTTTGAAAGATGTGTTGCGTGAGCATGCTAATTATGAAAATCTAAACCCGATGCAGAAAGAGGCGTTGGAAATGGTTCAGCATAAAATAGCAAGAATAGTGAATGGAGACCCAAACTATAAAGATAATTGGGTGGATATAGCAGGGTATGCAACGTTAGTTGCAGATGCACTATAATGGAAACGAAAGTAAATTATCTCCCAAAGCCTTTGAAATATGGCAGCAAAGGGCAATGGGAGTATATTAAATTCATAGAGAATAATACCAATGAAAAATATGAGGGGATTTGTTATTTAGATTTATGCAATTTTATAGATAGGTGGAAGGGCTTGGCTTGGAGCAACTACAACGATTTTATGAATACTATGGGCAGGCTTTACAATAACACTTTATATGCTTGAATGTTAATTTTTATTGCCAGATGTATAATAATGTATATGGCAGATATTAAAGAAACATTCCGCGAAGAGCTTTGCAGGCTCACTATAATTGCAAATAGCAGTTATGCTCAATTTATGATTGATATGGATGATGTTTGCAGACGTGCGGCAAGGGTTGGTTATGATGCTTATTACAAAGTAGTAGGCGATGATAATTTTGATATAGTCTATCAAATTAGACAATATGCAAAAGACCGCAACCTTTCTTATTTTGAAGATGAGGAAGAAGGAATTTATGGATTTACTTGGGCTGCTTCTTGTCCAAGAGGCAAAAGAGCTTGTAAGCAAGATTTAACAGGGAATTTAATAAACGGATAATTTTATGAATAAAGAAGAGTTTGAAATAGCCTTATTAGATGAATTGAGCAGAGTTAGTTTTGCTGCTCAACTTTCTGGCTATAAGCCTTCACTTGATTTGGAGAAAGACATTAGAAAAGTTTTAGAAAAGGTTTATGAAGATAATCTAAAAACAGCAGAATTTGTTTTATTATGCACAGCAGCGGGGATAGTTTTATGATTAAACTTTCTTTGCAGAATTTTCAGAGCCATAAAAATACAACCCTTGAATTTGACAAAGGCGTTAATGTAATAGTCGGTGTTTCAGATAGCGGAAAATCTGCCATATTGAGAGCATTGCGGTGGCTTTGGACTTCCCGACCGCTTGGTGATTATTTTGTTCGCTGGGGTGAAAAAGATTGCATAGTCAAACTTGAAATAAATGGCAATGAGGTTGTCAGAGGCAAAGAGAAAAAACAGAATTACTATTCTGTGAATGGAAAAGTTTTGGAAGCAATGAAGGCAGAAGTGCCAAGTGAGGTTTCAGATGCTCTTAGACTTGAAGATATAAACTGGCAGGGGCAAAGGGATTTGGATTTTCTTTTGTCATTATCACCTTTGGAAGCAAGCAAGTATATACAAAGGCTTTGCGGACTTGAAGCTGTGCCGCCTATTCTATCCTCTTGCAGTTCAATGGAATTGGAAAATAAAAAATCACTTAGAGAAATTGAAGATAGAAAAACAGAAGCAGAAAACAAAGTCAAGGCATTTGCAGATTTTGGCAAGGTTGAAAAGTTGGCACAGGAACTGCAAACAATGCAGGTGAATTTTGATAAAATGAAAGCCAAAGAAAAAGATTTGGAATACTATGTAATGGCGGTTAAAGATGTAAATAGCAAATTGGAAAAAGGCAAAAACATTTTAATCATGGCAAAAAATGCAGAGGCATTGAAATTGCTTTTGCCAGAGCGCAAGAATTTAGGTGAAAAAATAAATGGGCTTGAATATAGTTTGAGGGAAATTGCATTTGTGGAAAACAGGCTTCGCAAATTTGTCAATTTCGCAAAAGTATCAGCAGTAGCAGATGATTTGAAAAAATTGAATAGTGAAAGATTGGCTCTGCCAGAGCTTAGACCTTTGGAGTATTGCATAGGCTTTGGCAGGGCTTTACAGGGCTTTGACCGCAAGAGGGCTTTATTGGTAGCTATTGAGGCTGCAAAGCGGTCTGTTGAGGTTGCAATAGCTAATAAACAGACTATGATAGATTTAGACAAAGTAATTACAAACAATATCAGTTTAATAACAATGACTAGGTGCGATTTGAGAAAATCTATTCAAGATTTGGAGCAGGCACAGGCATCTTTGCCAAAAGTATGCCCTACTTGTGGAAAGCCTTTGGAATTAAATGAGGCTAAAAATGGGTAAAATAATTAAACATAGAAATAGACAGCCTTCCGAGTTTGCTATTTGCAGAATTTGCAAGCGAGTATATAAGAAAGATGATGTATTATTAAAAGTTTGCGTTTATTGTAGGAGCAAAAGAAAATGAATAGATATACATTTCAATATATTTGCAATACGGAAAAATTCTCATGGGAAACTAGATGTGCGAATGAGTGCCAAGCCTTTGAAAATTTGGTGGCATATCTAAAAGAGCAGAACCATTTGGATATTACCATGATAGAAATGCGTAGTTATGTTGTGAATCATTTAACACCAAGCCGCTATATGCACCCAATAGGAGAATTGCCATGAAAGTAATTTCAGCAAGCACAGAGATTTTAAACCCAGAGAATTTCAAAGACGTTGAAAAATACGTTGAAAAAATCGGCAGGGTTTGCTACAAAAGTGAGGATTTAATCACAGATGAATCTGCAAATAAATTTGTTAAAGGCATAATCAAAAGCGGGCATGAAACTGTAATTGAACACGTTTCAATATCTGTTAGATTTATTTGTGATAGAGGTGTTTCGCATGAACTTGTGAGGCATAGGATAGCAAGTTTTTCACAAGAAAGCACAAGGTATTGCAATTATTCCAAAGACAAGCATGAAAATCAAATTACTTTCATAGAGCCTTGTTTTTGGGAGAGGCAAACACCGCATTGGTATGAATGGGTTGATACAATGGAAAAAATAGAAGAAAGTTATTTGCGAATGATAAAGAATGGAGCGCAACCACAGCAAGCAAGAGCTGTTTTGCCAAATTCACTAAAAACAGAAATTGTTATGACTTGCAATTTAAGAGAGTGGCGGCATTTTTTCAAATTGAGAGCGTTGGGGACAAGTGGCAAACCGCATCCGCAAATGCTTGAATTGACAATACCATTATTGAAAAAATTTGCAGAACTATCACCTGTTGTATTTGGTGATTTATTGGAGGGTTTGAAAAATGACATATAAAATTAGTGAATGGCATAAAGCTGGGCAAGATTTTGAAAGCATTTTTAAAATTTCAATAAGAAAATTTTATGATGGTTTTATGACTATGATTTTTAAGAAAATACAAATCAACCCATTTACTTTTGATGATTATCTTTATGAAAAACATAATGATTATATTGAGGGAATTTCAATGCAGGACATAGTATTGAAGCATTATGGTGAAAAAGGTTTGCAGATGCTTAATGCTTTATTACCGAGTGAGGCAGATAATGGATAAATCTGTTTATATTGTTGTAAAACAATTAGATTATTCAAATGTTGAAGTATTCGGTGTTTATGATGACTATGAGAAAGCAGAAACAGCTATACAAATAGGCAATAAAGCGAATGGTTATCCTTGTTTTGGCAAAAAAGAATTTTTATTAAACTCTTGCGAAGAGGTGCGGAAATGAAATTCATAGCAACTGGTGATTGGCATTTGCGTGGTGATATTCCTCGCTCTGTTAAAGTTGAAAAACAGGAAGATTGGATAGAACTGCAAATAGAAAATTTGAGGCAGATTTTTAAAATAGCAAACAAAGAGAAAATTGAGAGCATAATTGTAGCTGGTGATTTATTCAATACATATCAAGAATCGCAAATTTTGGTGAATAAAGTTTTGCAGATGATTAAAAATGAATTTGGGATAAAAGTTTGGGCGATAGCAGGCAACCATGATTTGCCATATCATTCATTTTCAAATATAGACAATTCAAGTTTTGGGCTTTTGTTAAATGGCGGTGCCATAAATTTATTAGACGATTTTAAAAAAGATTTGGCTCTTATAGGTGCGAGTTTTGGCGTTGAAAGCAAAATACAAAATGCGAAATATGATTTGGCAGTTATTCATAGACTTGTTGCGCCAAAAAATACATTTCCAGCAGATGTGAAAATAGATACACCAGAGGATATTTTTGCAGAATTTCCAATGATAGAAAATTTCATAGTTGGAGATTATCACCACGCATTTATAGCACACAAATTGAAAAGTAAGAAAAATAAAAGTGGTGATTTACTTGTTCCTGGTTGCATCGGTAGGCAAGCAATAGATATGGAAAATTATGAGTGCAAAGTGTGGGTTTGTGATTTAACCAATGGCATTTTTACAGCAGAGCCAAAACCACTTAAACCTTTATGGGATTTGGAGAGGGTTGAAGGTGCAGTGGCTAAAAAAGGGCTTGTAGAGGCTTTTGCGAGTTTCTCAACCTGTGCTTTTGATTATAGGGATAGAATTGTGGCAGAGGATAATTTGAAGCCTTTGACAAAAACGCAAAAAGATTTGATACATGAAATTATTCATAGGAGTGCATAATATGGGAAACGTTGAAAATCTGTTTCAAAAAGTGGA
>Ga0268262_10003501_pt1 | contig 16933 bp, 17 predicted proteins | sample TergutNc150P3_FD_190354 | JGI IMG/M metagenome (GOLD analysis project Ga0268262, IMG submission 190354) | Nasutitermes corniger P3 segment gut microbial community from laboratory colony in Florida, USA - Nc150 P3 (SPAdes) (version 2) | ecosystem: Host-associated > Arthropoda: Insects >... | reverse complement strand
CTAGACAAAAATATCGAAAATTTGTTAATCTTCTATAAGATAGTGAAAACAAGGGAGGCCAGTTGGCAGAGAAAGATTTACGTGTGAACGAACAGATTCGTGCCCGAGAAGTCCGTCTAATCCGGGAGGACGGTGATCAGGGGATTATGTCTGTATCGCAAGCATTGGAAATGGCTAGAGATGCGGGTCTTGATCTTGTGGAAGTATCGCCCAATGCGGTTCCGCCCGTTGTCAAGATTTTAGATTTCGGCAAGTTCAGGTTTGAAAACGAAAAGAAGCTGAGGGATTCCAAGAAAAAGCAGAAACTTTTGAAGCTTAAGGAAATCCGAATGCAGCCGAAGATCGACGATCATGATCTTGACTTCAAATCGAAGCATATTAAGGAATTCTTAACCGAAGGCAATAAGGTAAAAGTAACGATCCGTTTCCGCGGACGTGAACTTGCCCATACGGAACTTGGTTTTGACGTAATGAAGGACGTTCTTTCCCGAATTGAGGGAGAATATGCCATGGAAAAACCGCCCGCAATGGAAGGGCGTTTTATGTCCATGGTGTTGAGTCCTAAAGGCAAGAAATAAATTTTAAAGAGGTGGCTTATGCCGAAAATGAAAACTAAAAAGAGCGCGGCAAAGCGTTTTTCATTTACCGGAACAGGTAAGGTGAAATATAAAAAACAGAATCTGCGCCACATTTTGACCAAGAAGTCAACAAAACGCAAACGTGGTTTGCGTCACGCCGGAATTTTGGATGAATCCAATGTGCCGGTAATCAAGAAAAAGCTTCTGCCCTACGGCTGAGCGAAGAGGTATATATGTCAAGAGCAGTTGACGGTTCCAAAAGAAAGAACCATCGAAAGAAAATATTAAAACTGGCTAAAGGTTATTGGGGAAGGCGCAGTACAAACTTCAAAACAGCGAAAGACGCCGTCGCCAAATCTTTAAGCTATGCGTACCGTGACAGAAAAGACAGAAAAGCGCAATTCCGCAGACTGTGGATTGTAAGAATTAACGCGGCTTGCAGGGAAAACGGTCTTTCCTATTCACGGCTTATTGCGGGGCTTAACAAAGCGGGCATAATTATCGACCGCAAAGCGCTTGCATGGCTCGCTTCGGAAGATACAGCCGCTTTCAAAGCTGTCGCAGAAAAAGCCAAAGCCGCCCTTGGAGCGTAAAGCATGATAAGCCTTGAGCAGGTTCAAGAACTTGAAACAAAGGTCGCCAAAGCTATTGAGTATGTGCAAAAGGTAAACGCCGAAAACGCCGCCCTTTCATCCGAAAGGGCGAGTTTGCAGCAAAAACTGGACGCCAATCAAAAAAGACTTGAAGAACTGGAACTGCTTGTTATGCGCTTTAAGGAAGATCAGGGGCGTATTGAAGACGGCATAGTCGCCGCCCTTGACAGGCTTAGTCAATTTGAGGAAGCCTTTGAAAAAGGCTTGAACGAACAAACGGCGCCCAAAAAAATTCCCGCTAAAAAAGAAAAACCGTCCGAAGTTGAATCGAATTCAAAAGAATTTTTTGAGATTTCGGAAAAAAAGACGCGGGAAAATGCCGAGCTTGTGAATACCAATTCGCAAGATAACGATCTGGACATTTTTTAGGGAATTTAATGACCAATGAAATTTGTTTGGATATTCTTGGAACTTCATTTACAATAAAAGCGGATGAAGACGAAGAATATCTTAATAAAGTATTATCACAATACCGCGCGGCTGTTAATAATACGCAGAATATTTCGGGGATTAAAGATCCGCTGAACGTCGCCATTTTAACTGGTTTTATACTGTGCGATGAATACAACAAGATAAAACAAAAACTGGACGAAGAAACGGAAGCGGGAAAAATTGTGAAGAACGAAGATAATTGGGAAGAGCAGGAAGTCGAAGATCGAACTATTCGTCTAATATCAAAACTGGAGCAGGCGTTAAATCTGTTTAGCAATGACAAAAATTTATAAACTTCAAAATCAAATAAAACATTATGATTGGGGTTCTCCAAAGTTAATCCCCGATTTATTGGGATTGAGCGGCACTGATAAAGAACCCAAAAAACCCTGCGCGGAAATGTGGATGGGAACATATCCGTTCGCTCCGTCGCATGTCGCAGACAGCGGAGCAAGCCTTAAAGAAATTTCAGGAGAGCTTCCCTTTTTGTTTAAACTGATTGCCGTAGAGAAGCCTCTTTCGATTCAGGTTCACCCCGACAAAGAACAGGCGCAAGCCGGTTTTAACCGCGAGAATGAAGAGGGAATAGAAATAGACTCTCCTATAAGAAACTATAAAGATAAAAACGCGAAGAACGAATTAATCTGCGCAATTACGCCTTTTACGCTCATCGCCGGATTCATGGAACCCAAAAAAATATACGCTTCTTTGGGAGATACTTTCCACGAACAATGGGAATTGGTTAGAAGACTGGAATCTATTTATCCGCAAGATGTGGGCGCTTTTTCTCCTCTTTTTCTTAACCTGATTAAATTACAGCCGGGAGAGGGGCTTTTTATTCCGGCAGGAACACCTCATGCCTATATTAAAGGTTTCGGCGTAGAACTTATGACCAATTCCGACAACGTAATACGAGGCGGACTTACAAGCAAGCATGTTGACAGCGATGAGTTAAAAAAAATATCAAAACCCGTTCCTTTTATTCCGAATATTATCGCTCCTTCAGGAGACTCGCAAACTTGTTATCCGCTGCCGGGTGAAAATTTTTCTCTTTATCGTATTAATGGCGGCGATAAACCCGTATCTTTTCCGCAAAGCGGACATTCAGTCTGCATAGTAACGGAAGGAGAATTAAAAACAGAAAATCAGATTATTAAAAAAGGCGAGTCTTTTTATATCCCGTCCTGCGGAAAAGACGCTCCTTTTTTACTCGAAGGAAATTTTTCCCTGTTTGCCGCCTGCGTAACTGATGCAAAATGAAAATCCTTTTAGACGCAGATTCGTGCCCGAAACCTGTAAGAGACTTGCTGCTAAGAAGAGCGGCAAAACTTAAACTCAGAATAATTTTCGCCGCTAACAGGCAAATCCCCGACTCGGACGGAGCGGAAATGGAAATTTGTTCGAGCAAAGAAAACTCCGCCGATGACAGAATTGTAGAACTGTCCGAAAAAGGCGATCTTGCTATAACAAGGGATGTTCCGCTCGCAAAAAGGCTTATCGAAAAAGACGTCTCTGTAATTGACGACAGGGGGCGGGTTTTTACCCATGATAATATAAACGAGTATCTTTCAATGCGCAATTTTAAAGTGGGGCTTGCGGACAACGGGCTTGAAATTGTAAGAATACCGAACTACGGAAAGAAAGAACTTAAATTGCTAGCCGACGCTCTGGACAGGACATTAACCGCTATTTTGCGTCCTCGGGGTACTGGTTCTGCGCCTGCTTGATATTCGGCAGCACTTCAAAGAAAATCTCGATTAACTCAGGATCAAATTTTGAACCTGCAAGTTTACGCATTTCATCAAGCACTTCTTTTTCGTTCCACGGTTCTTTGTATACGCGTTTTGAGCAAAGAGCGTCATATACGTCGGCGATAGCGACAATCCTTCCGCCGAGCGGAATTTCTTCGCCTTTTCTTCCAAGAGGCTTTCCTTCCGCGTTTACTTTCTCTGGTTTACCTGTAATCGGATCGATCCAGCCGGGATAGCCTGATCCGTCCCAATTTTCATGGTGAGTTAAGGCTATTTCTTTGGCAAGCTGGTCGACAAAAGTGTTTGTGTCTCGGAAAAGACTCGCTCCGTAGATGGTATGGTTCTGCATTATCTGGTATTCTTCCGGCGTAAAGCGCGAAGGTTTTTTAAGTATCGCGTCTGAAATCGCCACCTTGCCGACATCATGCAGCATGGAACTTATTTTCAGCGTGTCTCTGTATTTTTCTCTTTCATCGACGGAAATCTTGTGATGATAAGCCCATCTGTCATAAATTTCTACCGAGTATCCCGCGACTCTGTTTACATGCGTGCCGGTTTCTTTCGGGTCTCGAAGTTCCGACATTTTAATCATACGCAAAATCATAGCTCTTGTAATGTACGCCCTTTGAAGAACCATAGTCGCGTTAGTGGCAAAATGCGTAAGCATAATTTCATCGTAAGACGAAAACGGAACAATATTGTCGTTCTCGTCTTTGGAATTGATAACCTGAATAACGCCCATAAGACGTTTATCCGTGGCAATCAGGGGAAAAGTAAGAGTAGAGACAGTTTTATAACCTGTAATAACGTCAAAGGATGAATGGAATTTGTACGGCATTTCAGGCGGAATATTGTACATATCGGGGACATTAAGCAAAGTTCTTTTAAGCGCGCAATAGCCTGAAATTGATTTTTCATTAATGGGGACTGAAAAAATCGAATAGATCATTTTTTGTCCTGAGGGCATTTTTTTTTGGATAACATCGTTTTGGGAATATTTTATGGCAAGTTTTTCGGTTCCTTCTTCGCCTTCTTCAGTAGGGACTGTAATGTAAATTGAGCCTGCCTCGGCATGAACGACTTGTCTTGCTTCAAGCAGTATTCTCTCAAGCAATAAATCATAATCCTGTATCTGATTTAACTCTGAGTCTAAACGAATTATATGCTTAAAATCGTTCTCATAATCCATGTTCCCTTTTTGCCCCCTTGTTTTATTTCTTTTATAGTAATAGTTTATATAAAAGAAGGAATTAATTCAATGGGAGAAATAAAGACAGCTCTGGAAATAGCTCTGGAAAGAACGGAAACGGTTAAAAGCGATAAATCGGGTATAGATCAATACGAAGTAAAAAAACGCGGTAAAAAACTGGCTAACGCTTTTCTGGACGGAGACGCGGACATTGTAAGCGAGATAAAAAAGACTCAGGCGCAGGACAGGGAAAACCTTAAACAGGGTATTTTTGACGTTCTTTCCGCTCAGATTGCTTTGCCTGCCGCCGGCAGTGACGAAAAACGGATAGAAAAACTTGGCAAAGGACTTGCCGCCGTAATTAACAACAATGAATTCAATGAAATGTACAAACAGTTAACCGCTCTTTTCGCCCAGTACCTGCAAGAAACGGCGCAATGCGATAAAATGCTACGCCAACAGTATGCGCCCAAGCTCCGCCAAAAAGAAGAAGAATTATCCCGCAGAATGGGCAGGGAAGTCCGTATCGATCCTTTCCAAGACCCGGAATTTGTCAATTTTTACAACCAGAACATGAACGCCTTAAAAGCAAATTATGAAACTGTAGTGGAGCAGGCAAGGGAACAAGTCAAACTGATGTTTAATAATGAATAAATCGGTGGACAAAATTTTATTCTGTTATTATAATGTTTCTTAATATTGTTAAGTCTAAAGGGAGGATATTATGGCTGAGCATATAATGCACAAAAAAGAGACGAAAAAAGCGCCTCAAAAGTCTCTTAAAGAAAAACGCGAACAAAAGAAAGAAAAGAAAAAAAACAAAAGCAACGACTAATTCCAGTCGCAAAAAAAAACCCGACCAATCGGTCGGGTTTTTTACTATCTATCTGCTAACTATCCACTAACCTCTACTTAATCAAATAGAACTCTACACGGCGGTTTTTCCACCAGTTGTCGCGGTCTTCAAAGGGTACGACTGTTTTGGTTGAACCTGCTCCGGTAGCTGTTAGCCTGTTGCGCGCGACACCGTTGCGAGCCAATAGATCAACAATAGCTTTTGCTCTTGATTCGCTGATGCGTTGTAATGTAGGCTCTTCCCTGTCCCTTGCGGCGCCTGCCGGTTGTGTCGGGTTGGCATGACCTTCTACCTGAACTTTGTAATCACGGAATTGGTTAAGTATCTGCGCAATACGTCTTATTATACGCATATTGTTATCAACAACATCTTTTGGTAATCCTTCAAAGTCCGCAAAGTTCGGTCTGAATTGGATTGACGGGATTTGAATCTTTAACCTGTCGCCTTCACGGATAACAAGTACGTCAATGCCTATTTTGCCTTCTGTAGAATTGGTATTTCCAAGCGCATCAATAGCGGTAAACTTGTAGGGATAGTACATAGCGGATTGTACAAGCTCGCCCTTGTCGCTCTTTCCGTCCCAAATAATTCTGCTTGCGGGGATTCCTCTACCTTCAATTTTGCGGAAAACTTGAGTTGTTCCGCTTTCTACAGGAGTGCGTATTTCAAAAGTCCATGTCGCTATTGGGGAAGCGTCTTTTGTTGTAAGACCTATAAACAACTCGTCGTTTTCTCCGTCGTTATCGGGGCTGAAGTATTCAGGCGTGGTCGCCACAGTAAGCACCGGTCCCGATACGTCCACTAATACCGGTGAAGCCGACGCTTTTACTACGTCGCCTCTTGTGTAATTAACCGTAAGCTCGGGAGTAAAATAGCCTTCGTTTATATTTCCGCTTTCATCAAGACCGTTCCAACCTTGAACTGCCGGAACAGGCGATTTTCCTGAGAATGCGCGCTGAGCTTTGCCTGACTCATCTTTTAATTCCAGTTTCCAATTATCAATACCGTCGGTTAATGAAAGACGGATATTAAAGTTTACAATATTTGTCGCCTGATTCTTCGCAGGCGCGATTGCCGACACGGAAGTAGTTAAGAACGCTCCCGCTTCCCTTGAATCAAGGATAACGTTTGTCAGTTCCGCGCTTGCCGAGTTTTGCGCCTTGTCAGTCGTGCCCATGCGGAACGAGTATACGCCGTCTGATGCGATCTGCCCCGAATCACTTCTGCCGTCCCATGTAACAGGTCTCGGCGCTCCGTTTTGAGGTTCAAAAGTTTTTATTTTCTGTCCGGCAGCGTTGTAAATTCCGCTCTCCCACGCGTCTTCAACAGAGCCTCTCGGGGTAAATGTTACAGTTTTGTTTCCGCTGCTCTGTCCGGGGGCTGTGGAAGAACCTTTGGGATCAAATATTCTCTGCGCGTCGGGAATCGGGTTTATTGTTATTTCAGGCACTTTGTTTTTGATTACGGTTTTGTAAGCGGAAGTTACAGCTTTATTGCCTGAATCGTCAGTTGCTGAAATTGTAAATGTATAAGTACCGTCGGGAGCTAAGTCTCCTGTACTACGATTTCCGTCCCATGTAATTTCAGACGGAATATCAATCTGTTTTTTTGATGTAACTATTCTGGTAAAGAATTCTTTCATGTTAAAGCTTTCAAAACGCTGTTCTTTGTTTTCTATAACACGGACAACATTGCCGGCTTCATCTTTTATTTCAACAGACCATGACACTACATAACTTTGATCCGTTATGCTTACAGGGATTTCAAGAGTATCGGCTTTGCCGTCGTGGTTGGGTGAAAAATAAACCGTGTCGGGATAATTAAGATCGATTACCGGCGGTTTTGTATCCGCAACGCCGACATACCAACTTACTCCGCCTCCAACCGCTGTAACGCCTTCGTACAATGGTTTAAACCCTGTGCTTATCAATAAGTCTCCGTCCGAAGGCAGACGACCGCCGGCTATTCGCTCGCCGGTTGAAGGAAGCATTATTTTTACTCCAAGCCCAATAGCCGGAATGGCGGGGAAGGCGACTCTTTGATCTTTCTCTCTGGTTAATTCATAGACGTTAAGTCCGCTGCCGCCGGGCCATGAAATATTAAGATTAATCATTTCCGCTATTGTAAATTTCAATCCTGTTTTAACAATTAAGTTTGCATGAGGTCCTTCAAAACCATCATCTTTATAAAAAAGAGAGCCGAGAGGGAAGATGAGATCTGTAGCGAGAGCCAATACAAACGGATCTTTTTGATTTTCTTTTCCTTTTACATGGATAAGATCAAGCGCGATGCCGCCAACCGGAGTAAGCGAAGTGGGGAAATAACTCAATCCCAAACTTCGCAGAACTACGCTGATTGTAAAGTTTTGAAAAGGACCAAGATTGCCTGTATTGTATCTAAAACCAATGTCGCCTGAAATTGTATTTGCGTCTTCGTCTGTATATTTATCTTTGCCAAGACCAAAGTTTAATCCAAGTCCTAGCGACATTCCCGGGTACAACTCTTTCGCGGCAAATATGTTGCCTCCAAAAGTCGGTACTATTGGGAAATACGCAAATTGATAATCATCATTAAACCCGCCTATGAACCGCAGTGACGCGCCAAAGACGCCGCCTTTTGTCGGGAATAACGCGCCTACGGAAATAGCCTGCATATATCCGCCGTCTTTAAAATCTTCTTGTCCCGGCAATAGTTTTGTAATAGCCATATAGCTTGCGTCAAATATCATTCTGTTGGCGTCTCCGCCTTGCGCCGGATTAAGAGCGCTTACAGGCGCTCCGCCCTGAGTGGTTGAAAAACCATCTGCGGAAAGAGCCGCGCTGTACAGGTCGGGAACAGCATCGGCTCCCGGCGGCGAATGTTTAGGTTCCGCATAGAGTCCGCCGGCAAGCAAAAATAATATTGTAAGACACACAGCCGTTTTTCTGATTTGTTTATTCATATTTACCTCGTAATTAGTATTATAGTAAAAATACCATTAAATCATTATTTTTTCAATATATAAAACATATAAAAACTTCAGTTTTTATATGTTTTCATAACCTTATGAAGAAAATCGCTTTACAATAATTCTTTATGTTGTAATAGCTTTGCGATTTTCTTCAAGGAACATCTAAAAACCTAACCGAGGTTTTTAGATGTTCCCTGCGATTTCCTTTAATCTTTCGATAATATTTATGTGCTGAGTACAGGCTTTTTCGCATAAACCGCAGGCTATGCATTTTGCCGCCCCCGATCTTTCCAGTCCCCAGTGCCATTTTAACCTGTTGCCGATAGGGTCTTCGGTTTTTTTATCGAGTATTTTCTGGTTGTATGTGTCCATGTAACAGGGAATAGGAATTCCCTCGGGGCAGTTGTCGCAGTAAGCGCAGCCTGTGCAGAGCCCTTCAAACGAGGACCCCGCTTTTGCCTTTACTTCGTCAAGTTCCGCTTTTGTACGGGGCTTGTATCCTTCCATCGCCTCAAGCGCTTCACGCAGATGTTCGATTGTGTCAAAACCTACGAGAGTAGTTGTAATTTCAGGGTGATCCCAAAGGACTCGGAGAGCGGCGGCTACCACGCCTTCGCCTTCTCTGCGGATAAAATTGAAAAGTTCGGGATGCTGCGGGATAACGCCGCCGCCAAGCGGGTTCATAACAACAGCGCCGAGTTTTTTTTCTTTGATTGCGTCAAATGCCGCCTGTCTTGCGTTGAAATTGTAGGCGGAATAGCCGAATAATACGCCTTCAAAAACTCCTTCCATTAACAATTCTTTAATTTCATCTTTCATAAGGTGGCTTGAAATACAAATATGACGGATAAGCCCCTCTTCTTTAAGTTTTCTGAAAGTTTGCAAAATGCCGTCTTTTTTACGGTTAGCCCAATTTTCCAAGCTCAATATGCACCATATATGGTAGAAGTCGATAGTATCGATATTCAGTCTTTTTAGCTGAGCTTCGATTTCTTTGCGAATACCGCTTTCCGTGCTTTCAAAAGTTTTGGTGGCGCAGAAGTAGGGCAGTCCCCTTTTTCGCATCTCCGCGAAACCCTTGCCGTAAACAGTCTCGCTTCTGGTCTCGAAATACCCGGGAGCGGTGTCAAAATAATTAATCCCGCCTTCCGCGGCGGCTACCATAAGACGGACGCATTCGTCGTGGTCGTCTACGTTTTTAAACCTCATTCCGCCGAACCCCAAAAGAGAAACTTTTTTCCCTGTTTTACCGTATTCCCTGTAAATCATCTTAACTCCTGATGACTTAATTATATCAAAAATAAGCATAAAAGCAATATTATGTTTATGCGGCTGTTTAGACGGGCAAAACAGCATTTTTTTATTCAAAATACTTACCAAATTCATGGGGGGAGGGAGGTATGTAACATCATTTTTGTATTTTTTAAGTTTTTTTGTAAAAATCGCCTTTTTCTTTGATATATTTATTGAAAAAGGGCGCATTTTTTAAGAAATTATCATAAATTCGAATAATTTTTTTTGTTTTTTATTGACATTTGTTATAAAAATTATTACTTTGTAACATATACTAAAAAAAATATTAGTCTCGTTGAGACGATAAATAGTAGTTTATCATAAACTACGGAAAAATATTTTTCATTTTTAAGGAGAAAAATAATGAAAAAAGTAATGTTGTTTTTATTAGTTATGTTAGTTGCCGCAGGCGCAGTCTGGGCGCAAGCTCTACCAAGCGCTAATGACAGGGTAAGTATAGGCAGATTCTTTGTTGATCAGACTATGTCTACCGAAAAACGCTATAGCGCCGATATCTTCAGTTCTTATGCTGATGATTTTCTGTGGTTTACAAGCTATGATGCTAATGTTGGAAACTTCCTTCTGTTAGGCGGTTATCCCGGCGATGATTCAGATGTTGTTAATACCAACACCCCTCCATACGTGCTCAATTTTGGATACGCAAAAACATTAAAATTCGGATATCTTGGTTTGTACTATGGCGGTAATTTGGTGGAAGCTAGCGGTTCAAACAACGGATTAAGCGGAAAAGATAATGTAGTAACAGATGAATCTACTTGGACAAACAGGCTTGTTATTTTCTTTGGAAAAAAAGGACTTGGCGGCTTCCGTTTTGATATGCTTTTTGAGGGTACACATTATGAAGATAAATATGTAGACGGTAAACCTAACGGAACAGACGCGCAGACAGTAACAAATGCACCTCAAATCGCGTTAGGTTGGGGAACCGCTCTGGAAAGCGGTTTGGAAATTTACGCGCAGATAGGTTACGATTTTGGTGATATGACTGTAAATACTGATGCGGATGGAAAGAAAAAAGATACTATATGGAATAGCTCAATACTTGCGTTGCAAGCCGGTATCAATAAACCGCTTGCGTCAACAGACGCTTCAGAATCATCGTTCTCTGTCGATTTCTTAATGGGTTATGAATTCGGCGGTTCCGGAGAAGGTGACTTAACACTGAAGGACGCAAAATATGTTAATGGCGGAGCTTTTCTGCTTGGCGCGGATGTAGCTTACAAACAGATAATCAAGGCGGATGAAAAACTTTCATTTGGTTTTAAACCCAATGCGACTCTCGGTTTTGTTTTTGATGATTCTAATTCACTGGTTGCCGGAAGTAAAAAAACATTTGGTGCGGCAAAAATAATTGATTTTGAATTGGATGCCGGTGTTAACCTTGGCTTGGAATATAAAATTAATCCGAAATTTAATTTGTATACCGGTCTTGGACTTACTGTTATTAACTGGAGAACTGAAGGTCATTTAGAAGGCAAAGATCAAAAATATGATAAAAATAACCCGAATACAGCAGTTTATAAGAGCAGTTCATGGACAGTTACCGGTTTAGCTTGGAGAGATAACACATTACATGGTTCAAACCTTGGCTTTGGGTTAACCTTTACCCCCACTAAAAACATTGAAGTCGGCTTCGGTCTTAATACCTTTTTGGATAATATTATCAGTCTTAACGTTAAAGACATGAAAATTGAGACAGGCTTAAATAAAAATAACGGCGATGGCGAACTTGCATGGTTATCCGATAACATTTTCGGCGGTCTTCAATTCGATCTTACAATTACCGCAAAATTCTAATTCACGCTTAATTAGAAACAATAAGCCGTCCTTCGGGGCGGCTTTTTTTCTTGCTTTTTTGCAGTTTTTTCTCTAAAATTAAAAAAATCATGAATGTTCGCAAGGAAGACAATAACGGCAGTTTTATCCGATTTTCAATTGGGACAAAGCTTGTAATCATTATAATCATTCTTGTTCTTGCCTCTCTTGGGGCGATAACTTTTTTTTCCTACTACATGGTAAGCCATGACGCCGAAACAGCCGCTGAAAAAAGCAACTTTGATTTTAACCGACGCGCCTCTGCGGAAACAGAGCGTATTTTGGAAAATATAAGATCAAACGCTCTGGTTTTAATTCAGGTTATTAACTCAGCCGGAGTAAACAGCGAAACAACTAAACAGGCTAGAAGAGTTTACTTTGAGGAAAACAAACAGATAGCGGCGCTTATTTTTCAAGCGTCCAATAATAACGTAAATACTCTTATAAACGAAGAATTCTTTTTTATAAGGGGAGTTGATCCTTCGCCTGTGCTTCCTTTTTTTACGGAAGCAAAACCGTATTTTCAAAGAGCGGCGGCAAAAGGGGAGCACGCTTTGCTGAACGCCTATGACAAATTTTCCATGCATTTGCTCGCTTTGTTTCTGCCCATAACGACAGACCCAAAGGCGGAAGGAAGAGCGGCGCTTATTCTTTTTTCACCCACGTTTTTTAATAACAGTTTAAGTTACGGAGTAAATGAATCTTTTTTAATAAACAATTACGGCGACGTTCTTATCCACCCGAATTTTGAGCTTGTAAAAACTTCAGCGAATATTTCAAATATGGAATATATCGCCAAGATTCGGGAGAATGTCATGCAGAGCAGGCAGGATTTACGGGAAATTGACGGGGTAAAACATTATATCTCTTTTACAAAATTAAAAATCGGAGCGTCCATCGTAATTACAAATATCGAATACAATAAAATATTTGATGAAATTAGAGCTGTTACTATAAAAAATTTAATTATTTCCGCCGTTATTGTTTTTATAGCGCTCTTTTCAATTCGCTATTTTTCCAAAAACCTTTCCGCCGATTTGTTAATTCTGTCCGCCGCCGTGCGTAAATTGGAGGACGGCGATTTTAACGTCGATTTGGAGCCGAAAGCCCGCGATGAAATGGGTTTGCTTACATACAATTTTAAGCGTATGAGCGAAGCGTTAGGTATTTTCGGCAAATTCTCCAACCGTGAAATCGCTATTAAAGCCATGCACGGCGAAATAAAACCGGGCGGTATGCAAAAACAGGCGTCGGTTTTTTTCTGCGGTATACGAGGCTTTACGGAAAAATACAAAAAATTTTACAATGAATTTGGCAGGGACGCTTCCGACAAATTTATTTCATGGCTTAACGAATATCTTACTCAAATAAGCGGCTGTGTGGAAAAAACAAACGGCGCTTTGGATAAATTTATAGGCGACACGGTAATGGCGCATTGGGGAACAGCGTATACTACAGGCTCCCCCGCAAAGGACGCTTTTAATTGCGTTAAGGCGGCGTTAATACTGCGCAAGGCGTTTGTTGTGCTGAACAGGGAGCGGGAACAAAGTTCGCCCGTAAATATTTCATGCGGAATTTGTTCTGGCTTTGTTACGGCAGGTCAGCTTGGAACGGCAGCCCGAGCGGAATATACCGTCATAGGCGAACCTGTAAATATCGCCGCTAAAATTCAGGCGTTAAATAAATCGCTTGGAACAGACATATTGATCTCCGAGAGTACATGGAATCTTGTAAAATTTTTCTTTTCTACGGAGGAGATGCCGCCTTTAACGATAAAAGGAAGGGAAAAGCCCATGCGGATTTTCGCCGTTGTAAATCATGTTTCGGTTACTAACGGTCCCAAAACCCTAGCCGAATTAAGGAGACTGCTCGGTATAAGACCGCCCGCCTAATTTGGTTGAAATATCGATATATTTTGAAATTTAAGGAAAACAGGGCGTTTTTAGGCGTTTCGGGTACTTGAATAACCTCTGTCTTTTATGTTAATGTAACCAATAAACTATTTTAAGGATGTATTAATGAATACTTTTATTTTACCGTTACTTATGGGAACCCCTCAGGGAGCTGAAGGCGCACAGCCTGCGGGCGGCGGCATAGGCACTCTTATTTCCTTCGGTCTTATAATAATCATCTTCTATTTTTTGATGATAAGACCGCAGAACAAAAAGCGCAAAGAAACCGAAAAAATGCTTTCCGCTCTTAAAAAAGGCGACAAAGTTGTAACTATCGGCGGACTTCACGGCACAATTCAAAGCGTAGATGAAACAACGGTAATTATAAAAGCGGATGACAACGTAAAACTTAAATTCCTGCGAAGCGCCGTTTCCAATATAGCGCAGCAATCCGCTTCCGAAGATAAAATCGAGGAGAATACAGAGGGCAATTCCTCCGCAAACGGTGAATAATTATGAGTAAACGTTACAGATTTTTTATTTTATTGATTGTACTGGCTGTTTGTTTCCTGTTTTTGATGCCTACAATTCGTTGGTATTTTTTCGTTCCGAGAGATCAGCAAGCGTTGGCGCAGGAATCAAGACAGGAAATAAGGACTCACGCGTCTCAAGCGGCAAGCAAAAGTTTGCAGCGTCTTCTTGACGCCGCCGCCGGCGATAATGTAATTCCCGCCGATTTGGAATTTGTTACCGAGCTTGCCAAAAAACAGTACAAGAGTTTTAAGAAACCCATTCCCGAACAATGGACGGCGAAAAATGTTCTTTCCGCTTATTCTTCAAAAAGGGAAGCGTTGGACGCAATCGAGCAAAAATACGCCGATGATGTTTTCGCCTTAAAAAATCTGCAAAAAAACGCCGTAAAGCTCGGGCTTGATCTTTCGGGAGGGTTAAGCATCGTATTGCAGGTTGGGCGTACATTAACCGACGACAATCCCGAAGACGCCATGAAACGGGCTTTGGAAGTTTTGAATAACAGAATCGATCAATTCGGGTTAACGGAACCTGTTATCCGAAGTCAGGGAACGGATCAAATTTATGTTGAAATCCCGGGAACAGCCGACCCTGAAAGAATCAACGATATTATCATGGGCAAAGGAAGCCTTACCTTCCAACTGGAAGATTCCGAAGCGACGGAGGCTTTTTACAATTATTACTCGGCAAATCCTACGACAACATTTGATGCCGGCGGCAATCTGATAAATCCCGATATTGTTCCTCCTGACGTAGTTGTTCTCGGCGTTTACACCAAAGACAGATACGGTCTTGACGAACAGGTAAAAAATCTTGACGGAAGTCTTCGTTATATTGCCGTAAAAAGAGAAATCGGTTTGGACGGCAATTACATAGAGGACGCTTCCGTTGACCGCAACAATATGGACGGCAAACCGGAAGTTGTTTTTAAATTGACAGCCGAAGGCGGAGACATTTTTTTCAGACTGACATCAGCTAACGTAAATAAAAATCTTGCCATTGTTTTGGATAACAAAGTTAAATCGCACCCGAATATTTCTACGGGTATACATGACAGGGGAACTATTACGGGATTCGGTTCGGAAGAAGCGGAAAACCTCGCCCTTGTTTTAAGAACTGCGGCTTTCCCCGTTGAGCTTGAGGTAGCCAGTCAGCAGAGCATCGGCGCTTCAATGGGAGAGGATACAATCCGTCAGGGGCTTTACGCTCTGTTAGGCGGCATTGCGGCGGTTTTGGTTTTCATGCTCTTTTATTACAGAGTGGCGGGCATTAACGCTATTATCGCGCAGCTTTTAAACTTCTATATAATGTTCAGTGTGCTTTCGGCTCTTAACTTTACGTTAACGCTTCCCGCAATCGCCGGTTTTATTTTAACAATCGGTATGGCGGTAGACGCAAACGTAATTATTTTTGAACGCATGAAAGAAGAAATGCGTCTTGGCAAAACAAGGAAGGCGGTAATAGAAGCGGGCTTTGGAAAAGCGTTTTGGGCGATTATGGACTCCAACATAACGACATTTATCGCCGCTCTTTTCCTTTCGCAGTTGGGTTCCGGTCCAATCAGAGGGTTTGCGGTAAGCCTTTCAATCGGCGTATTCTCGTCGGTCTTTACCGCCCTTTTCGTGTCACGGTTAATTTTCGACTTTGATACGGATGTTCTGCGGCGCAAAGGGTTGTCTATCAGTTGGACGACTCGTATTCAGGAAAACGCAAAGGCGGTCAGTTTATGAAAAACACAATTAGATTTTCCAAATTTTTTCTTCCCGCCGCTATAATTTCGGCTATTCTTGTTGCTTTAAGTATTTCAGGTTACTTCATAAACAAAGGTTTTGCTCTCGGCGTAGATTTTCAGGCGGGACTTATTCAGGAAGTAAAAATCGCCCCAACGGCGTTCAGTCTTCGTTGGAACGGCATAACAAACGCTGTTCTTCAATCGGACAGAAACGGTCTTTACATTATTATTTCAGGTTCGAGCGTAGATTCAAGAGCGAATACATTTCTCTTCAGCGAATATACTACGATTGGCGCGATAAAGAGAGCCATGGAACAGCAATTGTACGACATTGAAGTAACAATGTCGGCTAACGAGAATATAAATTCACAGTGGTTGATTATCAGTTCTCAGGGAAATCCTGTCTTGAATAAAGACACGCCGTTTTTAATTCACTATATTGATCCGCAAAGCGCTCCCGTCGATATTTCCGATTTAAGAACAGCGATGGCGGGTTTTACCCAAAGCGTCGTCGTACAAAACCTTGGAACTCCCGAAGATCGTTACTTTATGATTCGTATAGAAGATAAAGCGAACGAACGTGTAAGATCGGATGAAATCGTACAAGCTCTTGAAGCTTATTTTGGAGACGGCGGCATTGTAGTTTTACGTTCCGATTATGTCGGGTCAAGCCAGTCTCAAAAACTTATTGATCAGGTATTTTACCTTATACCGCTTACTTTGCTTTTAATTTTAATTTACCTTGTTATCCGTTTTAAGCTGCAATACGCCATCGGCGGTGTAATCGCAATTTTGCACGACTTGCTGGTTATAGTAGCGTATCTTGTTTGGGCAAGGATGGAATTTAACACTACGACTATAGCGGCGATTCTTACCATTCTGGGTTATTCTATCAACAACACAATAATTTTGTTTGACCGTATAAGGGAAAATATCCGTGTATACCCCGATAACACATTCACTGATATTATGAATATTTCTTTAACGGGTATTCTTGGTCGTACAATTATAACAACTTTAACAACCATGCTTGCCGTATTGTCGCTGTTTATCTTTACAACAGGCTCAATGAAAGATTTCGCCCTTGTATTGTTAATAGGAATGACATCGGGCACATACACATCGCTCTTTATCGCTTCCGGTTTTGTAAACTTCTGGGAAACCGGAAAGAAAAAAGAAAAGAAACATCAGGCGGCATAGCTAATGACGGTAATCCGCGCCCGTGTTCTTGGCTTCTGTA